>Ga0206131_10003792_pt1 | contig 17129 bp, 19 predicted proteins | sample Helgoland_Spring_FD_148636 | JGI IMG/M metagenome (GOLD analysis project Ga0206131, IMG submission 148636) | Pelagic subsurface seawater microbial communities from Kabeltonne, Helgoland, North Sea - Helgoland_Spring_Bloom_20160517_1 | ecosystem: Environmental > Aquatic > Marine > Epipelagic ...
GAATGCCCGGTGGGGTTCGTCGCCGGTTGCGCAACCGCAGCGACGAACAGCCACGGCAACAACCCCATGAATGTGGGATTTCCACAGACGCTGCGTTCTGTCAACGTGGTTTGTATGACCAATTCCGGCAAGTAAGAACGTCCAAACCTCGGCGACTCGGCAGAGCGGCCCGAACCGCAGTTGTATGGCTCTGATCCAACCCGTGCGAATGCTGAACACATCCCCTGCTACCTCGAGTGCCTCGATAGCATCGACGGTGCCGAAGTTTGTCGCGCAGGCGTTGCGAGGAGTCATCGCGCTCGCCTGCTGGACGAGGCTGAAACGGAACGGAGTGTAAATCGCGGATCGCTGCATGCTCAGCAAACGCCCAGCGGTTTCGCTGCAATCTCTTGCCTGAGCAGAACGCTGGGTGTTCGCCCACCGAGCGCCCGTGTAGTCACGTGTAGTGCCCGTGTAGTCACGTGTAGTACGGTCCCAGCGCATGCCGTCTCGGCGGCACATACCTATGGGGGTCTCATGTTTTTCGCGGTGATTGGCCACAGCGAGGACATCGATGCCGATGGGGCGCTGGAGGATCTGATCGAGCAGTGCAAGGCTGAGCTTGGTGATAGACCGCCCCAGGCAGGAATGATGTTTGCCGGCCATGAAATGGACCGTGGGTTCCTGCTCGAGGGTGTGTGTGACACCTGGCCCGACCTCGCGCTGATCGGGTGCACGACCGACGGGGAGCTTTCGTCGCGGCTGGGGTTCCGACAAGATTCAGTCGTGTTGGTATTGTTCGGTTCGGACCGAGTTGAGTTCACCGTCGGGATTGGGCAGAACCTCAGTGAGGACGTTGCGGGTGCATGCAGTCGGGCGGTCGACGCCGCGCTGGCGGATGCAACGCAGGCTCCGGCGATCTGCCTGACACTACCCGAGAGTCTGACCTGCAGTGGCCAGGCCGTCGTTGAGGCGCTGAGCGACAAGCTGGGAGGAGATGTCCCGGTCTTCGGGGCGACATCGGGCGATGGGTATGAGCTCCTCAACACATATCAGTTCTGCGGCCGCGAGATCTTTCAGGATTCGATTCCGGTGCTGGTCCTCTCGGGGCCGCTGGTGTATTCCGCTGCGGTGGCGAGCGGCTGGGAGCCCTTGGGAGAGCCTGGCGTAGTGACTCGCTCGGACAGCACCTTGTTAATCGAGATCGACGGCCGGCCGGCGATGGAGTTCTACCGCCGGTTCCTGGGTCCCGATGGGGCTGCAACTTCTGAGTTTCCGCTGGCGATCCTCAACGAGCACGGCGCTGTCGAGGCATTGCGAACGCCTCGCTGGGAGGAAACAGACGTTGCCGGGGCGATCAACTTCATGTCCGAGATCAGCGAGGGGGCCAGTGTGCAGATAACGACCGCCGATCGCGGCGCGATTCTCCACGGGTGCAGCACATCGGTCGAGAAAGCGTTCGCCGACTACCCACACGGAAAGTCACCAGAGGCAGCGTTGATCTTCTCGTGTTGCTGCAGGCGGCTCTTGCTGGGAACCCGCACCAAAGAGGAGTTCGACATCGTCGCAACGGTGCTCGGAAGCGACCTCCCAGTCGCCGGGTTCTACGGCTACGGCGAGATCGGCCCGCCCGACTCAAGCGAGGGCCTGCCGATGTACCACAACGAGGTGTTTGTGTCGTTGATTCTCGGCACCTGAATGCCCGAGGAAGACCCGGAGACCGAAGCCGTTGCCCAAAAGACGAGAGCGCTGCGCCGGGAAATCCGGATACTGGAACGAAAGCTGAAACGCTCAGGCGAGAGCCGCGTGGCGCTGGAAGAGGCCAAGGACCGCTCGGACTCGCTCTACCGTCACGTCCTTGGTGCGACCGAGGAGCAGAAGCTGCTTCTCGACGAGAAGAACCGGATGCTCGAGTCGCTGTCTTCGAAACTGTCGAAGTACCTCGCGCCTCAGGTCTACGAGTCGATCTTCTCAGGTCGTCAGGGCGTGTCGCTGGAGACAAAACGCAAGAAGCTCACGGTGTTCTTCAGCGATCTCAAGAACTTCACCCAGATCACCGACGATCTCGAACCCGAGGATTTGTCCGATCTGCTCAACGACTACCTCACTGAGATGGCAGGGATCGCTCTCGAATACGGGGCAACAATAGACAAGTTCATCGGGGACGCGATGCTGATGTTCTTCGGAGACCCCGAAACGAAAGGAGCCGAGGAAGATGCGGCGGCCTGCGTGGCGATGGCCATCGCTATGCAGCGGCGTATGAGCGAGCTGCAGCGCACGTGGCGATCACGGGGTATCCAACAACCGCTACGGATGCGGATCGGCATCAACACGGGCTACTGCAATGTGGGTAACTTCGGGAGTGCCGACCGGATGGACTACACGATCATCGGTGGCGAGGTCAATCTCGCGGCCCGCCTCGAAGAGCATGCGGATCCAGACGGCATCCTCCTCTCCTACGAAACCTACGCACTGGTTCGAGGCCACGTCACCGCAGAGCAATGGCCCCCCATCGAGGCCAAGGGCATCCGCCGCGAGATCCGTCCCTACGCACTCACCGATTTCCTGGACGACCCCGACCAGGAAAACACAATCAGGTCTGAGATCGAAGGCATGTCGCTTCGGATCAACCTGAGGAACCTCGATGACGAACGACGCCATGAGATGCTCACGCAACTCGCCCTCATCAGCGAGCGACTGAAAGAACAGCCACCACCCGGCGGGATGACGGGCCACTAATCCCGGCGGAGCTCTGGGAGCCTTCGCTGAGGCGTTTGGGGCCGGCGTCATCGGCGTGCTCTAGCGGCTCCGATGGCGCTGCTACACCGGAACCGACCGCTACACCTGAGACCACAACGAATTGCCCTTTTGGGTTTCGCACGGCGCCAGCCGGTAGGCAGACCCAAGATTTGAGTTGCGTCGACCTGCGCGGCGCCGACCTGAGCAATGCCGACCTGGTCGTTGAAGTGGGCCCACTCCAGCTCGGCAACAGTGCTCCAAAGCCACCAAAAACCGGCCGCGGAGCGTGCCAAACACACTTTGCGTGACCGGTTCAGCACTGGTCAATTGCGCCGGCGACCGTGCTCGAGGTCACACGCAGACTGTGTTGATGGCGACAGAACCGCTGTCCAGGGTGGCGCATGATGGGTTCACACCAGCCAGTCAAACCAAAGGAACATGCCAATGAGCACTATTTTCGTCCGACCAGCCCCACCAGTGATTCAGAAAGGACTTCTGACAGCACTTTTGTTACCGGCTGTCCAGCACTAACACCGAAACGGACAGAACCCCCCGGCCGCAATGGTCGGGAGTTCTGTCGCGTAGCAAGCCGTTCGTGGCTACAGCCTTCATGGCGGTTCGTTATCGCTGTGACCAAAGGAGGTTGGTGACGAAGTCGCGACTAGGTCACGAGTCTCGTCGACGCCATTGCTCACCAAGCGTGAAGAAACCCAAGCCAAGAAGAACAAAGGCCACAGTTGCAGCGACACTGCTACGTGTTCCCGTGAACGCAACTGCCGGAGCCTCAGGCAGCGGCACCACAGCCGAAGGCGCAACGTTCGCAGCCACAGCATCGTTCGCAGCTGCAGCAGGGTCCGAGTTCGCCCACGGATCAGCATGAGCAGGCGCATTCACAATCTTAGGCGACGGCAACCTGGGCGGGCTTGACGTGCAACCATTCGTGATATTCGCACGGAACGACGCTGCAGGATCCAACGCTGTGCCGATCGAGTCAGTGACCGTCAGCCAAACATCGTGCCACCCGCTGACCGTGCCGTAATGAATGAAACCAGGCGCTGTCCACGCGCCTCTCGGGGGCGGGTTCGGATTCAACAAATACTCCAGACGATACGGCGGTAGACCACCCCGGATCTCGCCGCTCAACCCGCCACCACACACATACGGATGATCAACCCCGAAACCGTGAACAATCGGCTCACAACCACCAACCGCCAACAAACCACGAGTCTCGCCCGCATCACCGTCATCACAATCCACGTCGGTGGCGGACCTGGAAACCTCGACCGTCAGCGAAGTGCGACCAGTCGATCGTGCGGGATGGCATGCACGATCCGTCCTCGATGGCCGGTCATCGTCTCGGCCGCACACAGTGCGTTCCAGATCGACTCCTCGACTGCCTCGGCGGTGGCGTTGAATAACGGCGTCATCGCTGCTGCTGGCACCGTCGTGACTGTTGTTGGCTCGACCGCATGGAGCGGAACGGTGTTCCCAGTCGAAAAGGCGATGAATATGTCACCGCTTCCGTTTCCACCGGTGCCACCCACGCGGGCAAGCCCGACCGTTGCCCGTCGTGCCAGTCGTTTGCACTGATCGGCCAGCAGCGGCGCATCGGTCGCTATGACCACGATGATCGAGCCGGCATCTGCCACTGCGGGGTCGGTCGGCAGTGGGGTCACATCTGCGTCGATCGTTGTGCCGACCGGTCGTCCTTCCAAGCGCAGTAGTCCCCTGGCGCCATAGTTGGCCTGCACCAGTGCGGCCACGGTGTAGGTGCTTCCCGCCGTCTCGACTCGCCGTGACGAAGTACCGATCCCGCCCTTGAAGCCATGGCACACCATGCCGGTTCCGCCGCCAACATTACCCTCGGCCACGGCTCCGTCGGGATGAGCGTCGGCGTCGGCGATGGCTGCTTTCACATCATCGAGAGTGAGATGAAAGGCACCGATGTCGTTCAAGAAGCCGTCATACGTTTCACCGACCACTGGCAGGCACCACGAGGCCTTCGGATCGCGTTCGATCTCTGCCGCTACGAGTGTGTCGCGAACTAGCCCGACCTGGTGTGTATTGGTTATACCGATTGGACCGCTCAATAAGCCCGACTCGTCAAGCCAGTGGGAGCCGGTCATCTCGCCGTTGCCGTTGAACGAGAACAGACCGCCAAAGCACAGATCGGAGCGCGCTTCGACCGGCCTTGAGTTAACGATCGTCACGCCAGTTCGGGCAACGCGAGGTTCGTTGCGGATCACCGTTTGATGTCCCACCGACACACCGGCAACATCGGTTATTGCATTGCGATCACCGGTCGGGAAGGTGCCGATGGTGAAGCCGAGTTCTCTGAGGCGTGGCATCGTCAGAGACTACGCTGCACACCGCTTTCCCGTTTCACCCTCGCGCTCGGCTAGTCGGCGATGAAGCCGGCCCAGCGATTCATGTACTCGACGAATGCCGGGCTCAGACCCTGCTCAGCCAGGTACTGGCGCGTCACCGGCGGACGCACAGGTACGAATGCAGAATCGGCTGCGAGGCGCTGCGGATAGTCGTGGTGCAGAATCGCGACACGACCAAGAATTGGGAAGTCGGCCCCGGCGGCGATGACCCGCTCGGCATCGGCCGGATCGTGGATCTTGCCTGCGACACCAACAGGAACTCGCCGACCTTGCGGATCGGTCCGGCGCTCGATGTCACAAACGATCTCGACCAGCGAACGACCATGCCACTGCTCATCCTCGGGCTCCTTGAAACAATCCCACAACGAGAGGTCCATGAAGTCGACGTCGCCGGTGTCGATGAGTTGCTGGGTCAGTGTCCGGATCTCAGCCAGATCCATGCCAAAACGTTCCGGCGACAGCCGGACGCCCACGATGAAGTCGTCGCCACATTGTTCGCGAATATCCGCCAACATCTCGAACAACAGCCGACTGCGGTTCTCAAGCGAGCCGCCATACTCGTCGCCCCGCCGATTCAACGTCGAGCTCAGAAACTGGCAGATGATGTAGCCATGGGCACCGTGTAGCTCAACGCCATCAAACCCGGCGGCTTCACACCGCACTGCCGCAGCAACGAAGTCAGCTACCAACTCTTGCACCTCATCGGTGCTCAGTGCTCGGGCACCCGTCTCCTCGTCGTCGGACGGACAAACCGGCGTTGTGCCGATGACCTCGATGGGCGAACGATTGCCGGCGTGGTGAAGCTGCGCGATCGAGACCGAACCAGTCGCATTGATATCCGACGCCAGCCGGGTGAGACCCGGTAACTGATGATCGCCCCAAACACCGAGCTGGCCGGGAAATCCCTGCCCCACTGCTTGTACATGGGCAGCACAGGTCATGGTCAAACCGAAGCCCCCGTCGGCACGCATTGTCAGCCACCGATGCTCATCGTCGGACAACGTGCCATCGACATTGCTCTGCTGATTCGTCAGCGGGGCCAACACAAAATGGTTCGGCAACGCCCGACCTCTGGGTAATTGCAGCGGACTCAACAGGGGCGAAGACATCGCTACAACCTACGGGGCAAACGTGCACCCCACGAAGTCTCGTTCTCACACGATCAGCAGGTCCTCGGAGTCGGACGATTTCGTCACCAGCCACACAACGGCAGCCAGAACGATCGCTCCGCCGATCAACGTTCCGACCCGAGGCGTCTCACCGGGCCAGATCCAGACCCACAACGGGGCAAGAACGATCTCGGTCATAAGCAGAAGCGACACCCGTGCGGCGGGAACCGACCGGTGTCCAAGGTTGAACAGCGGTAACCCGATCCCGAGCGCTGCTCCCCCACTCACACATGCCAAAGCTGCGTCGCGCCATGACACCGCGAGCCCGCCATTGGCTAATGCAGCGGCCGTCGCACCAAGAGCCAGGAACACACCTGCAAGCAAGGCTGGCACGACCGGATCTGTTCCCGGAGCAGAGCGAAGCACCACGTTGTAGAGGCCCACGAGAGCCGGGATCAGCATCGCGAACACCAGTCCCATTCCCGAGCCAGCGTCGAGCCCGGTGCCGACCATGATCGCAACACCGACCATGGTCACGCCAATAGCGATGAAGGTCGCGCTGTGTACCCGTTCCCGCAGCAACAGCCAGCCGAACACTGCGGCGTAGACCGGCGCTGCAGCAAGGAGTAGCAGCGTGGTGGCGGCCGAAATCCGGCTTAGCGCCAAGATGTACAGCATGGACGTGATCGCCAACAAGAACCCAGCGACTATGGCCTTCCATGTTGTTGCACCGAAGTCAACTGGACGCGACCGATGCCGAAGCGCGACGAGCGCCAACATAGCGAGGGCCGTGGAGCCACCCCGGTAGGCCAGAAACTGCCAATCGTTGGCAGTATCGACAGCACGGTAGGCCACTGCTGTGAAACTGAAGACCGTCCCAGCCAGAGCAAGGAGCACCGCTCCCTCGCGTTCGGTCAGTTCCGCCTCGCCGAGGAACGCACGGCCCATCGATCTCAGCACCATTCCATGTTAGGCCAGCGTCTGGCCGGGCGGCAGGGACGCACTGGCTGGGGGACGCCGATGAGCGCAAGCTGATCGGGTCAGGACCTGGAGCGTGGCCTGACCGGGTTGACGTTCAGGTCGCCGTCGACTCCCACACATGGTCCATGAAGTCGCCAAAGCCCTCGGTGTCGAATGCAGCGGTGAGACCGTCGTCGTCATGGCCGAGCCTCAATGCCGGACAGAAGAACTCCTCCTCACCGAGCCAGAAATCTGGGGACCCACGCACCCCGCGGCGCTGCCCGTCCTGGTAGTCGGCAAGCACCCTGGCATGTGCCTCGGCCGATGGCGCGCCCAAAGTGAACTCACTCGCAATCGACGACAACACGTCGGCATCACCCAGATTTCGACCTTGCTCGAACAAGGCGTCGCGTAGCGCAAGACTCATAGCCAGGCCAGTGGGGTGATCGACATCAAAGGCTGCAGCGGCCAGATTCAACGCAGGAATCGTTGTCGTTGGCCAGGTGTCTTCACTGAAGTTGGCGAAGACGTCTGTTGCCAGTTGTTTCTTCAGAGCCGCGATCTTGGCCGATACAGCCGGGCTTCGAGCGGCGCCCCGTTGACCCACTCCAGAGGCCAAGCCCGCACTACGATGTCGATCTGACCGTCGGACGCCGCCAGTTCGTGCACGACTCTCTTCAGTCCGACGTGGGTGAACGGGCAACTGATATCAGCGAAGACCTCTAGACGTGTGGGCATCAGTCAAGTATCGACCGGTCAGTGCACCGTGTCGAGGGACCAAAGCCCCAGATCACCGATGGGGTCAACTGGATTGAACGTACGAGTGCAGCACCGTGGCAGCCACGCGCTGGGCTGAGTGCCGTCGTGCTCAACGAATACATCTATGTGCTCGGCGGATCCCAGAACGACGACGCTTCGATTATTGGCCCAAACGGTCGGGCTCGTCAGTACTACAACGATGTCTGGCGTTCCCTCGACGGCGCTGTATGGGAACTGATCGCTCCGTCGGCCGGCTGGAGCGAACGACCTGGCCACCAATGCGAGGTCCTGAGACAGGAGTTCGTGTGCTTCGGCGGCTTCGGGCTCGTCGAGAATCCCATGGACGTGTGATCGACTTCGGACGGGGTCGAATGGACACTCCTCGCGGACCCGCCTTGGAACGCCGAGGACCAGACCCAGGTGAAATACGACTTCGACTCCATTACTGTCAACAACAACGACAGCCCGATCATCATGACCTTCGGTGGTGACCGAGAGACCTTCGACTTCGCCGATCCCGAGAACTACCTACGGGTTGATGATGATGTCTGGGTCTTTGGGCCGGCAGAATCGGCTGGCCTCTTGCCTGTGATGTCGCAGTGTGCTGCGCCGGGCCTGTTGTGCGTCGCCGACGGCCCAGAACCCGACAACACTCAGTCGTATGCCCGGGCCCCCGAATGCTGCCCTCGGCGGTGCAGCTTGGCCCAAACCATCACGGTTACTAGTCGTAGGTGATCACGCCGCGAATGTTCTTGCCAGCATGCATGTCTTTGTAACCCTGGTTGATGTCTTCAAGCGCGTAGGTACTGGTGACCAACTCGTCGAGCAGCAGGTCGCCGTTCACATACATGTCGAGCATGCGAGGGATGTCAGCAGTCGGATTTGAACCACCGAACACCGAGCCCTGAATACGCTTCTGAAACAACGTGAGTTCGCGGGCATTGATCGTTATGTCGGTGTCGGCGTGACCAATCGCAGTGACCACAACAGTGCCGGCCTTGCGAATCGCATCGAAGGCCTGAGTGACATGGTCTGACTCAAGCACGCCGGTGCACACGATCGCCGAATCGGCACCCTGACCGTTCGTGCGCGATCGCGTAAACTCGATGGCTTCGGGCATCGAAGCAAAGGCTGCGGTCGCTCCGACCTTGCCCGCCATTTCTCGCTTGAGCTCGACTGGGTCCACGGCGATCACGTGGCTGGCGCCGGAGTGACTCGCTCCCTGTACGGCATGAATACCAATGCCGCCGACGCCCATAACGATCACCGTGTCGCCCGGAACTACCTGTGCCGAATTGACAGCCGATCCCCAACCGGTGCCCACGCCGCAACCGGCCAGGCAGGCCGAGGTCAGGGGCAACTCTGCTGGCACCTTGATCGCGGCTGCAACATCGATCAGTGTGTGCCGACTGAATGTCGAGATGCCGCACATCTGGGCAAGATTGCGGTCGTCGCCGGGTAACGACATGCGAAAGCTACCGTCTTCACGGCATCCGTCTCGCAAGAAACGACCCATATCGCACAAGTTCTGCATGCCGGTGGCACACCAGCGACACCGGCCGCACGCAGGCAGAAACGACATGACGACATGATCACCAACCGCCCACCCGCTGGTATGGGGGCCAACCTCCACGACGACCCCAGCACCCTCGTGACCCCCGGCGAGCGGAAGCGGCGCGACGGTGTCACCGCGCACGTAGTGATCGTCGGAATGGCAAAGACCGGCTGCAGTCATCTCGACCAATAACTCGGCTTGGCGCGGCGCTTCGACATCGATGTCGACAATCTTCCACTCCCCTGGCGAATCGAAGAGAACTGCTCCGCTAGTACGCATCTCGCCGAACCTAGCCCAACACGGTGCGTGCAGGGGACCTGGGCCACAAAGCCGAGCGATTGCTAACCTCGGGTTTTCTCACGCGGAGCGAATCATGAGCAGACTACAAGACAAAGTGGCCATCATTACCGGCGGTGCCGGGGGCATCGGAATCGCCGCGGCGAACAAGTTCGTCGCCGAGGGCGCAAAGGTGCTGCTCGTCGATCTCGACCAGGCGGTACTTGCTGACGCCGCCCGCGAGCTCGGTCACGCAGCAGCGTGGTGCGTCGCCGACGTGTCAAAACCCGAGGGCGCACAGTCCTATGTCCAGGCCGCTACCGAGGCCTTCGGCGGTGTCGACATCCTTGTCGCCAACGCTGGCATCGAGGGGCAGGTGAAGCCAATCGTGGACCAGGACGTCGAGATGTTCGACAAGGTCATCGCCGTCAACGTCCGCGGTGTGTGGTTGGGCCTGAAGTACGCGATACCAGAGATTGCCAAACGTGGTGGTGGAGCGATCGTCATCACATCCAGCGTCGCCGGCATCCATGGTTCGCCGGGCGTCTCTCCCTATGTCACCAGCAAACACGCCGTCGTCGGCATGATGCGCTCGGCGGCACTTGAGTGCGCGCCACTGAATATCCGGGTGAACACCGTGAATCCTTCACCGGTCGAGACGCGGATGATGCGCTCACTTGAGGAGGGAATGATGCCAGGTGCCGCTGCATCGGCGCATGACTCGATTGCCCACAGGATCCCGCTGGGCCGCTACGGCGAACCCGGCGACGTCGCCAACCTGATGTGTTTCCTCGCCAGCAACGAAGCCGAGTTCCTCACCGGCGGCGTCTACATGGTCGATGGTGGGATCTCAGCCGCCTGACCCACCTTTCCCTCGGAGTGCTGACAACGACGCGAGTCGTGCGGCGAGAACTGCTGATCGAACCCATCCGAGGACCCGGCGGGTGGAAACATGGAGCCCCACTCGCTGGCGAAATGTGTCTCACGTCACCCAGCAACTGTCGCCGTTGCGACCCTCGAGCCTCGTCCATTCGTGGACACTATGGACATACCAAAACCACTCGACACGTCGTTAGGACACCGCCAATGATGTACTTCACGCCTTCGCAGCGGCCACCAATCATCACCGGGACACCTATCCCGTATCCGAACACTGTTGGGGCGCAGTCAACCCGCCAAGTCCTGTTCTTCGACGAGGCCGACGCACTCTTTGGCAAACGCACCATTGTTCGGTCGGGCCGGCGCCTTTAACATCATCACTGTCGAAGGTGTCGCATGGATCTTGAGTACTACAACGCCTATTGCGGCTCGCTGACAGCCACGACCCATGTCATTCAGTGGGGCGACGCACACGTGTGGAAGGTCGGCGGCAAGGTCTTCGCCATCGCCGGCTGGAACGACGGCAACAGCTTCGCGGTCACATTCAAGACATCACCTGACGAGTTCGACTTCCTCATCGCAATCGACGGCGTGCGGCCTGCCCCGTACCTGGCATCACGAGGCTTCACCTGGGTGCAGCATTACCGCTCGCCCGGCCTGGCCGACGATGATCTACGCGAACAGATCGCCGAGTCACACCGACTGGTCGGCCTCGGCTTGTCTAAGAAGAAACAACGCGAACTCGGACTGCGAAACGACACGACCGAGACCCATTAGGTCTCGGCAGCGCCGCCTAGCGCAGCTTCAACCGACGTAGCCGGGAGATCACTGAGATCGAGGCGTCGTCGCTGCTACCACACGGGCGCCCCAGGCCCCCGCTACGGGACCGGTGCGATAGCGAGTCGAACCCAGATCGGGTCGGCAAGCGTCTTGAGTACGCCGATATCGTTTGGCGTGTCAGCCTGCCATGGAACATCGACCACCGGTAGATTGTGTCGTTCCTCCCAGCTCGCCCTCACGTCTCGTTGGTACGCCGCTTCGGCTGCCCACCGTGAAAGGTTCTCGACCAGTCGAGGGTTGGAGACCGTTGTGGTTGCGCCAATCCAAGCCTCGGGGAGGGTTCGGTTGAACACGATGATCGGTGTACGGGTATCGCCGGGTCGTTCGACGACGAAGCGATCAGCTTCGATCAGCGGCAACGGATCGTTCGTGGTGACCAACACCATGTGCGCCCGTTCCATGTGAGCAGCGATCGACTTCGACCGGAGAGCGATGCCGTCGTAGGTGTGCCGAAGGTCGAACAAAAAGTCACCCACATCCTGCAGCAAGCCACCTCCGAGGACGCCGTCCATCAGACGGAGCGCGGGCTTCGTGGCCCGGTCAAAGAACGTCTTGCGGCCAGGCAGGCGCCCGCCCGTGAGCATTCGTAGCACCCGACCTCCGACCAGCGCTCGCATCTGAGCAGGAGCGGTGAGGAAATCAATTCCACCGCTCGACGGCGGCGTATCAACAACGACCAGATCCCAGGCTCCGTTTTCGACCTGCTCCGACATTTCCTCGGCTGCGGCGTATGCAGCGCCCGCTGGGAACTGACGGGCGATGGCGTCGAAGAACGGGCTTGCTACCAGGCGCTCGGCTACTTCAGGTGGTGCGTGACGACGTGCGATCGCCTCCCACGACGCGCCGGCATCGAGCATGGCCGCCCACAAGGTGTCCAGATCAGGGTTCGGATGAGCGACGTTGCTGAGTTTCTTCAGGCCAAGCGCCGTCGCCAGCCGTCGCGCCGGGTCGACGGTGAGCACCAACGTACGTCGGCCCTCGCGCGCCGCCGCCACCCCAATACCTGCCGCAAGTGTCGTCTTGCCCACTCCCCCCGCACCAGCGACCAGCACAATGTCAGTCATGGCGCCACCTCCAACGACAGCTGCTCGGCAACTTCGGCAGGGTTGTGCTCGCCAAACAACAGCGGCAGGGCAACGTGGGCGGGCAGCTCGCGTCGCCACCGCCTTTGGCCCTGGTAGAGCCCACGATGCAACAGACCGGCACCGCGCACGGCGTCATCTTGCACGGCATCAAGAGAGGCCTCGCTTACACCAAGCGGACGCACGGTTCGGTTGGCGAACACCCCTCCGAGGCGGATCAAACGCTCGTCCTCGAGCTCGCCGAGCGCTTCCATGGTCTCGGTCACGGGTAGCTCCTCGGCAAGCGTGACCATGATGAGCGAAGAGTCGGGCGCCGCGAGCAGATCCGTCATCTCGTCCGCTTGTTCCCTGGCTCGCCCGGTACGGACCAGCGAGGCAATCACACGCGACGCCCGAAGGTAGCTCATGATCTGACCGGTAGGAGGACCATCGGCAATGACAAGATCCCAGTTACCGGAACGAACCTCGTGATAGAGCTTCCCCGTGGTCACCACATCTCGGATTCCGGGCACAGTTTGTGACAATGCCTCGAGGTTGCGTGACAGCGGCAACAGTGGCACCCGTTTGCCCAGACCCAGCTGAAGTCGCAGATACTCGTCGAGTGCCCGGCCACGGTCGATCCCCATCGCATGCAGATTCGGTTGGATCGGAACCGGCAGGTAGTCGAGCCGGTCGAGACCAAAGTGAGCGGCGAGCCCGGTCGAGTCGGTCATCGCAGCGGCGAGGACGCGCCGTCCCGAGCGCGCCGCGGCCAGGGCAATGGCTGCGGTCACTGCCGATCGACCGACCCCGCCCTTGCCGGTAACGATCTGCAGCTGGTGATTCATGCCTGCTCTAGGCTAGCGAGGCCTCGAAGCCTCGACCCGTCTCTGACGCCGTCCCGTGTTGTGAAATCGGTGAAAGTGGGAACACTCCGCTTAGTTCTCGTTCTCGAGGTGCATTGCTGCTTCGTCTTCGGCGGCAACGTCATAACAAGGAGCTGTGCCTCCACGTCGGGTTCTCCACCAGCGTTGGGATCCAAAGAATCATCGCGGTCAGCGACCTGGAGCGAGCGGCCAGGTCCGTCCCCGGCCGTAGCTGCAGGTTGCCATCATCAGTGACGCAGAAGTCTCCCTGCCCGTAAAGGGAAATGGGGCCCTTGGTCCCTGCTGCTGTCGCGTCGGAAGTGAGACAGTTCGAGCCTGCGATCCGCTGCTTACCCCTTGGCGGCCGGCGACGTGCGTGTTGGTTTCGGCGAAGTCGGTTATACCGCCGATCTGACTGCTCAGATCGACAACCACACAGCGTTCACGGTTGGGTTCACGAACGACTCCGAAACAACGGCATGGCTGCTTGTGTTCGAGGCGACCCGAGCAGGGGCACCGCTTCCTGAGACGGGTTCCAGCGAAGGACAACACTTCTCGACCCACACGCCGTTCCTGAGTCACGTCGCCTTTCGGGAAGCCGATCCCGGCGTCGATGTAATGGCTACCCTTGCCAGCTCAGAGACGTGTACCCCTGTTACCCCCGTCGACCTATCAGGCTTGAGCGGTTCGAACAGCGGGCGTGGCCGAATCCACAGCGGGGTCTGGCTGAGCCGGAGCGAATAGAGCCGTGGTGGCAACCGCAAACTGAGTGCGCTGACCACCTGGAGTCGCACGCTACGGGCTCAACTGCAGTACCGTTTGCCGATGGGGCTGATTAGCGAACTGCACTTTGTGGTAAATGATCCAAACGCGGTCCAGCGCGTGACCCAGCGGGTGGCCGCAAGCGGACCCGGTGCCTGGGCCTTCCAACGAACGCTGCACCCAATCGACAAAGCGCTGTACCGACTAACACAGGGCAGACTGACAGTGCCGGGCTTGATGGCCGGGCTACCGGTCATCATGGTGACCACGACCGGCGCCAAAACCGGCAAGGACCGGACAATGCCACTCGTGGGGATTCCAGTGGCCGACGATATTGCAATAATCGGGTCCAACTTCGGCCAAAAGGCGACACCAGGGTGGGTGTACAACCTGCGAGCCAAACCTGATGCGACAATCGCATACGGCGCAGAGTCGGTCGAGGTAACGGCTCGCTCCGCAACCGAAGACGAGACGGAACAAGCGTTTCAGGCCGGAGCTGCGTTCTACGGCGGCTTCCCGAAGTATCGCGAGCGTGCATCTCACCGCGAGATCGAGGTCTTCGTCCTCGAACCCCGGCAGACATAACGACGGTCGGACTCCACAGAGTGGGCTGAAAGATCGTTGCAATGGCTTCGCCATAATGATCATGCCTCGTTTCATTACGTTTGCGCAGATCTGATCCGAACGACAGGATGTGCAAATGGCACATGATGAACGTTTGGACATGACACTGAGCGAGGCGGTGTACTCGCTGCGAGCGATCCGGCGCCAGAAGCCAGACCCAATCCCCGACCAGGACATCCGCGCGATTCTCGACGCAGCGATCCAGGCGCCAAACGGCGGCAATATGCAGCCATGGCACTTTCTCGTCGTCACCGACGATTCATTGCGAGCCCAGTTTGCACCGCTCTATCACGAGGCGTGGTGGGCCAAACGCCACGATTCAGGTTGGTATACCCCGGACGACCTTCCCGACGCCTACAAGGGCCCCATGCAACTCGCCGACGAAATCGGCAACTCGCCCGTGCTGATCTTCGTCTGTGCCCTGGCCAAAGGGGCAGCTGCAGCAAACTCCATCATTCCGTCAGTGCAGAACCTGTTACTCGCAGCCCGGGCCTTGGGTGTGGGAAGCACCATCACCACGCTGCATCCCACAATCGAGGACCGCGTGCACTCTCTCTTCGACATCCCAAACACCGCCCAAGTGGTCTACTGCCTGCCGCTTGGTTATCCAAAGGGCAACTTTGGCCCGGTCAACCGCAAGCCACTCGAAGAAGTCAGCTCGTTCAACACATGGGGCCAGTCATGGTGACCATCTCACGGTTCATGTCTATCAATACCCAAGGCAGGGCAAAACGCACCCACGCATAGGCCGTGTGGCTCACTAAAATTGGGTATAAACCGAACCGTTAGTATAGGTATCTCCTGCGCGGCCGATGGGCTTCCTTCTATCCACCGAGGGACACAGGAGGCCAGCCATGGCCATGCGTATGACCGGTAAGACGGCCAAACATTCCCAAAAAAGCGCAACCATCGACCGCCACGCTCCCGTGTGGATGAGCTCTAAACAGCTCCGTGTCCTTCTGCTGGCTCTGTCAATGTTGGCAGTGTTTTTGCCAGCGATGCCCAACGCCAGGGCCAATGAGGCATCCACTTCGCTGGCCGAGGTTCTTGAGACCATCGGCGCCGACGAGTTGCATGACCTCGGCTGGACCGGTGCAGGCATCGATATCGCCGTTATCGACACTGGCGTGAATGCTGTGGCTGGTCTTGACGGTTTCAACAAGGTCATCCATGGCCCGGATCTCTCGTTCGAGTCGGGGACCCAGTTCTATGCACAGGACACCTATGGACACGGCACGGCAATGGCTTCGATCATCGCCGGAGACGACGGCGACGGATACCAAGGCGTCGCTCCGGGTTCACGAATCCTGTCACTTAAGGTGGCAGACAATACCGGTGCCGTCGATGTCTCGCAGGTAATTGCGGCACTTGACTGGGTTACCCAGTACGGCCAAGGCGAAGGCCTGAACGTGCGGGTTATCAACCTGGCGTACGTCACACCGAGCATGCAGCCCTACGAGATTGACCCTCTCGCAGACGCAGTCGAACGAGCGTGGGAAGCGGGTTATGTCGTCGTTGTCTCCGCTGGCAACGAAGGCGTTTCCACGGGCGGACTCACGAGCCCTGCGACCGATCCATTCGTCATTGCCGTCGCTGCCGCCGAGGGCGAAGCCGTCGCCGACTTCTCTGCGGCCGGAACGCAGCGCCTTCCCGACGTGATGGCTCCGGGCAACCGGATCCTTGCACTGGCGGCACTCGATAGCCGGTTGGCCCAAGAGCACCCCGACGCGATCATCGACGGGCGCTTCCTTCGAGGTAGCGGAACCTCACAAGCGGCTGCAGTCGTCTCTGGATCTGCTGCTCTGTTGCTTCAGCAACGCCCTGATCTGACACCGGACCAAGTCAAGGCCCTTCTCATCACTGGTGCAGTGCACAAACGCGGCAACGGAAACAACGGAAACAGCAACGGCAACGGCAACGGTCGGGGACCCTTTGGTGGCATCTACGACTTCTTCGAAGCTGCACCAGCAGACCGCGACCTCGACCCAACGATCATGGCCGATCTGCTGGATGATGTCGACACCCTCTTTGCTTCGTGGGATGGAAGCGGCCGCGGCGGGATCAAGTTCGATAAACAGGGCGGCTCGGGCATGGTTGACCTGGCACGCTCAACAGCGCTGCCAAGGCTTGAGGTCACGCAGCAATTTGCTACGTCCGATGGCAGCGGCACTCTCGAAGCATCCCGAGGTGGTAACCACATCGTCTTGCCCGACGGCACCATCCTCGAAGGAGAAGTGACCTTCACGGGCAGCAGTTGGACCGGCTCCTCATGGACCGGCAGCAGTTGGACCGGCTCCTCATGGACCGGCAGCAGCTGGACCGGGAGCAGTTGG
>Ga0206131_10003794_pt1 | contig 17125 bp, 10 predicted proteins | sample Helgoland_Spring_FD_148636 | JGI IMG/M metagenome (GOLD analysis project Ga0206131, IMG submission 148636) | Pelagic subsurface seawater microbial communities from Kabeltonne, Helgoland, North Sea - Helgoland_Spring_Bloom_20160517_1 | ecosystem: Environmental > Aquatic > Marine > Epipelagic ...
TACTATTTCAGAAGATGCAGGTACTGCTGTAATTACAATGACTATTAGTGAAGCATCCTCTAGGGATGTAACTATTCCGGTTGCCATTACAGGAACAGCTACGGAAGACTTAGACTATACTACTTCATTTGCTTCTCTAGGAGAAGAAACCTTGATTAAAAATATTGCAAATAATTATAACTATTTTGACATTATAGAAGATGGTCGATATGTGTTTTTGTCTGGGAATCAATTATTAGTCTACAACCCGATTACAGATCAATCGGAGCAAATAACATTAGATTATTCGTATCAATTTTTACAAACTAGCGGAAACACTATTTATTCTCAGAGTGGATATTATAATGGAAATACAGGGTCAAACGAATATGTTATTAATTCAATAGATTTAAGTGATTTAAACAATATAGTTGAAACGCAAGAAGTTTTACTAGCCCCAAATACTAATTTTGAGCAAGAATTTAGTGTTGAGGCTGGAAATATTTTATATAACACATACGACAGCAACAATTCTGTATATCAATTATTTAAAAAAGAAGGAGATGCAACTCCAGAACTAATTCACACATTTACATCCGGAAACACCAACTACCTTTGGGGATTAAGCCCAGTTTTAGTTAATGACAGAGTTTACTTAATCCAAACATATAACAGCGTATACGAACTTTCTAACGGGGCCTTAGTTCAACAGCCACAGCTGCTAAATGCAGGACAATATATTGATTTGGATAATAATTTTATCAATGTATTTGACGGAAAAGTTTATGCAAAAGGATTAACGGAGAACTCTGCTGAGGGCTATCAAGTTTACGAAGTAGATTTTGAAACAGGAAATACGACTAAGTTAAATTATACACTTGGATCACAAATTACTACTGTTAAAGACTTTTCACTTAGCGCCACAGCTAATTTAGTGTTATTAAACAGCAATTCGGATCAATCTTATGGGGCTTATTCTTATCAGTTACTCCCTGAAATTAAAGTTTATGCAGGAGATACAGAAGGAACAATTAATTTTACTATTATTGATGATGAAAGTGATGAACTTCCAGAAACAGTTATTGTAACACCTGGATCGCCTTCAAATTCAATTATTGAAAATAGCTCTGAATTAACAGTTACTATTGAGGACAACGATGAAGGACCAGCAATTACTTTCAGCTTATCTCCAGCTAATATAGTAGAAGGGTCAACAATACCAGCGGTATTAACAGCAACACCATCAATAGTTTCCGGTCAAGAAATTACACTTAACTATGCGCTCTCAGGCACAGCAGATGACCCGATAACTTTTGGACCTGATCAGGCAGAATATTTAGTTAACAGTGAGACATTGGTAATTCCAGCAAACGCAGCATCTGCAAGTATCGAAATTGTTTCAGGATTAGACGACACTGCTGTTGAACCAATAGAGACAATTATATTTGAATTTGCTGAACCAGACAACGCAACATTTGAATCTGGAGCTGTTGTAACAATTAATTTAGAAAGTGATGATGATCCGGTTTCTGCTTTAACAGCAACTTCTAGTGAGGTAGAAGAAGGAGGATCGACACAATTAACAATTACAATTGACGAGCCTAGTTCATATGAGCTATTAGTACCTCTAGAGCTTACTGGAGATGCTATGTTTAATATTGACTATACAACTAATTTTGATACTGAAGGTAGAGAGTCTGTAATAATGACCCCTAAGTCAGGTCAAGATTATAACAGTTTTGAAGCATTAGAAGACGGTAGGCTTATCTTTTTAAACGGCAACAGAATATACTTGTTCGATTCAGAACTGGGCTCAGACCCAGTTCAATATTATATGTATGATGCTGCAAATAATAATAATAACATGTATTTTGATTACCTACAGGTAAGTGGAAACACCATATACCTTCAGGACGACGGAGTTATTGCAAAAATTGAAGCCTCCGAACTAACAAACACAAACGATAGTGGAGTAACAGATACTAATATATATCCAACAACTTTATTGACCACCTCTAATGCAAACACGTATTTTTCAGGAAGCTTCTTTGTTGAAGGAGAAAAAATATTATATCAAACAAATGAAAACTGGAGCGAATTTAAAGTTTATTTAAAAGATGGAGAATCTGCCCCAGTTGAATTATACTCTGGGAATCAGTACGCAAACATGCTGTTCTTATTTAACGACAGAGTATATAGAGCTGACGGACAAACCATATATGAGCTTTATAATGAAAGTTATGATAACTCGATAAGCTATTCAAATGCGAATAGTTTTGTTCTCATGAAATCTTACAATGGGATAGCCTATTTTTTAATTCAAAATAATAATAACGAAAGAGAAATACATAGACTAGATATTGAGTCTGACATTATTAATGGATTAAACGGGAATATTGGGAGCTCGACGCTGGTAAATTACCAGCTTGGAGAAGAGGTTAATTATGTTAAAAACTTTACTTTCGACTCAGCGGGGAATATTTTATTATACAACAGAGTAGATCCAAATAATTACTGGGGTGTTTATAATTACCAATTAAGCCCACAAATCACCATTCCAGCAGGAGAGGTTTCAGGAACCTTTACTTTTGCTGCTACAGATGATGAGTTTTACGAGCCTACAGAGGATATAATAATCACACCTGGGACACCTGCAAATGGAACATTAACAAATACAACTCCACTAACTATTGGGATTTTAGACAATGACACGCCTCCAGAAGTTTCGTTTGAATTTTCAAATGAAAACATATACGAAGGCTCCGAAGTTAGTGTCACATTAACAGCTACAGTAGACCTTCAATCAGGGTATGAGATTACTATTCCATTTAACATGGGTGGAGAAGCAAATTATAACGGAGCCCCAGACCCATCAATTACTGATGAATATACGTTAAGTGCTCAATCCATTGTAATACCACCAAACTCAACAACTGGTAGTATAGAAATATCTACATATCTAAACGATGATGATTTAGTAGAGACCATAGAATCTATAATTTTTGTTTTTGGAGAGATAGTAGTTGCTGATGCTGTAGTAACTAATGATACTCCAACAATGACCCTTAACCTAATTAGTGAAGACTTCCCAACAATTGATTCTGTGCCAGTTGTTAGTGAAACATCAGTAACTGAGGGAGAGTCAACATCAATAACTATTAGTATTAATTCAGCTGGATCAGAGGATATTTACGTGCCAATTTCAATGTCCGGTACAGCAGAATTGAATATTGACTATGAAGTGTCTTCTGCAGCTAGCGGTGAGGAATCACTCATAGTAGATGTCACTAATAACTATAACTTATTTAGTCTGTTTGGAGTATTAGACGATGGGCGAATTGTAGGCTTGTATCAAAATCAACTTACAATAAAAGACCCTAATGTTTCAACATACAATACCGCGACATTATCAAATTATTATGACCAGCTCGTTATAACCAATAATACTATTTATGTTGGTCATAACACAACAATAAGTAAGCTTGATATTACAGATATTTCGGCTAATATTGTTGATGAAGAAATAGTAGCTATAACACCTATCAATGAGCGACTTGATTACAACTTTCATGTAAATGACAATACGATAGTCTTTAATACTTATAACGACATAACCTATAATAGGAGTACATATAAAAAAGTAGGCGATGCCGATTTAGAGCTAATGTATACAGGAAACAATTGTTGTTACAAGCCAATGTATATAGATGGAAAAATATATCAGTTTGAAGGAAGTAACTTTTACGAATTAGTTGACGGAGAGCTAGTCAATTACCAAAACCTCTCATACTATATTGACAGAAATAAAATTCAATATGTAAACGGAAAAGTAATTGCATTGTCCAATAATAATAATATGTGGACTCCATATGTTATTAATCTTGATAATGGAAATCAAACTGTTTTTGGAGACTATCAATTGGGCGATTTAGTTAATTATGTTCAAAACTTTGCTGTTCAATCTAATGGCAATCTATTGATGGTCAATAATTTAACCTCTCAAAACTCTAGTGGTTCCCAAGAAGTGTCTTGGGGAATCTATTCCTATAATTTTAATCCAGTTATAAAAATTGAAGCTGGATCAACGTCAGGGTCTCTTACAATAAATGCTATTGACGATGATTCCTTTGAGCCAAGCGAAACAATTAATGCTGTTGTACAAACTCCAACAAATGCATTTATTAACGAAAACTCTGAGTTAGAAATTACTATTCTAGATAATGATGATGCTCCAGAAATTACATACGCTTTGTCTTCAGAAACAATTACTGAAAATTCAGACGTTGATGTAACTTTATCCGCTACACTTTCTGAAATAACTCCTTTTGAAATTACAATTCCATTTGAGTTGTATGCAGAGGGGAACTCAAGTACTGCAGAACAAGATGAATATGTTATTGTAGACGGCGCCACATCAATTGTAATTCCTGCGAACTCTGAATCAGCAAGCATTTCAGTTTCTACAGATGAAATTGATGATGAAGTAGTAGAGATTATGGAAACAATTGTATTTACTTTTGGAGAAACTCAAATAGGTACTGAAATAACCGAGCCTGCAGCAACTGAATCAATTACGCTATTTTTAGATAGTGATGATGACCCTGTTGTGACAAGCGTTACTGTTTCTCCCTCAGAGTTTGGAGAGCACGAATTTACAAATGTTGAAGCCACAATTAGCGAGCCAGCATCTAGAGACGTTTCAATTAATTTTGGTTTAACTGGAACAGCGACTCAAGATTTAGATTATTCATTTAATTTTGATGGTCAGGGCGCAGAATCTTTGGTTGTAACTGCAAACGGTTCCTATAATTATTTTGATGTATTGGACGATGGACGAGTTGTGTTTCTTAACAGTAATCAACTGATAGTAGTTGACCCTGTTACATCGGAGTCTATTACAGTTCAACTTCAGCACGGATACAATAACCTTGAAATTAATGATGGTAATGTATACTTAAAAGATTCATGGAGAATGGGGAAATTGAATGTTTCTAACTTAGACAGTGCTGGAAGTGTAAGTGAAACTACTTTGTTTGAAACCCCAACTAACCATCAAATGGAAGGCACTTGGGATGCAGAAGGAAATACGGTTATTTTTGCAACATGGAACACCGCGACAAATATTAGAACTATTTACAAAGTAATTGACGAAAATGAGCCTGAAGTTCTCTATGAGAACCCTGACGGTTTTGATAAACTCTTTTATTTTAACGATTTAGTTTACCATATTAATGGGAACAACCTTTACATTCTTAATGAAGAAGGCGTGTTTGTTCAGGAGAGCTATATAGTGTCAAATGGATGCGGAGGATATGTACAAAGCGTAGATGTTTATAACGGCAAAGTTTATGTAATGTATTATGATTACTGTACTAACATGAATAAAGTATATCATCTAAGCTTAACTCCTGTTCCAGGGATAAATTCTGGGGATCCAGCGTTAACTTACACTCAGGTATCATACTACCCATCTATCGATTATGGTTACAGTTCAGACTTCTCTTTTTATCAAGGAAATCTTTATATACAATCTAATTTACCAACTGATAGCTCTATTCTAGAATATCAGTTAGGTGCTCAGCTAAAAGTATTAGCAGGAGAAACTTCAGGGACACTGGTAATTAACGGTATTGAAGATGATTTAAATGCCCCTGGTGAAGAAACGGACGAAACTATAGACATTTCTATTAATGGAGCAAGCAATGCCACTTTGGATGAGTCCGTTGTAGACTTGCAAGCAATAATATTAAATAATGAAATTTCATTCACCCTTGTTGGAACGTCTGAATTTGATGTTCTTGCTGAAGAAGAGAATGTATTCTTGGGTATTCCAGATATACAAGATGCTTCAATAGAATGGGGTGATTATGATCAGGATGGCGATCAAGATTTTGCCATAATGGGAGAGAGTCTTGTTTTTGGAAGAATTACTAGAGTCTACCGTAATGATGCTGGTGTTTTCAATCAAACTCCATTTTTCTTTAATGGGGTAAGTACAGGACAGTTAAAATGGGTTGATTATAATAAAGATGGTTGGATTGACCTGATAGTTTCAGGTAGAAACAATGAAGATGTGCCTTCTACAACTATTTATCAAAACCAAGATGGCCAGAACTTTGTTGAAAGCATTGATCTTACACTTCCAAACTTATACAAAACATCTATGGACTCTGCAGATTTTGATAATGATGGTGATATAGACTTTGTAATAAACGGACAAACGGCAGAAGGAGAATGGAAGAAATATATTTATTATAGAGACGACCTAACTTTAGTTTTAGCAACTAATCCATCTGACAATCCATATCAATTTAGTGAAGATGGGTTAGAAGGAATTATACAAATTGCCGACATTCATAATGATGGCGATCAGGATATAATTGGAGTAGGCCAGCCATTTAGCAAAGTCAACACTCTTATTTCAAGCGATGATAATAACTCAAACTATTTCAATAGTTGGTCTTGGGGCAATCTAAATGACGCTTCAATGACTGTGTATGGCAGAACCCTTTACTTCATGGGTGAAGAAAATTTAAATTATAAATTTTTATCTGTTAATTTAGATGATAGCCAAGGTTATGCTAATGAAATAAATGGAGTTCAAGGTTTAGCTGACGGAGATATTGATGTCGCAGATTATAACAATGATGGCCGCCCAGATCTTCTTGTTGTTGGTGATAGCGAAAACAATATTGAAACAACACGTTTATATGATGGAAACTCCTCTAATTCATTTACTTTAAACGAGGAAATTTCTTTTACAGGATTTAGAGACGCAACTGCAAAATGGATAGATTATGATAATGATGGTGATTTAGATTTATTCCTTTCTGGATACAGCCAAAATGGAACAGCAACTCACCTTTACAGAAATAATTTGTTAAACAAAAACAATAATGCTCCAGAAATTATAACCAACAAGACTTTTGAAGACCTTGGTAATGGCAGGGTAAGACTTTCTTGGGATGCTCCTAATGATGACTTTACAACGGACTTAGGCTATGTAATAAGACTTGGAACAACTCCAGGAGGAACAGAGCTTTCTAATACTGAGAGTAATTTATTAACGGGCGAAAGATTAATTACTAAAAGCCCTGATATATTTACAACAAGCTATGAACTTTCTCTTAATCCAGGAGTTTATTATTGGTCTGTTCAATCAGTTGATGGTGGGCAAAAAGGAAGTGCATTTTCTGAAGAGGAAAGCTTCCAATTAACTTACGAATGGAAATTATTGAATCAAGGAGGGATTATAGATCGTAGCATTAACCCAGTTTCAGAACCAATTGTTAGACTTACCGATATCGATGCTGATAATGATATGGATTTAGTGTATGGGTCTGCTGCAGGCGGTTCGACTAATATTTACAGGTTAGGAGATAGACGATTTGATATATTTAACGATGGCGGTTTAGGAAATGTTCAAAACATTACTGACATTCAGTTTATCGATATCAACGGAGATCTTGTTCAAGATATTTTAGTTAGTAGCTTTAATCAAGCTGGTGAAAACGGATTCAAGCTTTATAACTCATCAAGTAATGGTAGTTTTGGAGAGGTGTTTAGCGGTTTAGCTTTAGCAGATTCTAAAATAAGATTAATTGATATTAATAATGATGGTATTCAAGAGATAATACACATTGGAGATCCAAATCCAGATGGTTTAGGGGTGGATCTTAAAGTAAATGTATATGAACAATCAGGAGGTAGTTTAATTGGACCTTTAGATATTTCAGATCAGATTGAAAGCCTTAAAAGAGGAGCCTTTGATTTTGGAGATATTGATGGCGATAGCGATATTGATTTTGTTATTACAGGAATTGGACCGCCTTTAGGCAGTAAAGTGTATTTAAACGAAACAATTTACACTGAAACTATTGCTCCTATTTTTACAGAAACTTCAATAGAAAACTTTGGATCTGTTCAGCCATTCTCAGCATATGAAAGTACATTAGACTTCATTGATTTTGACAATGATGGAGATGTAGACATTGCATTAACCGGGTCAGGACTTACTGGAGTAATGTTCAAGATATTAATAAATAACGGACAGTCAGGCTCTGCTCTAGCATTCACTGAATTAATCCCGACAGGACTTACACCTGTAAGAAATGCTAAATTAGAGTTTGGTGATTTCAATGGTGATGGATATGCAGATGTTTTATATTCTGGAAATATGAGTGGAATTGGGTATAGTACAAAGCTTGCAGAGTATGACCCTGTCGCGCAAACTTATGTTGACAGTGACTTTGATCTTGAAGGAATTATCAAGGCCTCAGTTGCGTTTGGTGATATTGATGGAGACAACGATTTAGACTTTGTAATTTCAGGAGAATCTCCTAATAATAACAATGGACAACAAGATATAATTAAAACATATCTTAACGTAAGAAATGAATCTGCAGATGTTATATCTAACTCTGGTGGTTCAGACTTTGGCCCTGGAGTTGTTACTGCCTCAGCAAAGAATGCAACGGAGTTTATTGTTAATGAAAAACCATCCACACCTGATGGCTTGTATACAAATCAACTTGGGTATAATGAAGAAACTCAGACTTATGAAATTGAGTTTGGGTGGTCTGAATCAACTGATGACCACACGCCTTCTTCAGGTCTTACATATGCATTAAAAGTTGGAACTCAACAAGGAGGACAAGAAATAATGAAAGTAGATGCTCTTCCAAATGGATATAGAATGACAGCAGGAAAAGGAAATACTGAACATAATGTTAAATGGGTATTAAATTTACCAGACGATACTTATTATTGGAGCGTGCAAGCAATTGACGCTTCTTATGCAGGCTCAAGTTTCTCAGAAACGGAAGTCTTTAATGTCTCTGGAGAACCTACTATAACAATTTCTAATCCTACTAATAATGAGATTTTTGATTCGGGAACTACGTCAGTAGATCTCTCTTTTGATGTAGTTGATTTTGACATACAATCTGACGGCTCAGGTGATGGCTTTGTTAATTGGTCAATTAATGAAGTTGAACAAGATCCAATATTTACAGATGATGATATAAATGTTGTTGTAGAAGATTCTCAATCATATGTAATAAATATGGAGCTTGTTAATAATGACGGAGAATCATTAGATCAACAAACTAGTGCAAACGTTTCATTTAGCGTTGACGGACCTATTGAAGATCCTGCATTAGAGCTTAAAGGTATTATAGACTTCACAGTTCCTAGTGGCGGATCGGACGGTAAAGCAATTCACTTATTAGCTACTGATGACATTTCAGACCTTAGTATATATGGTATAGGAGTTGCCAATAATGGAGAAGGAACAGATGGAGAGGAATACACATTCCCTTCAATTTCTGTATCTTCAGGACAACATATTTTAGTAGCAAGAACTCCGGCAGTTATGGATGCTTACATGGATGCTTCTGCAATCTATGATTTTGTTTTAGAAGCAAGTACTTCTATTAGTCATAACGGAGACGATGCGATTGAATTATTTTACAATGCTGAAGTGATTGAAACATTTGGAGATATTGATACTGACGGTACTGGACAGCCGTGGGAATACTTAGATTCATGGGCTTATAAAGTTGAAGGAAATTGGACTTATGGTGAATTAAATACTACTGATAATACAGAAACCATTTGTGATGCAAGTACTCCTTATCCATTTGTTGAATGTGATACAAATTTTAACGTAACATTTTCTGTGAATACAGCAAATATTACTGTTGGAGAAAACGGCATGTATGCCGGTGGCGGTATTTTAGGAGATGCAACCGCTTACGCTATGTCTGATGAGGATGGCGATGGCACTTGGACAGTTACTATAGCTATGGCTGAGGGAACAACAGGCAATTATATTTTCTTGAACAGCCCAAATGATGGAGGCGATTGGGGAGCAAAAGAAGATTTAGCTGGTCAAGAATGTTCTGATCCAGACAACTACAATGATAGAATTTTAGAAGCAGTGACAGCCGACACTACTTTATTACATTGTTTTGGAAGCTGTGAAACTGATGGAACTTGTTTTGTGTCAAACGAAGAGTTATTGGAGTTATTAGAATCAGGATCTTGGAGATCAGAAGCTGAAACAGCTGGTCATATAGGAGTTGGTCCAAGTGGTTCAACAAATGCTGAATGGTGGAATGCTAATCCTTGGGATAAGTGGGAAACTGGTCTTTATGATGATAGATGGTCATTTGCTGACGGTGTATTAACTGTAGATACAGGAGATGATGGAGCAATATTTGGTAAGAAAGCAGAAATTGATGCTGCCTTCCCAGACAATACACCATATGATGCTGATAATAGTGATAATGAGTACTTGTATTACATTCAAGATGACTATACAGATACTTTTGTTGCAGATGCTACAAATAACACTATTACATTTGCTACAAATGGTAACTTAGGTTTCTTTACTTCACTAGCAGGACAAGAATTCCAGATACTAGAGACTACAGATAACACTATATATTTAAGAAATGTTGGATCAGAAGGAAATGCTTGGTACCACAGATTAACAACAGCAGATGCATTATCTACTGTTGATGCTATGGTATTAGATATGAGAATTTATCCAAACCCTTCAAACGGAAGTTATGTAACAATACAAACACCAGTAAATGGTGTGAAGTATGTTGAGGTATTTGATATCACTGGAAAGCGATTAATCAATACATCATTAAGTGCAGATACCTTAGATGTTAGTTCAATGAGTTCAGGAGTATACCTTGTAAATGTAACTGTGAACGGATTTAAGAAAACAGTGAAATTAATTATCAAATAGTTTAACTACAAAAAATAAAAAAGCCGCTCTAAATTAATAGAGTGGCTTTTTTTATTTGACCCCACAGTTTGTTTAAAAAAAACCTAAATCATAGTGAATTTTCTATTTTGTACACGTATTTATTATATTAGTATATTAAAAAATTGCAACAAGATGAAAAAAACAATAATTCTAGCTTTATTATTACCACTTTTTGCTTTTTCTCAGCCCAATGCTATAAAGCAACAAAAAGTAATGAAGAAAGCTTTTTTTGAAAAACAGATAATAGAGAATTGGGAAGAGTATAGCAAAGCTTTTGAGTACGCTGATTATGAAAAAATAGCTTCATACTTTACATACCCCTTAACCTTTTCCTTGCTTGACAGCCCTCAAATAATTTCAAACAAAAAAGATCTGATTACTTTTTATAAACAAGTAAGAACTAGTATTCAAGATGGATATAAGTACAGTCTGCTTGATAAGTCTAGAATAGTCTGGTTATCAAAAGACGCCTACATATTTGATGCAACATACTCTAGATATAACGGTGAGTATAAAAGAATTTTTCAAGGTAGAGGAATTTATATGTATAAAAAAATAGACAACTCATGGAAGATGTTTTCAGTTTCCTCTTTACCAATACCAATAAAGAAAGTCAAAAAACCTAAATAAGAACTCTTCTTTTGATTCTAACACATTTTAAGTTATGTCCTTGGAAGACATATAATAGGTAAGGACAGAAGCAATCAAAGCAGGGATTGAAAAAATAAAAAAATTAGCCGATAGACTTAACCCCATAGCAATAAATACCCCACCAATTAATGGCGCTAATATGCCGCCGACCCTACCCATTCCAATAGCCCAACCTACACCTGTAGTTTTGAATTCCGTTGGGTATAGTCTAGCAGCAACAGCATATAATCCAACAAAGCCTCCTTGCAAACTAAATCCTAGTAAAAAATAAACAAGCAACAAAAGATCTGTTCCTATAAAAAATTTAAATGATGCCATTAATAAAAAGGTGAGTAACAAAAAAACTGATATTGTTTTTTTAAGTCCAATTTTTGAAGAAAAATAACCCTGCAAAACTATTCCAAAAAAAGCACCAACATTAAAAATGGTGCCAGCATAAATAGCTAGCTCAATAGATAGGCCTGCATCAGTCGCGAGTTTAGGGATCCAACTAATCAAGAAGTACAAACATCCAAAAGCAAAAAAAAGACCAACCCATAACTGCAAAGTTGATATTTTATATTTGTCTGAAAAAAGCTTAGAAACTCCAGTATAGTTATTTGCACCTAACTTAACCTTAGGAAGACTATCTAAAGGCTTAAAATTCATTTTAATTAAAATTCTATTTACTTTTTCTAATGCACCATGAGGTTGCTTTTTTAAATAAAATTGAGGAGATTCGGAAAGGAAAAAAAAGATTAAAGGAATAGTGATAAGAGTTGTTAGCCCTGCTAGAATAAACATACTCTCCCATCCGTATGAAGGAATAACAGCAGCAGCTACGTATCCTGAAACAACAGCCCCCACGGGGTACCCTGAAATAACAAGACTAACCCAAAAATCTCTTGAATTGTTTAACACATTTTCTGAAGTTAAGGTTGCTGTAGTTGCAAGCATGCAGCCGATCCCAAGACCACTAATCAACCTCATAATTATTAATTCTAAAACAGTTTCACTAAAAGCTGTTAAAAGAACACTTAACCCCATTATAAAAGCACTTGCTAATATTAGTTTTTTACGCCCAAACCTATCTGCAAATGGAGCTAAGAATATAGCCCCTATTGCCATTCCTATTAAACCTGCGCTAAATACATATCCAAGTGTTTTAGGGCCAAGATTTAAATCTTCCGCAATCGCAGGCGCACAATAGGAAACTACAAGAACATCCATTCCATCTAAAACACACATTAAGAAACAAATTGCGATTGAAAAATATTGAACCTTGGTCATTTTAAATTGGCCAACATCATTACTGAAATATTGCAACATAACAATAGATAAAAATTTGTTGAATTATTAAGAGGCAAATATAGAAGAAACAATACATTTTTAAACAAATCATTAACATATCTTTCCATTAAAAATATTTTTTTATGAGAAGGGTTAAAGTTGTAACTTAAATGTATGACTAAGAAAATGTTTTACCCACTTTTCCTTCTAATACTCCCATTGATTGGTATGTTTTTTTCTGATCAAATTGATTGGGGAATTTTAGACTTTTTAATAATGGGGGTTATTTTAATTTTTGTTGGTACAGCCCTTGGGGTTGTGTCACAGAATATAAAACATCCAAGAAAGAGATTCTTTTACAACTTTGCTATATTGCTTATCTTTTTTTTGCTTTGGGCTGAATTAGCAGTAGGTATTTTTTAGGTAGTAACAATTAAAGAATTTCCTTCAATAAAAGAGCTATAACAATTCAAAGACCCAGAGGATCCCGAGCAATCGCTTGAGGAGTAAGAATTACCATGATCGTTACATCTAAAATTTTCACCATTTAATTCCCATAAGTTCCTTGTTCCATTATGCGGGCAAGCATTACTATACGCCTGAATCGTGTCGTTAGAAATTCTTAAAAAAAGCATTTGTAAACCCAAGGAGTATCCATTCATCCAACCACCAACTGAATCCAAAGAGCTAAAGTTTGAATTATTTAAGTCAATGGTGTAAACATTCCCGTCTTGAACAAAACCAACCCCATCGTTATCGCCCCCACTATCTGGGCCGTCATTTTGCGCTTCGTCAGTAGAGCACGCCTCTAAAAAAGAAAGTCCGAAAAAAGCAAAAGCTACAGTAGGACAAACCTCCTTTAAAAATTTTCTTCTAGTTTTCATATAATTTGTTTTTTAAAATACTCTTAAAATATTAAATCCAAAAAAGACATCACCCTTAAGCCAATCTCCTTCAGCCATCGTTAAAACACCAGCTTCATCAGATGCTTGCGTGTTTGAAAACAACAATTGGAAGACATGCCCACCAGTTTCCATATCAACACCAAGACTAAGAACATTTTTTTCAGTAGAGCTACTTAATCTGTTTAAATGATGAGAGTAGTCAATGTTAAAGGAACTTCTTTTAGATATTTTTAATCTGCTTCCAGTGTTTAATATATAATTATAATCTGTTTCAGATTGTGTCGTTAAAAAATTATGCTTGACAACTGAAGGAGATAATTGTAAAGAAAAATTATCACTGAACCTTCTTGAGATAAGTAGCTGAGAAATATAAACATACCTTTCATTAAAGTTTAGATTAGGATATATATTGTCATCTAAAGATGTATCTAGATTAATGCTATTATAACCTACTATAGAAACTGGAAATGTACTTGTTTGTTTTTTGATCGCATATTTCACATGAATATTATAGGTTTTTTTGAAAGATTCACGACTAAAACCAACTTGAACTTCATTTAATAAGCCATATAGCATTTCAATTTTGGTGTTGGCATAATCTAGCCCAAACAATGACTCTATACCACCTTTTATTGCTCCGAATCTATGACCTACATAAAGATATAAATCTCCTTTTCCAGCTAATTTGGTTGACTGATTATTAACCACTTTCATTGCTTTAAACGCCGGCATCTCAAACGTGATTTCATAGTCAGACTCTGTGGTGATTTCATCTAAAAGAGAATTCTGACCATAAGCAAAACAGCCGAATAAAATAGATATAACAATAAAATAGAACTTATTCATCATCTAACAATATACAGTTTATTAATTTATATTCCTCAAATAAATCGTCATAGCCTAAATAAATTCCTTTTAACAAAACAAAATCGCCTTTTTCGATATTATCAAAACTTTGACTCTCTGACTCAAGATACTGTACGCTAATAACACTTCCTAGCTCAAGTTCTTTGCCTCTGACTGCTGTAACTGAAGCCTTTAAAATAATTACTGAGTTTTCTGTAATATTTGCATTAATAAAATCAGATATCTCACCGGAAAAAACAGCTGTTTTCTCAGAAATAGGCACTTCTTTCTTGTACGCATAGTTTATTAAACCCCACGAAAAAATCAGTAAAATTCCAAGGGATAACAACTCACGTTTATAGTTTTTCAATAAGATCATATTCTGCAGTAATATTAATTTCTTGTGAAATTTTATTTCTAACAACTTTTGGGATTTTGATCTCAAAATCACTAGCTAACACATTAAAATTTGTTTTTAAGGACAGCCCTTTTTTTATTTTTTTTAGACGACAACTAATAGTAATTTCTTTCTCAATTCCTCTTATTGTTAAAACTCCTAAAATTTTATGCTCCTTTTCGGAGTCTGATAATTCTTTAAAAGAGAAGTTTTGAATATTTCCAGAAAAAGTTGCCTTTGGATATTTAGAAGAATCCATATAATTTTCATTAAAATGCTCCTGCATTAACGCTATATCAAAATCAAATGCACTTATAAAAAGAAGTATTGCAATTTCACCACTAGAAGAATCTAAAATGGATGTAGAAACACTATTTACCGCTTTAATTTGTTCAAATGTTTCTTCGCTTCCAATAAAAGAGGTTTTCCCAGATCGTGTAGCATACTTTTGGGCGCTAACTAGGGCTGAGAGAAATAGAAAATAAAATAAAAATCTATACTTCATGCACATAAAGATATTAATATTAACTCACTTTAGCGCTTTGAAGTTAGCTTTACCTAATTATTAATTTAGAAGTTTCACTTACTCCATTTATAGATAATCTAATAAAGTATACGCCAGAATTAATTGAGGTTACATTTAATATGTCTGTATTGATAGATGTTTTTAAAACTCTTTTACCACTTAAGTCAAATAATTCTACACTTTTGACTCCACTTACAGAAGTTTTTAATGTAACATAACCTGATGAAACAGGATTAGGAAACATGTATAACCCTAATCTCTCGCTTGCATCTACAGACATAGCAGAATTTACAGTTATTGTTCCATACATCGAGGCGTGAGGAGTACAGGTGTAATCGGTTACTCCGGGTTCATTAAAAGTCAATGAGTAGGTATACCCTTGACCATGATAATTACTGTCAAAAGTGTGTGTTCCAGAAGTTGATATTAGATTATGAGATCCCGAGCCCCAAGTCCAAACTACTGTATCTCCAACATTGATAGTTATTTGTTGATTGGTACTTTGCATGTTCCAATCATAGTTATATGTTGTTTGGGCGTAAGAAAACACACATAATGTCATAAAAACTAAAAGAGTAATTTTTTTCATATTAAAATCTTTTAAATAGTTATTAATCAAATATAAGCACAAACCACACTGTTGCTCACTTAAAGTTTTGTTAAAAATTGTACAAATAACTGTTTTAACTATTAATTAACATGTTAAAAACTTGATTTATTTAGATTGTAAAAAAATTCATTATGAAAAAACTTACAGACTCAGAAATAAAAGACAAAATAGAATTATTGCAGGATTGGGACTATTGTGACAATGCGTTAAATACAGACTTTGAATTTGATAATTTTAAAGACTGTATGTCAGCGATGAATAGAATTGCGTTTGAATGTGAAGTATTAAATCATCATCCAGAGTGGAAAAACGTTTATAATAAACTTGAAATCAGACTAACAACACATGATGCGGGAGGAGTAACAGATTTAGACTTTAAACTTGCAAACACTATAAACAAAATAGTTGAAGTTCAAGATTAAACTAATTTTCTAAATCCAGCTTAAATTTTTTACCTCTAAAGGGGTTTTCACACCACCGGTGTGCTCAGTTGACTTAGGCTCAAAAAGAAGATTATAAACAATTTCTCCATTTGTGTGAGGCCTATGCTCAACTCCTTTGGGTACTATTAATATTTCCCCTTCTTTTATTTTAACGGTTCTTCCATCACGAAAATCCATAAATAAGGTTCCTTTAAGAACCATGAACAGTTCGTCCTCATTTTCATGAGCGTGCCACACAAAGTCATCCTTAAGTTTACAGATTTTCACATACTGTCCGTTTAATTCTCCTATAATATGTGGAGTCCATTGTTTTGTAAACAAAGAGAACTTATCCATTAAATTAATTGACTCAACCTTTTTCATAATTATTGATTTTAAAGAACATTATAAATAATATATATTATTAGTAATAAAACAATAAACATCCAGATATTTGTTGTTTTTTTTCTTTTTTTCTTTTTAAACATGCTATTGGCAAAACTTAATTAAATGTTAAGTTATAATTTTTTCTAGGATTTATATGTAGTTTAGCTTTTTCTAACAGTAAAAATTTTTTGAATGAAGAATCTAAATAAACTCTTTTTAATTATCTTTTCTCTAATAATGACAACTTCAATATATAGTCAAAACAAATTAAACATCTCTGAGTCTTCACTAAATTGGAAGGGCGAAAAAGTAACTGGAAGTGGACATAATGGATCGTTACAATTTGGCGA
>Ga0206131_10003795_pt1 | contig 17124 bp, 11 predicted proteins | sample Helgoland_Spring_FD_148636 | JGI IMG/M metagenome (GOLD analysis project Ga0206131, IMG submission 148636) | Pelagic subsurface seawater microbial communities from Kabeltonne, Helgoland, North Sea - Helgoland_Spring_Bloom_20160517_1 | ecosystem: Environmental > Aquatic > Marine > Epipelagic ...
ACTGACCACGCTTTGTAAAGATAGCACCATCTGACTGGCCGCAACGGTAGGATCTACGGTCTGCTGAGGTTTGGCCGCATGGCCACCGCAACCCTCGACGGTGATATCAAACTGGTCGGTGGCCGCAAAAAATGGCCCCGGGCGAATATAGAAGTTGCCCGCCGGTTCGCCGGGCCAATTGTGCATGCCGTACACTTCCTGAATATTCCACCGTGCCATCATGTCGTCTTCACACATCTCGCGCGCACCGCCGCCACCCTCTTCTGCGGGCTGAAAAATTACGACCAGCGCCCCATCAAAATTGCGTGTTTCCGCAAGGTATTTTGCCGCCCCAAGCAACATTGCACTGTGCCCATCGTGACCACAGGCATGCATAACACCCTCTGTTCGACTGGCATACTCTAGGCCGGTTGCCTCTTTAATCGGCAGCGCATCCATATCCGCCCGCAGCCCAACAACTTTGCCTGCACTGTCGGTCTTACCTTTGATCACACCAACAACTCCAGTGCGTCCAATACCGGTGACCACCTCATCACAGCCAAACTCTCTTAGTTTATCGGCAATAAATGTCGAAGTCCGGTGCGTTTCAAACATCAACTCAGGGTTTTGATGCATGTCGCGACGCCACCCTGTGACCTCATCGTGCAGGTCAGCAATACGATTTCTGATTGGCACAGTTAAGCTCCTGACAAATTAGCCAGCAAGCGCGACATAAACGCTTCGCCCGCGGCAAACTGGTCTTTGGTAATATATTCATTCGGCTGATGCGCCTGCGCGATATTACCGGGACCGCAGATCACCGCTGAATAACCGCGTTCCTGAAACTGGCCGGCCTCTGTGCCATATGACACCACATGGGTCGCGTTATCGCCCGTCAGCTGCCGGACCATACGTTCAGCTTCTCCGTCCGGTTCCTGCTGCAACGCCGGCACTGAAAAGCGCTCCTTGACCTCGATATAACTCTCGGGGTGGACCGCCTGCATCTCGGCTTCGACTTCGCGGGCCTTGGCGTGATAGGCAACCCCCCAAGCGGTCAGATCTTCGCTCGGTACACTGCGAAAATCCACACCAAAAAGACAGTCTTTCGCGGTAATATTATGCGCTGTACCGCCCTCAATCATACCCACATGCACTGTTGTCCATGGGGGGTCAAACATGGCGTCGAGTTCTGTGGGCGACTTGGACCGGTTGAGAAGGTTCATCTCATTGGCCCATTCAATCAATTTGGCGCCTGACATAATCGCATTGACGCCGGTGTGCATGAGAGAGCTGTGTACTTCAAATCCCACCACATGCGTCTGAAATCCGCGCCCGCCCTTATGTCCAGTCACAGCCTGCATCATCGACGGCTCTCCCACGATCACCGCCGACGCTTTGGGCAACACCTCAAGCATCCGCTCGATCATCGGCGGCGCACCAGTACAGCCCACCTCTTCGTCATAACTCAGTGCCAGTTGTAGCGGCCGCTTTACCCCACGATGATGTGCCTCGACCAGCGCCCACAGCGCCAGCGCGTCAAAGCCTTTCATATCGCAGGTTCCGCGCCCAAACAGCCGTCCGTCTTTTTCGGTCACCACAAACGGGTCGCTGTCCCATGGCTGTCCGTCCACAGGCACCACATCGGTATGGCCGGATAAAACAACGCCGCCCGCCTGATCGGGGCCAACATGCGCAAACAGGGCCGCCTTGTCACCGCTCTCGTCGTATTTACGGTGACTTTTGATACCCTGATCTTCAAGATATTCTTGCACCCAATCTATCAGTGGCAAATTACTATCTCGGCTGACGGTGGGAAAAGACACAAGCTTATCCATCAACGCCCGCGCGCTCATTGGCTGGGTCATCATGCTCCTTAATAGCCGCTGTCAGTGCTCAAAATATAATGGCCTGCCGCGACTTTCTTATACTGTGACGGTGCTGGGGTGTAGTCTAGAGCATGAATCGGTGATGGTATAGGCTTGAAATTCAGGTCTTTTTCCTTTTTGCGCCGTCTTGGGTCAGCAATTGGAACCGCCTTCATCAATGCTTTGGTATAGGCATGTTGAGGGTTCTCAAATACTGCAGATCGCGGACCGATCTCAACGATCCGCCCCAAATACATAACCGCAACCTGATGGCTGACACGCTCGACCACTGCCATATCATGGCTGATGAACAAAAACGACAACCCCAAATCAGATTGCAATTCCATCATCAAATTCAACACCTGGGCCTGCACCGAGACATCCAAAGCAGAGACCGCCTCGTCGGCAATGATCAGCTTGGGGTTCAGCGCCAGCGCCCGCGCAATCGCCACACGCTGTCGCTGTCCGCCTGACAATTCATGAGGAAACCGCTGCAGAAAACTACGCGGTAACTCCACCCGATCAAACAGCACTGCTACCCGCTCCTCAAGTGCCTGCCCACTGACCACGTTATAATTTCGCAACGGTTCGGCGACCTGATCTGACAATTGCATCTGTGGGTTCAGAGACGCAAACGGATCTTGAAATACCATTTGCATGTGTACCCGCGCCTGCCGCATTTCTGCCGCCGGCAACGCCAATATATCCTGCCCTCCGAGATCAACACTGCCAGAGAGCGGGTCAACCAGCCGCAAGATCGAGCGCCCCACCGTGGATTTTCCACAACCAGACTCGCCCACCAAAGACAGCGTTTGTCCCTTATTAATCACAAAAGACACGTCTTCAACCGCATGGACATTGGCCACGGTCCGGCGCAGAAAACCACCCTTGACAGGAAAGCGCGTGGTCAGGTTTTGCACCGTCAAAAGCGGCACATTTGTCCCCTCAATCGGGGTCAAATCGTGATCTTTGGTCCCCAAAAGCCGCATCGGTTCCGGCAGGGATTTACCACGCATCTCGCCCAGCTTCGGCACCGCTGCCAGTAGTGATTTTGTATAGTCGTGTTGGGGGTTTTCGAAAATATCCGTAACCGGCCCCTCTTCGACCTTTTTCCCGCGGTACATCACCACCACGCGGTCAGCCATCTGGGCCACCACCGCCATATCGTGGGTGATGAACATAACAGCGGTTCCGGTTTCACGTTTCAAACGGTCCATCAACGCTAGAATTTCGGCTTGTATCGTCACATCCAACGCTGTGGTCGGCTCATCCGCAATCAACAACCGCGGCTCACAAGCCATCGCCATCGCGATGACAACGCGTTGCCGCATGCCCCCCGACAGCTCATGTGGATACTGTTTGATCCGACGCTCTGGTTCGGGAATGCGCACCTCACGTAGCAACTCAAGCGCCCGCTCCGTGGCCTGATCACGAGTAAGAGACTTGTGCAGGCGCAAGCCTTCGGTCAACTGACGCTCGACGGTAAACACTGGGTTCAACGCCGTCATCGGCTCTTGGAATATCATCCCAATTTCATTGCCTCGTATCGATCTCATCAGCGCCTGATCAGTTTGCGCCAGATCAACGACGCCCTCAGCTTTGCGATCAAACAACAGCCTGCCATCGGCAATCTTGCCACCACCAAACTCAACCAACCGCATCAACGACAGGGATGAGACCGACTTTCCAGAGCCAGATTCGCCTACAACACAGACGGTTTCACCGGGGTTAATCTCGAATGAGACATCCTCAACCCCAACCACAAGGCCCTGTTTTGTTTGGAATTCGACCCTTAAATTTTCGACGCGCGCGATGGGAGCATCTAACATAAAATTCCCCTAAATTATAGCAGAAACCGTACTGGGAGAAATACAAGCCTGTCAAACAGAATTCGAGGAGAGGCAAATTCATCGAAAATCAATAATTTATTTGCGCCGCCCTGAAAAAAAAATGTAAAACATTGCTTTTTCAAAAAACTCTGCTTTCTATTGGACATTGGCCAAAGGTTATTGAAGTGCTTTCACCCGATTTAACCCAGCGTCAGAGTGGACTGATAGAAATGTGAAAACACAAATATGGGAGATAAAATAATATGATCAAATACTTATTTCTTGGAGCCGCCGCTGCGTTTACGCTGGCACCGGCAGCCATGGCCGAACGCGGGGGCGACGGTGATGTCAAAATTATCTACTGGCAGGCACCATCAATCCTCAACCCATATCTTTCAGGCGGGACGAAGGATATCGAATCATCGTCGATCGTGATCGAACCACTGGGGCGTTATACTGAAACGGGCGCTCTTGTGCCTTATCTTGCTCAAGAAATTCCCACCGTCGCAAACGGCGGGGTCAGCGCTGACCTCACTGCGATCACCTGGAAGTTAAAAGAAGGCTTGTTGTGGTCGGACGGATCACCTGTCACCTCTGCCGATGTGAAATTCACCGCGGATTATTGCATGCATCCAGAAGGTGGCTGTGCACAGCTTGCAAAATTCGAAGGGGTCACCTCAATCGATACCCCAGATGCACTTACGATTACTGTGAATTTTTCTTCGCCCAAGCCCAATCCCTATGGCCCTTTCATGGGCGGCCAGACACCGATCATTCAAAAAGCACAATTTGAAAACTGCATGGGTGCCAAAGCTCCGGGTTGCACCGAAGAAAACTTCAACCCAATCGGTACTGGCCCGTTTGTTGTGACCGATTTCCGACCCAATGACGTGATCCAGATGGCGGCCAATCCAAATTACCGCGATCCCGCCAAACCAGCCTTTGCGACTTTGACTTTCAAAGGTGGCGGCGATGCCACGGGCGCTGGTCGGTCGGTGCTGGAGACTGGCGAATTTGACTATGCTTGGAACCTGCAACTGGCCCCCGACGTCATTGCCAATATGGAAAAAGCTGGCAAAGGCGTTGCCATCGCGGGTTTTGGCCCGCTGGTTGAGCGGCTTGAAATGAATATGACTGATCCATCGTCCGATTTGGACGCTGACATCCGCGCAACCCGCAAAGCACCGCATCCGTTTTTATCGGACATCAACGTGCGCAAATCCCTGTCGATGGCAATCGACCGCCCCCTGCTTGTTGAGGTGGGCTACGGTAAGGCCGGCCGCGTATCATGCGATCTGGTACCAGCACCAGACCTTTATGCCGCAAACAATGACTATTGCATGAAGCAAGATATCGCTGGTGCAAACGCTCTGCTGGACAGCGCAGGTTGGACCAAGGGTGGCGATGGCATCCGCGCCAAAGACGGTGTGCGCCTGTCCATACTGTACCAGACCTCAACCAACGCCGTTCGCCAAGACTTTCAGGCCTTGATCAAACAGTGGTGGGGTGAAATCGGTGTCGAAACTGAGCTTCGCAATTTGAATGCATCGGTCTTCTTTGGCGGTGACCCCGGCAGCCCCGATACATTTCAAAAGTTCTATGCGGATGTGGAAATGTACGCAAACACGTTTGACGGCACAGACCCCCAAGCCTATCTGGCGGCCTACCGGTGTGGCAATGAACCAAAGCCGGAAAGCCAGTGGCAGGGCGAAAACATCAACCGGTTCTGTGATCCAGCCTATGACGCGATGCTGGACGAATTGGCCCAGACCGGTGATCTGGCAAAACGTGGCGAAATTGCGATCAAGTTGAACAATATGCTGACCAAAGACAGCTATACCATTGTACCGCTCGTACACCGCGGCCGGGTGTCTGCGCATGCCAAATCCCTTGGCGGGGTGATCCTGAACACCTGGGATTCCGAACTTTGGAATGTTGCCGACTGGCACCGGATCAAATAGAAATCGGTTCAAAGGGCATCCGCGCCTTGTGATGCAACAGCGGGCTCCGGACATGCGCCGGAGTTCGCACCATTTCCAGACGTCAAGATAAGCCCCAAAGGCACCTGAAATGTTTACCTTTACACTTCGACGGCTGGCCATAACCGTCCCGACCTTGCTGTTTATCAGCCTGATAATTTTTCTTCTGCTTGAATTAGCCCCCGGAGACCCGATGGCGCAGGTCCCCCTGACGGTGCCCCCCGAGGTCAAAGAAAAGATGCGTCTCGCGTTGGGCCTGGGCGAACCTGTGCCAGTGCGATTTTGGAAATGGATCGTTCAGTTTTTCTGGATCGAGCCGCAAGTCTTAGTTGATCATTATCTCGGCACCACCTTTTCGGAAGGTGATCTGCGCGTAATCAGTTGGCAAACCCGAAGCCCGGTGATGGATATCGTCATCCAACGCATGCCACAGACCTTATGGGTTGTTGGCATGTCCTATGTTGTCGGTGTCTTGATCGCGCTGCCCATCGGCATTTACTCGGCCTACCGGCAGTATTCTGTATTTGATCAAGTTGGCACTTTTGTATCAATGATCGGCTTTGCGGTGCCACCTTTTTTCAGTGGCGTGCTCGTTATCGTGCTGTTTTCAGTTAATTTGGGTTGGTTTCCATCAATTTACGATACCACCCATGTGGTCACAGACTGGGACAGCTTCATGATCCAGTTGAACCAAATGATTATGCCAGTGATGGTGCTGGCGCTGCAGACCACAGCGCAGCTCAGCCGCTTTACCCGCGCCTCGATGTTGGACAACCTCAATCAGGATTATGTGCGCACCGCCCGAGCAAAAGGGCTGGGTGAAAAAGCCGTCGTGCTGGCGCATGTCTTGCGCAACTCACTAATCCCCGTGGTCACCGTGATTGCCTTGGGGGTTCCGGCGGTCTTTGGCGGTGCGATCATCACAGAGCAGGTGTTCAAAGTGAATGGCATCGGCCAATTGTTTATCACCGCTCTGCTGGCCAACGATCTGCCCATGGTCCACACCGTGGCATTTATCTTTGCCATTCTCATCGTAACATTCAACCTGATTGCCGATGTGCTCTATGGCATTCTTGACCCAAGGATCCGCTATGACTGACAGCGACATATCTGCAAAGCCAAGCAGCCAATGGTATGATATTTGGATGCAATTTCGCAGCCACAAAGGCGCCTTGATTGGCGGCATTGTTTTCATACTTATTATCGCGGCAGTGTCGCTGGGCCCATTGCTCTGGCCATATGACCCAACCTATATCGATATTCGCGCACGCAACCAAACCCCGAACTGGGCGCATCCTTTCGGCACCGACCAATTGGGACGTGACACGTTGGCGCGGATGATGGCGGGGGGACAGACCTCGATCTCAGTTGGATTGACGGCCATGCTTTTGGCGCTGGTTGTCGGCACCTTCATCGGCGTTCTAGCTGGATTTTTCAAACGTCTCGACAACCTGTTGATGCGGATGACAGACCTGTTTCTTGCACTGCCCTTGCTGCCTATTTTGCTGGTGATGATGTTGTTGTTCCGCGAGGTCTTGAACAATGCGTTTGGCCCTGAAAAAGGCATTTTTATTCTGATCACCGTCTCGATCGGGATTACCAGTTGGATGCCTACGGCGCGGATTGTGCGCGGCGATGTGCTGGCGCTCAAAGAGCGCGAATTTGTGCTTGCCGCCCGATCCATCGGTACCAGTAACACGCGGTTGATCTTGCGCCATATCCTGCCCAACGTGATGTCACCGATTATGGTTTCGGCCACCTTGGGCATTGCAAATGCAATTATCACCGAATCGGCGCTGTCATTTCTGGGCTTGGGCTTTCCACCCGACTTTCCAACTTGGGGGCGGTTGCTGAACGATGCCACCGATTACCTGCAACAATACCCAGAGCGGGTGTTTTGGCCGGGGTTGGCAATTTCTCTAACCGTCCTCAGCGTCAATTATCTGGGGGATGGGTTGCGCGATGCCTTGGACCCACGCATCCGCAGCCGTTAAACAGCAAAGGCTCGCGCTTGGCTTTGTCGTTCCAGCGCGTCATCGCGCAGGTTAAATGTTCTTGCGAATACGCCGCACAGCCATCCACACCAATGCCACAACCGGCAAGGTTATCAGGGCGCTGAGCATCGTCTTGCTTACACCTACAAGTGCTGCCAAAGGGTAGCCCAGATACCCCGCCAACGACACCGCATAATAGCTGATTGCCACAACCGACAGCCCCTCAACCGTGCGCTGCAGACGCAACTGCAGGGCGGCGCGCTTGTCCATACTCTCCAACAGGGCCTGATTTTGGGCCGAGCGTTCCACGTCGACCCGCGTGCGCAACAGTTGCCCCGCCCGCATCGCCCGGTCCGCCATCCTGCTGAGACGGAGCGCCGTAGATTTTACCGTCCGCATAGCCGGATCATAGCGCCGAATCATAAACTCGCCAAATGTCTGACGCCCCGCGAACCTGCGTTCGCGCAACACCTCAATCCGCTGCCCAACAATCGCCTGATAAGCCTCGGTAGCGGCAAACCGAAACGCACTTTGCGCCGACAGGCTTTCCAACTCAGCCGAAATACTCAGTAGCGCATCCAACGTTTGCTCAGCAGCACTGACCCCAGACGTCATATCAGCCATCAAAGCTGTCAGGTTTCCATCAATTTCACCCATCCGCGATTGCATTTCTCGCGCGCGGGAAAAGCCCAGCATTGACATGGTTTTATAGGTTTCAATCTCGCACAGGCGCTGTACCACCCGGCCTATGCGACGGCGCCCTGTATCCGGAGAGACAAACATCGCAATCCTCAGATGTCCGCCGGGATCAATGCGAAAATCGCTCGCCACCACCGCAGCATTATCCAGGACATGGCTAACTGCAAGGCTTTCGGGCACAAACCAATCACGCAAGCGCGCCGCGATCGTTTCGTCATCTGAAAGTGGCTCAATACGGATCAGCGCCGAAGTCATCCTGACCCCCGCCATACTTGCCAGCCAATCTTCGGGAAACAACTCAAACTCGGCCGGATCAAAAGCCCGTTCCCCAAGCCCTGCACCAAATATCGTATAGGTGACAAACTCGGTATGTTGTTCCCATTTCACTTGATATTTGCCAATGTCACCAAAATAATGCGTCGCTCCAGCTTCTGGATGCGGCGCGCCATGTCTCTCTAACAGATCAATTAGATGGTCCAGATCAACCGCGCGGTCGCGCCCCACTGCTTGGACCTCTTGCTTAATGGCCAAAAACACCGCCATCCCCGGAGCCACCATTGCAGGAAACGGTCGGGCATGAAGTTCATTGGCCAATTGATACCGAAGTCTGTGGTCTTTTATCGTTTGGGCTCGGCGTGACGGCATTGCAAAACATCCTTACAAAACGCGGGGTATCCAAATGATCTTACGTCATTCATGAATAAATTAAACACATATATTTCATAATGTTACGAGTATACAATCGCATACATTTTAACCGCCTACCCGGCATAAAAAACGCGCCAAAATGGCGCGTTTTTCTCAGCCAGCAGCGCCAGCTTATGAAATTTTCGTCAAAAGCTTATCCAGACTGGCTTTCGCATCACCATAAAACATGCGGGTATTTTCTTTGAAAAACAACGGGTTCTCTATTCCAGAATAACCGGTGCCCTGCCCACGCTTTGAAACGAAAACCTGTTTGGCCTTCCAGCACTCTAAGACCGGCATGCCGGCAATTGGGCTGTTTGGATCATCTTGTGCCGCAGGGTTCACAATGTCGTTCGAACCAATGACAATCACAACATCCGTATCGGGGAAATCATCGTTGATCTCATCCATTTCCAGTACGATGTCATAGGGCACCTTGGCCTCAGCCAACAACACGTTCATGTGTCCCGGCAAGCGCCCGGCCACCGGGTGGATGGCAAAGCGCACGTTTTTTCCCGCTGCGCGCAGACGCTTTGTCAACTCGCTCACACTTTGTTGGGCCTGCGCCACCGCCATGCCATAACCGGGGATAATCACCACGCTATCGGCCTCATCCAGCGCCGCGGCCACACCGTCTGCCTCAATCGCCACCTGTTCACCCTCGACCGCCATTTGCGGCCCGCTTGTGCCACCAAAACCACCAAGAATCACTGAGACAAACGAGCGGTTCATCGCCTTGCACATGATATAGCTCAAAATAGCGCCCGACGAGCCCACAAGCGCACCCACCACAATCAGCAGATCATTGCCCAGCGAGAAGCCGATCGCCGCAGCCGCCCAACCCGAATAAGAGTTCAACATCGAGACAACCACTGGCATATCGGCACCACCGATTCCCATAATCAGATGCCATCCGATAAAGAGCGCCGCGACTGTCATGATCAGCAGCGGCAACAGATCGCCTGATTGGAAGTACCACAGCAACGACACAACGGTCAGCAACGCTGCACCCGCGTTTAGCGCATGACCGCCGGGAAGTTGCGTGGCCGTTGTGTTCACTCGGCCCGCCAGCTTGCCGTAAGCCACCACCGAACCGGTAAAGGTAATAGCCCCGATGAAGATGCCTAGAAACAGTTCGACCCTGAGAATGTTGATTTCAACCGCCGTTTTTTTCGCTACAAGCGCCGCAAACCCCGTCAGACTTTTCAGATCGCCCCCGCCCGCAAGTGCCGCTTTGACATTGGTAATTTCAAGATCCGCGTTAAAGCCCACAAAGACGGCGGCAAGACCCACCAAAGAATGCATCGCGGCGACCAGCTCTGGCATCTGCGTCATCTGCACACGTTGCGCCAGTTGCATGCCGATGAAACCACCAAGCCCGATCAGAACCAGCGACACCAACCAAAAGCCTGAGCCCGGCCCAATGAGCGTTGCACCCACCGCGAGCCCCATGCCGACAATGCCGTACCATACCGCGCGTTTTGCGCTCTCGTGTCCCGAAAGCCCGCCAAGCGAGAGAATGAAAAGAACAGCTGCAACCACATAAGCTGCGGTAGTAAATCCGATATCCATTGATCCCACCCTTTTTTAAGATTTCTGAAACATGGCGAGCATCCGCCGTGTCACGAGGAAGCCCCCAAAAATGTTAATTCCTGCCATAAAGACCGCCAGGGCACCCAATACAATCACCAACCACGAGCCAGATCCAACCTGAATTAGCGCGCCGAGAATGATTATTGACGAGATTGCATTCGTCACCGCCATCAGTGGCGTGTGCAGGGAGTGGCTGACATTCCAGATCACTTGAAAACCCACAAAAACTGCCAGTACAAACACAATAAAATGCTGCATGAAACTCGCGGGCGCATACAGTCCAACCAGAAGTATCAGCGCCGCTCCGATAGACAACAAACCGACCTGTTGTTGCGTTGTTTTTTTAAAGGCTGCAGTCTCGGCTGCACGTTTTTCTTCAGCTGTTAGCTCTTTGGGCGCCTCTTTTTTGGGTGCGGCTGCTATCGCACTGATTTTGGGTGGTGGTGGCGGGAAGGTCACGGCGCCCGCATGGGTCACCGTGGCCCCCCGAATCACGTCATCTTCCATGTTGTGATTGATCTCACCGGCTTTGTCAGGTGTTAAATCCGTCAACATATGGCGTATATTATTTGCATATAACGTCGAGGCCTGCGCGGCCATTCGGCTTGGGAAATCCGTATATCCGACAATCGTCACGCCGTTCGGCGAAACAATTTTCTCATCCATAACCGTCAGGTCACAATTGCCGCCTTTTTCCGCCGCAAGATCGATAACAACCGATCCAGGCTTCATCGCAGCAACCATATCCTCAAGCCAAAGCTTTGGAGCGTCGCGGCCAGGAATTAGCGCTGTGGTAATTACAATATCGATCTCGGGTGCAAGTGCGCGAAATTTTTCAAGTTGTTTCTCACGAAACTCCGGGCTGGACGGCGCGGCATAGCCCCCCGTCGTCGCCCCGTCTTGGACGTTTTGATCCTCAAAATCTAAAAAGACAAACTCGGCGCCCATCGACTCGATCTGCTCTGCCACTTCCGGGCGTACATCGAACGCATATGTGATGGCCCCAAGCGAAGTAGCTGTGCCAATCGCCGCCAAACCGGCAACGCCCGCGCCAACAATCAGCACTTTGGCTGGCGGCACTTTGCCCGCCGCCGTCACCTGACCGGTAAAGAACCTACCAAAATTGTTACTGGCTTCGATTACGGCGCGGTAACCGGCGATATTGGCCATCGACGACAGCGCATCCATTTTCTGCGCCCGGCTGATGCGCGGCACCATGTCCATTGCGATCACGCTGGCGCCTTTTTTGGCCAGCAATTTCATTTGTTGTTCGTTTTGCGCCGGCCAAAAGAACGAAATCAGGGTCTGGGATTTCTTGAGGCGCTTGGCTTCGGACTCATTGGGGGGGCGCACTTTGGCCACGATGTCAGACGTTTTCCACAAAGCGGCTGCTGTTGCAGCAATCTCCACACCTACATCGCGATAGGCTTCATCCGAAAACCCGGCAGCGCTGCCGGCGCCAGTTTCAACCACGCAGTCAAAACCCAGCTTTTGCAATTGAAGCGCGCTGTCTGGTGTCATCGCAACACGTGCCTCTCCTTCAAATACTTCCCGCGGCGTTCCGATTTTCAAGTGTCTTTCTCCCCGAATTTATGGTCTGGACTGGATGTTATGCAAACGGCCGATGCCTTTCAAACCACACAACACAACAAAAACAAAGATTTTTGGAATCCAGACCAAATTAAAGACTGCAATATGGTCAACACGGCATCAAAATGCAAGATTGAAACCAATATTCAAAGCGCACAAGCACGCTTGGCCACTTGTACAAAATGGACGAAAATAACGCAGTGCCGGACACGAAACAGACCTCTATTGCGGCAAATTACCACCCATATTGACGCCGATAACATCTGAACTCAGGAAAACCTTCCGCACGGCCATACACGCCACCCTGCGACAAGAACGCGCAGGATGCGAATTTACTGGCACCCAACACGTAATCTTTCTGGAAACATTGACGACGCGCGCCAAGCTGACGGGGCACAAAACATCAACATTGGCAGAACCAGGTAGACAGCCTCTTTGCCGCAAAATTTTTACAATCGTGACAAAATCAAGAGATTTTTAAGATGACCGCTGCCCCCACCTGTTGCCAACCGTTAGATGTAATTAAGCAACGGCCAACAGATTAAGCCATGCAATCAAAGCTTGTACGAAAACGCCATTATTCTGGCAAGCCACCACAAGGTCCTGTACGGATTGCAACAACCGGAATGGAAAATGCTTAAAGTGTCCAACCCAACCTTCATTCAAGGCTGCTTCTGGGCCTGAAACATCATTGAAAGAGGTCCAGATGACTTTATACGGCAAACACGCATTGGAAATTAAGTAATGTATTTGGAAACCACTTTGATATAATAGTTTCTGTATAAAAGGGGCCAAAACATGACCAAAACAAAAGCCTACAGTTATCTACGAATATCCAACGACCAACAGAAGGTTGGTGATGGTATCCGCCGCCAGATGGAAGCATCAAAGACATATGCAGACCTGCACGGATATGAACTTGTAGAAACTATGTCTGATATTGGCATCTCTGCATTCAAGGGTAAGAATATCACAGAGGGTGCGCTGGGCGTATTCATTGTTGCCATTGATGCTGGCAATATTGAAGCTGGTTCTGTGTTGCTTGTTGAAAGTCTTGACCGTTTGTCCCGTGACAGTGTTCTCATAGCATTCAATCAGTTCACCAGTATCCTTCAAAAAGATATTGGCATAGTCACGCTCATAGATAATCAGCACTACACAGCCGAAAGCGTTTCTGAAAATATTGGACAGTTGTTCACCAGTCTTGGAGTTATGGTACGGGCCAATGAAGAGTCAGTTATCAAGTCCAAACGGATCAGTGCTGCTTGGCAACGAAAACGTGAGGAGATTGGTGATAGGAAGCTTACAAGAAATGTTCCTGCTTGGTTGAAAGTGAGTGCTGATCGGCAAGAAATCCAAATCATTGAGGTCAAAGCTGCAACTGTTAGGTTGATCTATGATTGGTCTGTTGATGGGCAAGGTCTGTTTACAATCACCCGCCACCTGAATGAGAATATCGACAAATATCCTCCGATTACTACAGCCAAGAAATGGAACCAGAGTTTCGTGGCTAAGATACTTAAAAATCCTGCTGTATATGGGATGTTTCAACCTCACAGCAGAGTAAATGGCAAACAAGAAGCTGTTGGTGATCCCATCGAAGATTATTTTCCCGCAATTATCTCTCAAGACACATTTAACTTAGCACAGAGCCGTGCCAAGGGACGGTCTGTGAAGAGTGCAGGTCGCAAGGGGGAAGCATTCTCTAACCTTTTTACTGGACTTATTAAATGCGGAACCTGTGGTGGCTCATGTCTTCTTCGCAGCAAATACAGTAAAGTGAGGGGCGGGTATAAATATTTACGTTGCACTAACTCATTGGAGAAAGCAGGGTGTACAGCCCCCGCATGGCGCTATGATGAACTTGAAGCTGCATTTGTTCGGTTTGTCCGTGAAGTAAAATTTGCCGATGTATTTTTAGGTAGCGACAGTGGCTCAAAGATCACGAAACTTGAAGCCCATAAGGCCACAGCCATAACCAAGATTACGGAATTGAATGAAAAATATAATGCTCTCTTATCGCAGTTTGAAACCGAACTACCTGAAACACTTAAGGCCAAACTCTTAGAACGATCACTTCAACTCGACGCTGAAATTGAAGCCCAGTTAAAGAATATTGCCGATATTGAACTCGCAATAACTGAACTATTCAGTGAAGATTTTGAGAAAGATCAAGCAGACTTCTTGTCTTCATATGAAGCACTTGAAAAAACGCAGGATACGGTAAAGCTACGGGAAATCAGATATAAGATGCACGGCTTACTAAGGCGCGTGGTTGATACTATTGCTGTGCATAACAACTTCGATATTTATCCATGGGAAGTTACTGATGTCATCAGTAACAAGCTCCGCAAACAAGTTCTGGATAAAGCAAATATCAAGACCCAAGCTGAACTAGAAACATATTTCTCCAAGCCTCATGGAAAACGTACATATGCAAAATCCGAGCGATACATGATCATTCGGTTCCGCAATGGCACTGTTCGTGTTGTACAGCCTTACACTAATCAAACTTACCTGTCTGTTACTGAAAAGCTGGTGAAACTGAGGACTAAAGTTTGAGCAACATATAGCTGAGCAAAGGGTAACCGACACGATACTTGTTATACGTCAGTAATCTGGTCAGTAATTGGTTGCGATGCATTTGACTTAGTACCCTTATCATATGGGCTTCCAAGAGGTCTCATTTGAGATGGGGATAAAGCCCTCTTTCAATGATAAGATAGGTCGATCTAATCACTAGATGCTTTAACAATAACCTTACTCTTCCTGTTGATCTCAAGTCTTAATGCAAGGCTAAGGATGGCGTAAAAATCTCGACAAAACAGATACTTCGTGTTATAATAGCGTTAAGCTCATTAAGAATAATATCATGCTTTTATAGATCAGTAATGATGTAAACTCTAAGGTAAACTGAGTATACATTTCAGATCACTTAGCATTATCAAACATATCAAAGTAACGGTTCTTAATCTTGATAAAGATTAAGAGTTAATACCGAAGGTATTAACAACATAATATCCCATAAGTGCTTGAAAAGTATACTATTTGGTTAGCTTTGAGGCTACGCTAACAGCCTTAGAGCTATGACTGAATCTGTGTTTGGGTGGTTTGAAGGTTGGCGGCGTATCTGGTTGAATTGTTGTTGTGAGACAGCAGCCCAACCGAAGGAGATACACCACCATGGAAACGACTAACATTGTTGATTTTGCGCGTCGAGACGGGATGACGGATGCGCTGACGGATTTGCTCAGAACGGGAGCGCAGGAATTGATCGCGACAGCTGTTGAAGCCGAGTTTGCCAGTTATCTGGCGCAATTTGCCGACTTGCGCACTGATGCAGGTCACGCTGCTGTCGTGCGCAATGGGCATCATCCAGCCCGTCCATTCCAAACGGGCATTGGGCCTGTGAGCGTGCGCATTCCAAAGGTTCGTTCCAAGGACGGCACACCTGTGACGTTCCGCTCGGCCCTGGTGCCACCCTATGTGCGCCGAACCAAGACGTTGGAAGCGGCCCTGCCATGGCTCTACCTCAAAGGGATTTCCAGTGGTGAAATGGCTCCAGCCCTTAAGGTTCTTCTGGGCCCTGCTGCAGTGGGATTTTCGGCGAATACGGTTTCTCGACTTAAGCGCGATTGGGCCACGGAATACGACGGCTGGAGAGAAGCGAAACTGGACGATGAGCCAATCGTCTACATCTGGGCCCCCTCTCGGCAGATTGCTTTGCAATCGCCTGCCGGTCAACGGACGGCGTCCACAGCGGCCTTCGGGGCGAGAATGACAAGCTCTGCGCCCTTGTAATTGTTGGCGTAACGGCTCGTGGCGACAAACGGTTCTTGGCTATCGAGGATGGGGTGCGCGAGTCCACGCAGAGCTGGCGCGAGGTTCTACTGAGCCTCAAAAGTCGGGGAATGAATGCACCTGCACTGGCCATAGGAGACGGTGCCATGGGGTTCTGGGCCGCGTTGGACGAAGTGTATCCTACGACCCGTCAACAACGCTGCTGGCAACATAAAACGATGAATGTACTCAATTGCCTGCCCAAACTATCGCAGCCAAAAGCCAAGGCCGCAATTCACAACATCTGGCAAGCCGAGACCAAAGCTGATGCGGAAAAGGTGTTCGATTTATTCCTCAAAACTTATGAACCCAAATACCCCAAAGCAACACTGTGCCTACAAAAGGACCGCGAGGAGCTCATGGCATTCTTCGACTTCCCTGCCCAACATTGGCAGAGCATCCGCACCAGTAACCCGATTGAGTCCGCCTTCGCTACCATCCGCCACCGAACCAAGTGTTCCAAAGGATGCCTCTCACGCGATGGCATGCTGCACATGATGTTTAAGCTGGGACAATGCGCTGAACAAAACTGGAGGAAATTTCGCGGCTTTGAATACCTCGCCAAAGTCATCAACGGCGTCACGTTCAAAGACGGAATTGAAGCCACAAACCAGGACCAGATCGCCGCATGACCAAGAACTCTCAAACACCAGATTTGACAATAACTCTACTGAAACTGTTCTAGAAAATATTTATCAAAACCAAATCAAAGATAAGGAGTACCTAAACGAGGCAGGTTTTGGAAATTTGGGTAATTATGAAAAGCGGAATAAGTACCCTGCATTGGGTGTGTATCAGACGTCAAATCCATCTAGTCGACTGGTGGAACTTAAATTAGGTGTCGACATTGGTTCAACGAGCTCGAAGGCAGTTATAAGGTTCCCGTATGAAACCTTTGGGCCGTTTGCTGTGCCTGCGCTTGATGGGCTTCAAGCTGACAATAATCCGTACATTCTCGCCAAGAATATGGGAACCTCTGTTGAAATGATCGAAAAGTTTTATGGTCATATTTTGACCCCTGACATTGTTTCGTCCATCAAGAAAACTTCGAACCAAAGTTCATCAAAAA
>Ga0206131_10003801_pt1 | contig 17112 bp, 20 predicted proteins | sample Helgoland_Spring_FD_148636 | JGI IMG/M metagenome (GOLD analysis project Ga0206131, IMG submission 148636) | Pelagic subsurface seawater microbial communities from Kabeltonne, Helgoland, North Sea - Helgoland_Spring_Bloom_20160517_1 | ecosystem: Environmental > Aquatic > Marine > Epipelagic ...
TTATCAACAAAATATGTTTTACGTGATTGGATTGATAAAGATAAGTTAAATTGGGAATATGTAGCTTTCAATCCAAATGCTATAGATTTTCTTGAAGAAAATTACAATAATATTGAGTGGTTTGAGTTAGCTGAAAATCCAAATGCTATAGATTTATTAGAAAAAAATCCAACTAAAATTAATTGGTATAGAGTATCTTTAAATCCAAATGCTATCAAATTATTAGAAAAAAATCCAAACAAAATTGACTGGGACCATTTATCTGGTAATCCAAATGCTATACATTTATTAAAAAAAAGACTTAAACTCGAAAAATTATATGGTGATGATTTTGCAAATACAAATAGAATAAATTGGTATAGTTTATCTAGTAATCCAAATGCTATAGATTTATTAAAAGCACAAATTAAATATGAAGAATCTTTACAGCACAAACTAAGAGGTTGGGATTTAAACATAAAATGGGAATATTTATGTTTAAATCCAAAAGCTATTAAATTATTGGAAAATAATCCAAATAAAATAAACTGGGATAATTTATGTTTAAATCCAAAAGCTATTGAATTATTGGAAAAAAATCCAAATAAAATAAACTGGAATAATTTATCTGCAAATCCAAATGCTATTAAATTATTGGAAAAAAAGCCACATATGATTAATTGGGATAATTTATCTTCAAATCCAAATGCTATTAAACTATTAGAAAAAAATCAAAATATGATTAATTGGGATTATTTATCTGCGAATAAAAATGCAATTGATTTGATTAAAGAAAGAATTGAATATGAAAGAACTTTATCACAAAAACAGTATAATGATTTACAAAGCAAAATAGATTGGAGAAATTTATCGAGAAACCCTTTAATATTTACTTCTATGTAAAAATGATAACATATATTTTATTATTTAAAAATGTCTCAAGCCATAAACAGATTTAATATTGTTAAAAGCATCTTAAACAAATCTATATTTGATGAAAATATTATTTACATTATCTTAAACTATTATTGGCAATTGTTAGATAAACCTAAAGTATTATTACAGTGGATTGATTCTAATAATTTAGAATGGAAATATTTATCAGCAAATCCAAATGCTATAGAGTTGCTTAAAAACAACTTAGATAAAGTAGATTGGGAACTGTTATCTAGTAATCCAAATGCTATTAGCATACTTGAAAATAACCTAGATAAAATAGATTGGTATGAGCTATCTAGAAATCCAAATGCTATTAAGTTGATTGAAAATAACCTAGATAAAGTAAATTGGTCTGTGTTATCTGCAAATCCTAATGCTATTAAACTATTAGAAAACAACTTAGATAAAATATGTTGGAAAATATTATGTTATAATAAAAATGCTATTCATATATTAGAAAAGAATCCACATAAAATTGAATGGAATTGGTTATCTACAAATGTAAATGCTATTCATCTACTAGAAAATAATCAAGATAAAATAAATTGGTATAATTTATCAGGAAATGTCAATGTTATTAAGTTGCTTGAAAATAACTTAGATAAGGTAGATTGGTCTGTGTTATCTGCAAATCCAAATGCTATAGATATATTAGAAAACAACAAAGATAAAATATGCAGGTATAAAATATCTAAAAATCCAAATGCTATACATTTAATTAGAGACAGTATAGAATATGAAAAACAAATTAATACTAATGAAATGGAATATTATTTAACAACAGGACGTAGATTACTTTCATGGTCTTTATTATCTGAAAATCCAAATGCAATTAAAATTTTAGAAAATAATCAAGATAAAATAAATTGGTATAGATTGTCTAGTAATTCTTCAATATTTGAAGATGAACCTATACCTTTATAAAAAAAATGATGACATAATTTTATAATTTTTAAATGTCGCAACAAGAAGCTCAGTTCCATACCGTTAGATTTTTGCTCAATAAGACTGTATTTGATGATAATGTCATCGATATTATCCTATACTACTATTGGGACATCATTGGTGATAAAAAGCTTGTTATGTTAGACTGGATTGATACTACATTGTTGGATACGTATATTAGTGATCGTTACGAGTCGCGGTATAACATATCAAAGAATCCAAATGCTATCTCATATATTGAAGAAAATATGGATATGGTATGTTGGAATGGATTGGTCAAGAATCCTAGTGCTATTCATTTGCTTGAAGGAAATACAGTTCAAATAGCATATGCAGATTGTTGGGAAAGTATATTCAGCAACATACACGGTATAGACTTTTTCTTTAACAACACTAACAAACTGATAGAATACAACTATGATCCTAGTTGGGATACTGATGATTATGATGAACTGATAAATTACATCATTGAAGAAGGTATAATAGCAATATGCAAAAATCCTAATGTAATTTCTTTCATTAACAAAGATGATCCTGACATTCTTCATATTCATAATGTAGTATTGGTATATTGGGATGCATTATCTAGCAATCCTAATGCTATCCATCTACTTGAAGCTAATCAACATAAGATTAATTGGTCTAATCTGTCTAAGAACCCTAATGCTATCCATCTGCTTGAAGCTAACAAACATAGGATTAATTGGGCTAATCTGTCTAAGAATCCTAATGCTATCCATCTACTTGAAGAAAACCAAGATAAGATTAATTGGGCTAATCTGTCTAAGAACCCTAATGCTATTGATCTTCTTAAAGCAAACCAAGATAAGATTAATTGGTCTAAGCTATCTAAGAATCCTAATGCTATTGAATTATTAGAAAAAAATAAAGATAAAATTGATTGGTGTAATATATATAGGAATCCCTCAATATTCCACTATAAACCTAAGCCTAACTATTGAAAAAAGTGTCTAATTTCTTATTGACAGATGGTTTATATTTGACTATACCATTGTCCCATCGTGATTTTATAATTTGCCATCCAGGTGGTTTTCCATCACCATAACATTGCATAGTAATTTTACAATTCTTTTTACAATCGGTATTTTTAATATATTTATTTACATTGCAGATCATATACAGTTCTATATAAGATCTAATTGAATCAATAAACGATACTAAATTATTATACATAAAATATTTAATACCGAAAATTGTTAATATATTAAAACCTTTTTTAGAACAATATGATACACATAATTGACTGCTATCATATATATCACATATACTTTTATAATTATATTGTAAGGTTGTAAAATTATCATTCTTTTCAATAGTTATATTGTATTTTTTTAACTTTTTGATTATTTTTTCAAGATCTTTAGAGAAAAAGCTTAAATAAGAATTTTTACCATCAATACTATAAAATGTTTTTTTATCATTTAATAATTGTAATCCATAATATCCTAATATTGGATAACCTTCTTTTTTGCATTCTTTTAATAATATATTAAGAACCTCAAGTTCTTCAGCATTTGGTTCAATTAGATTAATATCTTTTGAATATTTATTAATACCATATACACTTTCAAATATATTATATCTTTCATATGTTTTTTCTAATCTAAAATATGATATATGTGGTTGAGATAACTGAGCACACATATCGCGAATTATAATTTCAGGACCAATAACTAACATCTGTTGTTTTTTTTTACTATAATTTTTATATAATTCGAATGTCTCTATTGGTAAATTAGTTATATCAAATATTGGTAAGTTTTCTATAAAAACCTTAAAAGTGCTTTGTGTAAATGCCGCTTCACGCAATTGAACGTATTTATATTTATGTTTTTCAAGTAATTTAATTAATTTAATACCATATTCATATGCATTACAACTATAAACATCATAATCAAATAATTTTTCATTTTTTTTATATATTTTTTTATCAGTAGGTAATAAAATATCAATTGCAGAACCACCATATAATAGTAATTTGTTTTCAATAATAAACTTTTTAATAATGTTTTTTAATTTGTTAGTTTTCTTTACAAAAGTTAATTCAACATTTTTTTCATAATTTTTAATAATATTATCAAAATATTCTTTACAATCTTCTTTCATTGTTTTAATTTGTTAAAATAAAATAAAGAAATGGAAAAAGCAAAAACTAAATCATCTTCAAAAGAATCAAATAAAACTAAATATTTTTTATTTAAATGTGGTCCAACTGGTTCTGGTAAATCAAATGTTGAATTCGTTATAGATAATTATTTAAAAAAACACAAAGAAATTAAAAAAAATATTTTTACACATAAAGATACTGTCAATTTAAGTATAGATGATTTAGTTGAAAGAAATCCATATTTTAAGAATGGTATAGATAATATTTTTGAAAAAATAATATCAAAAGCAAAATCCAAAATTAGAAAAGCAATTAAAACAGAAGGCGTGGTTATGGAAAAAACTAGAAAAGAAAGAATTAAATCTTTAGAATCTATGGCAAATGAACGTATAATTAAAATTTTACTTGAAATGTTTGAAGATCCTACTACAGATTTAATTGATGAATTAAATATTATTTATGAAAATGCAAGAATAAATACTTCGTGTATAAATGGAATACAAACTGGAAAAATAACAAGGCAAACAGCTAAAACTATTAAAGATAGTTGTGAAAATCTTAGAGATCAATTATTACAACAAGCATTAGATCAAGATAAAAATATAGTATTTGAAAGAACCGGTAAAGATTTTCCTACAAAACTTTTAAGTAAATTTCCTAAATTACAAGAATATAATATAGTATTTTGTTGGTCTGTAGTAAATGTATGTGAATTATTACATAGAAATAGAGAACGTGTAATAGTCAAATTAGAACAATATTTTAAAATTAAAGATAGTAGTCCTTTAACATATGATAATATTGAAAGTTTTTTAACAAGTAAAATACAACCTATACCTAGATTACCTGATACAAATGAAATAAAATATAAAAAAGCATTACTTGATATTATAAATACATTTAATATTTATTTTTATAATAAAAATAATTATAGACAATTGGTAATTGATAATAATTATAAACCATTAATAGTATATGATAATAAATATAATAAATCTACAACAAAAAGTAATCCAATGTCAAGATATAATATTGATGAACAATGTAATTAAATATATAAAAGTTTTATACTTATTATGAATATGGATACATTATTACAAGAATTATATATAGATTGGTTTTCTAATAAACAATATTGGTTTTCATATAATTTGCAAATAGATACATATTTATGTGATAAATATATTAGTTTATTAGAATATCAAAATGATTATAATAATCTTTCAAAAACTGAATTAATTGCATTGATCATAGTATATGATCAATTACCAAGACATTATGTAAGAGTTTATAGTAATCTAGATCTTGATTTTTATTCACAAAAAGCTACATATATATCTAAAATACTTTTAGATAAATATGATAATTTAAACGTAGATGAATTATGTTTTATTTATTTACCATTTAGACATATAAATGATCTTAATTATATTTATAAAATTATAAAGATTTTTATTACTTTTTATAATAATTCACATAATATTGATAAAATTACTTGTAAAAAATATATTAGAAATACATTAGAAAGATCTTATAAATTAACTACAGAATATCAATTAACACATAATAATGTAAATAATGTAAATAATACAAATATAAATAAAAATATATTAGATACTCAAAGTATAAAATATGAACAAACAATTGATATTGAACAAATAATAAAAACTGAATATAATAAAATAAAAACAAATAAATTAATAGTAGTATCATTATCAGGAGGTGTAGATAGTGTTACAGCACTACATATATTACAAAAATATCATAAAAATATAATAGCAGTTCATATAGATTATAAAAATTCAAAAGATGAATTAAACTTTGTTAAATATTATTGTAATTCTTTAAATATTAAATTATTGTATAGAACAGTTAATGAAATAACACGAGATGAATGTTTACATAATGGATTACGTGATCTATATGAAGATATAACTAAAAAAATAAGATTTAATTTATATAATATTATAGAATCACAATATGTATTATTAGGTCATAATAAAGATGATTGTTTTGAAAATATAATTACAAATATAGGAAATAAAAACAATTATAATAATTTATGTGGAATGTCTGTTTTATCTACAATTGATAATATTAATTTATGGAGACCTATGTTAAATATTGATAAAAAAGAAATAATTGCATATGCAAATAAACACAATTTAGATTATTTATGTGATAGCACTCCTAAATGGTCAGTTAGAGGTAAAATACGTGATCATATTAGACCTTCAATTGAAAGCATACAAAATACGAATATGGTAGAATCGTTTTTTATTTTGAAAGATAAATTGGAAGAATCTAATATTATATTAGATCTATTAGTAGATAATTTATTATTAAAGTATGATAAGGGTATTTATACTGATAATGAAATTAAAACCTTAAAATACGTTTCAGTTTCAAGTATATTTTTTAGAAAATTGAATATTAAAGTATCTTATAAAACCTTGAAAGACTTTGCAAAAATAAAAGAACAAAGATTTATATTAAATAAAAATTATAGTATTATTATTAAAAATAATACATTGGTTATATTGCATAAAAATGATTTACAATAAATAAAACATTAAATGTGTTCAATGGCAAATAATCAATTTAATGTTGTAAGACATATACTAAATAAATCACAGTTTGATGAACATATTATTTATGTAATTTTAACATATTATTGGCAATTATTAGATAAACCTAAAGTATTATTAGATTGGATTGATATAAATAATTTAGATTGGTATTGGTTATCTGTAAATCCAAATGCTATAAGTTTATTAAAAAATAATTATGATAAAATTAATTGGTTAAATTTATCTGGAAATACAAATGGAAATGAATTATTAGGCACTAGATTAAACGAACAAAAGAATAATATATATAAAAAATTATATTGGTCTTGGTTATCTAGAAATCCCAACTGTATAGAAATATTAGAACGTAATTTAGATAAAATAGATTGGTTTGAATTATCTAAAAATCTAAATGCTATAGATATATTAGAAAGTAATAGCAATAAAATAGATTGGACATTATTGTCTGGTAATCCAAATGCTATTAACATATTACAAAAAAATCAAGATAAAATAGATTGGTCTTTATTGTCTGGAAATCCAAATGCTATTAAAATATTAGAAAATAATTTACATAAAATAGATTGGTCTATGTTATCTAGTAATAAAAATGCTATTAAGATATTAGAAAACAATAAAGATAAAATAGATTGGTTATATTTATCTAAAAATCCAAATGCTATTAAGTTATTAGAAAACAATACCGATAAAATAGATTGGTCTTTATTGTCTGGTAATCCAAATGCTATTAAAATATTAGAAAACAATAAAGATAAAATAGATTGGTTTAATATATCTAAAAATCCAAATGCTATTCATTTAATTAAAGAACGTATAGAATATGAAAAACAATTTAATATTGATGAATATGATTATTTAAGTTTTGGTTGTAAATTACTTTCTTGGTGTGAAATATCTAGTAATCCTAATGCTATTGAATTAATAAAGAATAATCAAGATAAAATAGATTGGCATTTGTTATCTGCAAATCCTGCAATATTTGTAGATGAACCTATGCCTATTTAAAAAAATGATAACATAATTAAATGTTATGAAATCTATGTTTGCAAGCAATAACTTTAAGGTTGTTAAAATTCTACTAAATAAATCAGTATTTGATGAACATATAGTTCATATAATTTTAAAATATTATTGGGATATATTAGATAATAAGAAAAGGTTATTATCTAGTTGGGTAGATAAAAGAAAACTAACTTCTTTGATTTACAAAAACAAATATGCTTTACATTATATTTGGGAAAATAGAGAATGTTATATTGATTGGAATATATTAAGTAGTAATCCAGATGCAATGTATTTATTGAAAATGCATAAAGATAATATTAATTGGTCAAGATTATGTAAGAATCCAGGTGCTATAGAATTATTAAGGAACAACAAAGATCAAATAATATGGAATGAGTTATCACATAATCCAAACGCATTTGATTTGTTAAAGGAACGTGTTTATTATGAACATACGCTAACAATTAATGACTATGTTAGACTATATAATAAAGTAGATTGGATGATCTTAAGTAAATATAAAAATGAAAGAATAGTGGAACTTATTGAAAAACGAATAATATATGAAAATAAAATATCTAGTAGAGATTATGAATATCTTAACTATAATGAACACTTAAATTGGGCTGAAATATCTTCCAATCCATTTGCAATTAAAATTATACAAAAACATATGAATTTAATTCATTGGGATAAATTATCTACTAATCCAAATGCTATTGAAATATTAACAATTAATATATCCAAAATTAATTGGATTAATTTATCTAAAAATCCAAATGCAATTAATTTGCTTAAAAAAAATAAATATAAAATACATTGGGGTAATCTATGTTTAAATCCAAATGCAATTAAACTGCTTAAAGCGCAAATTGAATTAGAAAAAACTGATATTTATGATAGAAGTAATTCAATTGATTGGTCTAATTTGTGTTTAAATCCTAATGCAATTGATATAATTAAAGAAAATAAAAATAAAATAAATTGGTTTAATGTATGTATTAATACAAATGTAATTGAAACAAAAGAATTGATAAAAGAAAAGACAGTAGAAGAATCAAATAAAGATATAACAAAATTGAATTGGTATGTGTTATCTTCAAATCCCGAAATATTTGAAGATGAGCAGATGCCTTTGGTATAAAATAATTGATTTATTAGACCTGAATTCATAAAAGATCTTGAACTTTCTTAACCTAAAATGAAAATATTCATATAGTTCTATAGTTTTTACAAATCCTGCTATTTTAAAAATCTAACAACATATTAAAATAATGCCTACCTTAAAAAAACTTAATGAAGATAGGATTAAAATAACATCAAAATTACTTAAAAAAGATGAAGATTTTTTACCTGTTAGCCCTGAACTTATAAAAGATCTTAGAGACAGAACATTGTTTGCTACTCCTTCTATGAGACTAAGTTTTGCACAATATGATACTATGTGTAAGGACGAAAAGGTATTAAATATGATGTCTGTCGCACTAAATAAACCTAAAGATAAATTGAAAAAGTTTTGTAAATATCTTTCAGTTTTTAAACAAAATATTTATTTAAGTCCTAAAAAACTAACAGCTAAAATTACTGAAACCGATATTCAAGATAAACCAATCTTTAAATTACCTAAAGAACTTAGAACAGCTATTTTAGACAAGTTTTCTCAAATATTACCAACAAAATATGTTTTACTAGATTGGATTGATAAAGCTAAATTAAATTGGACGTTTTTATCTCGTAATCCAAATGCTATTGATTTATTAAAAGAAAATATAAGTAAAAGTAATATACATTGGAAATTTATATCTTCAAATCCAAATGCTATAGATTTATTGTTAGACAATAAACACAAAATACATTGGGATGAATTATGTAACAATCCTAGTGCAATTGATTTAATTAAAGAACGAATAGAATATGAAAATAGTTTAACAACAAAAGAATATAATGATTTAGATTTAGAAGATAAAATAAATTGGAATAATTTATCTGCAAATCCAAATGCTATTGATTTATTGAAAAAAAATTACGATAAAATAAATTGGGTTGAATTATCTGCAAATCCAAATGCTATTGATTTATTGAAAAAAAATTACGATAAAATAAATTGGGTTGAATTATCAAAAAATCCAAATGCTATTGATTTATTGAAAAAAAATTACGATAAAATAAATTGGTTTTATTTAGGTAAAAATCCGGGTGCAATTGATTTAATTAAAGAAAGAATTAAATATGAAAATAGTTTAACTAAAGAACAATATAATAATTTAGTATATTATAAAGACAGATTAAATTGGTCTTATTTATCTGAAAATCCAAATGCTATTAAATTATTAAAAAAAAATCCAAATAAAATAGATTGGTTTAATTTATCTGCAAATCCAAATGCTATAGATTTATTAAAAGAAAATACATATATGATTAATTGGAATGAATTATCTTCAAATCCAAATGCTATAGATTTATTAGAAGAAAGAATTAAATATGAAAAATCTTTGACAAATGAAGAATTAGATGAATTAGAAAACAAAATTTATTGGCTTTATTTATCTAAAAATCTAAATGCTATAGATTTATTAAAAAAAAATAAAGAAGAAATAGAATGGGCGTGGTTTTCATTAAATCCTGCTATTTTTAAAGCTGTATAATATTTTTTATTAATTATTATTAAAATAATGCCTACCTTAAAAAACTTAATGAAGATAGACTTAGTATAACATCCAAAATACTTAAAAAAGATGAAGATTTTTTGCCTATTAGTCCTGAGTTTATAAAAGATCTTAGAGATAAAACATTATTAGAAAATTCTGCATTAAAACTTTCTATTAGCGATTATCAACTTATGTGCAGTAATAATACAGTTTTAAATATGATGTCTATCGCACTAAATAAACCTAAAGCCAAGTTGAAAAAGTTTTGCAAACATATGCCAGTATTTGAAGAAAATATTTCTAAAAGTCCTAAATCAATCGCAAATAAAATAAACGGTCCAATTACAAATTTACCTAAAGAAATTAGATCAACTATCTTAGAAAAGTTTGCTGAAATATTACCATCAAAATATGTTTTACTAGATTGGATTGATGAAAATAAATTAGATTGGGAATTTTTATCTAAAAATCCAAATTCAATTGATTTATTAAAAGAAAGAATTAAATATGAAAAAGCTTTAACAGATGCACAATTTAATCGATTAGAAAATAAAATTAATTGGAAATCATTATCTGAAAATCCAAATGCAATTGATTTATTAAAAGAAAATCAAGATAAAATTAATTGGTTTGTATTATCATCTAATCCTGCTATTTTTAAAGCTGTATAATATAAAAACTAGTTCTATCATTAAAAACTTAAAGATGATAAAGATCTTAGAGATAAAACATTGTTAGAAACTCCTAATTAAAAATATTTGTCTAAAAATCTTTCTATAAAAATGATTTAACATAAATAAAACATTAAATGTGTTCAATAGCAAGCAATCAATTTAATGTTGTAAGACATATACTAAATAAATCACAGTTTGATGAACATATTATTTATATAATTTTAACATATTATTGGAAAACATTAGATAAACCTAGTTTAATTTATGTACTAATACAAATGTAATTGAAACAAAGGAATTAATAAAAGAAAAAATAATAGAAGAATCAAATAAAGATATAACAAAATTGAATTGGTATGTATTATCTTCAAATCCCGAAATATTTGAAGATGAACCTATGCCTTTGTTATAATTGTTACTAAATTGATGTTAGCTATAAAAAATGAAAACATATTTTATTTTTTAATAAAATGAATATTCTTGCAAAGTATAAGGATGGATACTATTACAAAGCTAAAATTGTAAAAATATATAGTAAATATACGTGTTATATTAAATGGGAAGATAATACTAGTAATGATCGTATTAAAAGTATTAAAGATATTATAGTTATACCAGAAGAAACATACATTAATATGTGTATAGATAATATTCTATTATCTTCTTTGTTGTTGGAAGGCGTAGTTTAAGAAAGTTTATTGATAATACGTTCAATATCTGTATAGTATTGTTCATTATATTCAGTAAAATATAATCCGGTAGATGTTTTAAGATCTGTATTGTATTTCGTTGATTTATCAGCTCTATTAATTGTATATTCTGCAATTTCTCCTATAACATTTATGTTATTTTTATTTAATGTTCCATTAAACATACTAGAAATGAAAGGATCATTATAATTTTTATAATTTGCTATAAAATAACTTTTAGCTTCGTATATTTTCTTAATATCTAATCCATACCAAGGCATACCTTCAATAATAGGTTTATCTCCTAACAAATCTAAGAGCATCCAAGCAAATGCTTGAAGATCATCCATAAAATCTTTAACAGATACATAGTGTTGCATAGTAGACATATATAATGGTGATCCTTCACCTGGTTTTCGTGGAACAATATTTCTTTCATTATTTCTATTGTAAATACTTTCGGCTAATCCAAAATCAATAACTTTTATTTCTTTTTCTGTATAATCTGAAAATACAATGTTTTCGTGTTTTATATCTAAATGTATATAATTACATTTATGCATTTTTTGAACAGCTTTTAAAGCCAATATAATATTTTTCTTGATATTAGCAACGCTAGTTTGTTTTAAAGATTTAGATAGATCTTTGCCTAATAATTCACTAACTAATATATATCTTTCAATGTCGCCTCTAATAAGTGGTTCTATTAATCCATATGAATATGATTGTGGAATTAAAATATCTTTACAATCTCTTTGTAATACCATCATTGTTGATTGTTCAGTGGTAATTTGAAATGCTATATTTGATTTAAAACCAGCGGGTGATCTTGGTTGAACTTTAACAACAACATTTTTGTCTTTTAAATTTGGAATATTACTATATTGTGCATCAGGACTATTAAGAACTTTTCCAATATACAATAATGTATCATCTCTTAAAGATAAATAATTAATTATTTGAATCTGTAAAATATAATTATAATGATTAGATCTTAATGTTATAATATCATTTTGAAATAATTGTGCTAATTGCATTAATCCTTGTTGTTTTTTAGCATTTCTTCTATAACTTTTAATTCTTTCAATTTCAGCATTAAGATCTTGAGGTATTCTTTTTGTTGTAAATGGTAGAAAATCAACAGAATCAGTTGTAGTTGTTTTGGCAGGTTTAGATTGTGAGGGTGTATTAGGTGGTTGTGAGGGTGTATTAGGTGATATATCTTTTTTAACATTGTTATAAATAGAATTAATATTAGTGCTTGATAAACATTTTAAATAATTTTTATAATTAATACTAGTATTAGAACTTATTTTATTTAAAAAATACTTAATATCTTTGGAACTAAAGTGTGTATTTAAAACTGAAATATAATCAGTTTTATTTGAAGTAGATTTACTTGCTACAGTGTTTGAAGATGGTGAAATATCTTTCATAACACTGGTATAAATACCAATAATATCAGGTTTTAAGAGACAATTGAAAAACTTAGAATAATCAATACTATCTATATTAATATTTTTAATAAAATAATTTGAATCATATTTATTGAAATGATCAACTAATACGATTATCTTTTCTTCTTTTGTCATTTTAATATAAATATGTATTATTATTTAATTACAATAGGTCGTATTGTTGTTGGAATATCTATAATATTATTACAAAAATATGTATCATTTTCCGGTAATATTTTTCCAATAGTAGCATCTATAATAGCAGGCATTATATTATTGGTATATGGTATAACAAGTAAGGAAATATATAATATAGATAAAGATAATTATAAATATTTGATATTAGGTGGTATTTTATTGGCTTTGTGGAATTGTGCATCTTATTATTTAATAAATAATTCTTCACATCCAGGGTATTTTAAGTTATTAGCAGTATATGAATTGGTATTATTATTAATAATAAGTTTTATATTTTTTAAAGCTAATATAGAATTAAAACATTGGATAGGATTTATATTTATAATAATAGGAACAATAATATTATGTATATAATTTATTAATTTTTTGAAATTTATCAATAAAACTATTCATATTAATTTCTTTAACTCTTTTAGTATTAATTTTCGGACATTTACCGCAATTGCAATCTAACATTTATAATTATAAACATATAAAAATATAAATACATTTTACAATAATAATGTCTTATCAACAACAACTTAAAACGTATTTAGATCGTAATAAATTAAGTATAACATATGAAGAAAAAACTTTAGATAATAATACATTTATATCACGTTTAATTGTTGATAATATAGAATACGAATGGTGTTCTGAACAACTAAATAAAAAAACAGCAAAACAAGCAGCTGCTAAAATAGTTTTAGATAAACTTAATATAACAGAAGAATTACTAAAAAATGAAGAAAGTATTAAAGATATATTATTAGATATACGTGAATTATTAAGAAACGGATTATAATATTATTATTAACATATTCGTATGGAAACCTTTAGTTAAATTAAATACGCTTGATAAACATAAACCAACAATAGTATTTAATAATAAACCATTGATTATATGGTATTCGTATGATAATTGGATTAAAAATAATATTTATAAAAAAAGCAAAAATACAAATAGATAACATATGTTTAGAAAATGGTATTTGTTTTTCATAGAAAAATAAAAACATATCCAACAATAATATTTAAAGATACTTTATGGTATTGGAATATAAAGCATATATGTCAAAAATATTTATAAATGAATTATTTTGATTTATTGGATGATGATATAGTATTAAAGATAATCGAATTAAATATTCTATATTTAACAGATGAAATTAAAAAAGTAGAAATATTTGTAGAAGATGTTGATAGATATTGGTATTATGATTATGATTATGATCTAGATCATATGTATGGAATATAAAAAATGATGTAATTAATTTTTGTATTTTATTAATGTCATACGAATTTGAGAAATACTTATCAGATTATTCAACTATTAAAGATAAAATTAAAGAATATGGAGTAGCAATAATACCATTATTAGATGAAGAAGAATGTACACAAATGATAAATGATAAATGGGATTTATTAGAATATTTAACAGAAGATCTACCTATACCAATTGATAGAAATAATAAAGAAACTTATAAACAGATATTGAATTTGTATCCATCACATAAGATGTTATTGCAACATTGGAAAGTAGGACATTCTAAGTTGGCTTGGAATGTAAGAAAGAATCCAAAAGTAATAAATATTTTTAAACATCTATGGGATACTGATGATCTAATAGTAAGTTTTGATGGTGTAAGTGTATATATATTGGATAAACCAACCCGTAAGAATAATACTTGGTTTCACGTAGATCAAAGTTATACGAGAAATAAGTTTGAATGTATTCAAAGCTGGATAAATGCATATGATACAAAAGAGGGTGATGCTACTTTAGTAATATTAGAAGGTAGTAATAATTATCATAAAGCATTTCAAGATAATTTCAATATTTTAGACAAAAAAGATTGGTATAAATTAAATGAAGAAGAAACACAGTTTTATATTGAAAATAATTGTCAAATAAAATATATAAAATGTCCAAAAGGCTATGGTGTATTTTGGGATAGTAGAACAGTGCATTATGGTAATCCAGTAGAAAAAGTAGATAATTTCAATTATCGTTGTGTTGTATATGTATGTATGGTGCCACGTAATTTTGCGACAAAAAAGCAATTAGAAAAAAGAAAATTAGCATTTGTAAATGGTAGAATGACAACACATTATCCACATAAGGTTAAGTTATTTCCAAAGAATCCGCAAACATATGGAAAACCAATATTAAATATAAAAGATTTTGAAGTAGATATTACTGATGTAGAACTATCATTAATTTAAAATAGATTCTATGAAAGTATTTTGACATTGAATACAATTTGTTTTAATATTATTATGATTACAAATATTGTATTGTTTTTTAATAATATCAATACTAATATTAAGTTCGCTAGTATTATTATTAAGTTCGCGAATAATATTTAACATTTTTAATTTTTCGGTATTTGCCAAAATACAAGTTTTACAATTTATAAGTCCGTGAATACATATCATAGGCTTATTACATTCCTTACACCATTGTTTATGTTTATTATGCGGACATATTTGCGAACCACCGCATTGTTTGCAACGAGCTTTATATTTATTATGTGGGCATATTTGCGAACCACCGCATTCATAACAAAATGCTTTTTGTCTATTATGAGGGCATAAGTATTTCGTTGTTTTACAACATTCAGGGCATCTAGATCTTCTACGACTATGTTCGCAAAAACTACCACCATTACATTCTCTACATTTTGACTTAACTCTATTATGTAGGCAAACACCTTTACCATTACAATCTTTACAACATTCATATAATTTGCGATTATGAATACATTTTTTATACATTGGTTTGATTTAGGTATTTTTATATCATCATTTTTTATTGTTCTCAATAATATTAATAATTTTTGGAATATATATCTTTGGAATTTGTTTTGATTTTTGAATATTATTTTGTAAATTTGATAATTGAATATTATATATTTTTGCTAATTCTTTATTTGTTTCTAGTAATTTAACAGAAGATGTTAGATTTAAAATAAAGAAAACTGAAAAAATATCTAATGATTTATAATTAGTATTAAATAACTTGATCATAATTGCTTTATCATTAGAATTAAAATCATAATATTTATTATATAATGTGTCTAGTTTGACAATAGCACTATCATAATTTTTATTGTATGAATGATATATAATTTCAATAAAATCGTATAATATAATGTAATTAATAGTATAAGAATATTTACATATAATTTTATATGTTTTATTGTTTGGTTTGTAATCAAATTTTTTTTGAATAATATTACTTATTGTTTTGTAATTAGAGATATTTGACATCTTAAAATTGTTAATAAAATGATATCATTTTTCAATAATATATAAAAATGAACACAAAAATAAAAAAATTAAGATGTCTTATACATTGAATCCAAGAGTACAAAATAGAAAAGATGATGGATTTATTACTATATATTACGAAGATATAGAACAATTATTTGATATGACAATGGAGAATGCTTGTGATCATCTAGGTATATCAAAAACATCGTTAAAAAAGATTTGTAGACATTTTAATATTCAAAAATGGCCTTATAAAAGATTAAGCAAAAACAATACTATAAAACCAGCAATACCTATTAAAAAAACAAATAAAATTAAAGATCCAGAAATATGTAATGATTTAAGTTTCCTAACAGGTTTTAATATAACTGAAAATCCTTATGAACTTGAAAAAATACTAAGGTATTTTTATTGAAAACTATATAAAGACAATATAACTAATATATTTAACTTATAAGTATTATAAGTTGAATATTTAATTATTTTTATTATTATTATAGGTTTTGTTATGCCACTGTGCCCGAGTTGGTCTAAGGGGAAAGACTTAAGATCTTTTGGAGTATCTCTCCGCATGGGTTCGAACCCCATCGGTGGCAACAAAAAG
>Ga0206131_10003804_pt1 | contig 17106 bp, 19 predicted proteins | sample Helgoland_Spring_FD_148636 | JGI IMG/M metagenome (GOLD analysis project Ga0206131, IMG submission 148636) | Pelagic subsurface seawater microbial communities from Kabeltonne, Helgoland, North Sea - Helgoland_Spring_Bloom_20160517_1 | ecosystem: Environmental > Aquatic > Marine > Epipelagic ...
GTGAGGCTCAAACTCCTGGGGCGTGCGAGGTCCATCAGCACCTCCAGGCATGTAGAGGTCGATGGGCGACACCGGGCGACCACCTCCACCTGCCCCGAAGTCAATCGGTGGAGGGCGAGTGGGAGGACTGCTACGTGGAGGCGCCTGCTTGCGTGGAGCGGGAGGAGAAGCGAAGAACACCGTGGGGAAGTCCTGCTGGAGCTGTGCGAGGGCAGTCTGGCAGTGTGCGAGGTCCTTGCCCGAGAGGCGAACGGTCGAGTTACCATCCTTGGTGTCGACACGGAGTCCTGCGAGCTTGAGCTTCTGCTTGATGCCTCGGCAGGTAGCTCCACCACGCCCGATGAGGAGTCCTGCTGTAGCTGGCACGACTGGCACAGTAAGCTGGTAGTGGTTCTGCTTCTGTGTCTTCTGCTTGCGACCAGTGTTGAGCGAGAATGCCTTGCGAGCCTCTGCTTCGATCAGAGCGACCGCTGCCTGAACTGCCTGTGGGTTGAGTGCCTGAACCATGAAGACAGACCCACTCTCAGGGTGCTCAAGGGTGATGTTTGCTCCAGTGTCGCGCATGAACCGCTTCACCTTGAACCCCTTAGTGCCGATGATGAAACCAGCATCTTCGCGCCGAACGCTGTAGCGGAAGAAGTGGATGGTGACATCGTTACCCCGAAGTGCTGTAGGCACGAACTGGGGCATCTTGGAACCTGCGGGGAACGTGTGGGTGTTGGTGCTGAACGCCATTTTTGAGTGTGTGGGTTGTGAAGTGTGTTGGTTCGAGTGAGTTTTACCAGATTCTACCCTGGAAAACCAGAATTCAATTTTTCCTCTAGACTGGATATTTTTGCTAGACTAGACTAGAGTCCAGTATTCCAACAAAATTGACTGCTTATTTTCCAGGGTAGAATCTGGTAAAACTCACACGAACCAATTCACAACAAACCAACAACAATGACTTCTCAGACTCAACCCATCGCAACTGCCACTGACGGCAACTTTGGTGAAGGTATGACCAAGTTCTTCAGCGAAAACCCCGACGGTTTCAGCGAGGAGAAACTGAAGCAGGCCATTCAGGCTGAACTCGCAAAGACTAAGACCAAGGAAACTGGTGAGAAGACCAAGCGTGGTCGCCGCACCACCAAGGAACCTCGTGACCCCAACCTTCCCAAGCGTCCCAAGAACGCCTACATGCTCTTCACTGATAGCGTTCGTGAGGAGGTTAAGGCTCAACTGGTGACAGCGTCTGCGGATGGCAAGGTTCGCGTTTCTGAGGTTTCCAAGGTGTGTGGAGAGCGCTGGAAGGCGATGTCCGCCGAAGACAAGCAGCCTTTCGTTGATGCCAACGCAGAGGCAAAGGTTGACTACGAGAAGACCATGGAGGAATACTTCACCGAGTATCCCGACAAGAAGGTCGAGAAGGCAACCAAGAAGGCTGCTGGTGGCAAGAAAACCACCACTAAGGCAAAGAAGGTAGCTTTCTCAACTGAAGATGGACTTCCCACCACTCCTGAGGGATTCTCTGGCGCCTACACAGGATATCTGTCTGGTTCAGTGAAAGACCCCGAGACTGGCAAAAACTTCCTCAAGAAGTTCACTGATTTCAACGATGCTACTGTGGAGGCAATACGTCTCGGTGATGCTTGTGGTGGAATCACTCGCACATCCAAGGGATACTCTCTTCGCTCAGGAACCAGTTTGAAGACAAACTGGGGAGATGATACTGTGGCAAAGATTGAGATTTCCTGGGTCAAGGGCGATGGTTCAGGAATCGAGGCAGAAGTAGTTTCGGTTGATGGACCTGTCCCAGAGACCGCGTCTAGCACCACAACTGAAGAGGATTTCGATGCTCCTACTGACGACGAGGGCCCTCCGCCTCTAGAGGAACCTGAACCCGACACTGAACCAGTTGCTACTCCTGAACCGCCTGCTCCTGTCGTTGATACACCTACTCCTTCTCAGGTCAAGTCCATTCCTATCACTGAAGACGACGAAGACGACGACGACAGCGAAGACGACGACGACGACGACGAAGAAGTCGATGCTGAACCATGGACTTGGAAGGGTGTCACCTACTTTGTCGATGACTTGAACGATGTTATGACCGAAGATGGCGATATCGTTGGAAAGCGCATCACTATCGGCGGTAAGACTATCCTCAAGAAGTGCTAAATACAAAAAAAAACTAGAAAAATCAAAACCCAACAAAAATCCCCCTGCTCCCTCCCCTTATTCCTCTGCTTCCTTTTTTTTTCTATTACTAGAATAAATGAAACTAGTAATTTTGGGTTTAATTTTATTGATAATTATGCTTTTATACAAATTAAATAAATCCAGAGAACATTTAGTAACTGATACAATAATTTTCCTATCCAAAGAGAATACTAGAGATATTTATAAAAGAAGTAATTATATTCATTCATTTAATATATATGATATCAAAGCAAGAAATTTAAAAACTAATGACCCAGTGGAGTGGTATAGTAAAAGAGCAATGAATTTTACTAAAACAGAAAAAGAGAAATTAACAAAGGCAATAAGTGATATAAAAACAAAAGCGCGAAAAAATTATAAAAGGTGGAGATTTCTTACAAATTTAACTTGGAAACTAGCCAAAGTTAGTGATGAAGTAGATTTTGGATTTCCTCATACCCAAGAAGATACAATTTTCCTACCACAGATTTTTTTAAATGGACCAGTCGATGATTTTTTCATACAAACATTAGTTCATGAATTAGTCCACGTTTGGCAGAGAAAGATGCCACTTGAATTTGAAAATTTATATACTATTCATTGGAACTTCATAAGGACAAATAGAGTTTGTGGTATAAATGAGTATCTTTCACGTTCAAGAACTAATCCTGACATAGGACATATGTTTTATATTTTTCAAGAAAACTTATTACCTATGAGTCTATATAATACTAATACTAAAGGTCTTTCTACTGAATTTATTGGAATCCCAGTTGAATTAAATAACAAACCAGACGGTGGGTATAAGATAAAAACAGATGAAACGCCTAAGTCATTAGTTGATATACCTAAGTTTAAAAATTATTTCAAAGTCACCAATAATCACTATCATCCAGATGAATTATCAGCAGAATTAATAGCACAGTTATTTATGAAACATGATAATAAAGTAATGCCACCAGGCTCACAAAATCTATTAAAGTGGTTAGAATTACAAAATTGATTAAGAATTTATATCGGATATTATATTAGTTCCAGCAGTATAATGACAAAACCAATTGATATACCTAAAAGCGATGATAGTTCCAGTCCAGATGATAGTCAGGCAAGTAGTTTTTCAAGTAATAATTCATTTGTAGTAGGAAGTCCTAAACCCAAGAAAAAGACAAAGAGATGTTTAGTTTGTAGAAAAAAATTAGGGTTACTGCCATTTGTTTGTGAGTGTAAACAACTGTTTTGCTCCACTCATAGACATCCTGAAGACCACGCTTGTACTTTTGACCACCGCGCTAAGGCTACAACATCACTAGAGCGTAATCTTATTAAAGTAGAAGGAGATAGGGTTCAAAATAGACTTTAATCAATTTTAATTATTACGTTTTAGTGTCTTTCTATTAATTCTATTATTTTTCTTAGATTTTTTTATTAAACCAAAACCAACCATCATTTTTTTATTTAAATATCCAAGATACTTTACACTATTACTTGGGAATTCTGTCTTAACGTATTCAACTATTTCGGTTTGTAATTTCTCCCATTCATCCTTTTCTGGAGAACTTACTTTCTTTGATGCTATACTAGACTTACAAAAATCCCATAATGCCTTCAAAAGTCTATCGCTTACTTCGAAGGTTTCACCTATCTTTTCTTTATAAAGTTTGCTAGTTTTATTTAATTTAGTGTTATTTCCATCAATTATAGGAAGTGTTCTATAAAGTCCCCAATCAATAATACGGAATTCACCTAATGTATCACTCCACATAATATTATCCATATGTAAATCAGTATGGAAAATAGGAACATTAAAATACTTCTTCACTAAATCTAGTAATTTATGTCCCATTTCAGGTGTTAATACTTTAGTCCTTGACTTTGGATTATCTGACCTTTTTAATAAATAAAAGAGTGTGTGGTCCATTTTATCCATTACGTATAATAATTGGTCCTTATCGGCATAATAAATACCTGGAACAATACCCCATTTTTGTAATTTATCAATAGTTTTTACTTCTCTCAAAAACATATCTTCTTTACTTTCAACACTACCGACCACTATATTAAACCAAGATTTGACCTTTTCTTCAAAAATATTTAACATAATTTTTTTTACTACATACTTTTCACTAGTATTCCCAGTCTTATCTCTTAACGTATATACATTTCCATAATATCCAAATCCAAGTCTGTTTTTATTAGATAATTCGAGGTCCTCTAAATTAACGGTGTCTAATATTTTAGTATCGGCGAGTTTTTGTGCTTCTATTTCACTAGAACCAAAATATTGTTTGTTACCAACTACAACTTTCATTAATAATAATATATATTTTTAAAATTATAAAAAAATTAAAGGGCGTGTGTTTCTAAATAATCATTATTTGGAATACACATATAGTTACAGAACTTAGTATAGTTTATTCCATTATTTTTACTTTCTTTGTTGTAGTTCATATCACTTAAGTGGGGAGCATATATGGGTTTTCCACCAGCATCCACATTTTCAACGCGTAATGTTCCCTGTTTATGGCTCCATCTTACATTATTATCCTGTCTATAAAAATGATACGTGTTATCTGGATCAACTACTAACGCACCTTTATAATGGTGTTTTGGACAAGCTACACTAAAAGGAACTGGATGAATTACGCTAGAATTAAGTTCCTCATTAAAACTATCCATTAATACTTTCTTTTGCATATCGGGACATGTATATTTTCTGTTTCTATATTTTTCATTTCCAGGTTTGTTACTGGCAAATTTACCAGGTTGAGGTTTCAAATTACCACAACTTTTAGTTTTCTTCTTACAGTTATTTTCAGCTTTACACAATTTTCGACATTTATTCATAGTGCTAGGAATATGGTCATTTAAGAAATATGTATAGCAATTATGGGAACCTTCTATAATAGGACTACTCCATGAATCAGGGTCATAATTGGGTTCAGAGTTGCTCATAAACTCAATAAATTTTTTCTTACAGGAATTATAACTGCTACATTTTTTAGTGTGTCGTTCCCTCATACATCTTGATACATTCAAATCAGGAAATTCTTTGTTAGAATCTACGAAACAATTACAATCATTTTCACGTTCAACTAAGATTTTATTACAGGTTTCTATTTCCTCGCGAGAGATTTTCTTCAATGTTTTACCAGTAAATCTTTCTATAGCTCTTATTGCTTCTTTTAGTCTTTTAGATTTTATTTGGTTAGCCTTAGATTTTGTAACGCGTGAGATTCTTTTTGTTTTTGGATTTATAATAAGCATTATAATTACACCTAGTATAATAAAAGATAAAAAAATATTTATTGGAGTCATAGTTTATTCTAGTATTAACAACTATTTTTTTATTTTAATTGGCGTTCTTTATAATTTCATATAATTTTACTTCATTATTAAATATATCTACTTTCTTTGATTTCATTAATTTTATCGCTAAATCAATATTTAACTTAGCGTAATTTACTAAGAAATATAAAACTACGCTTGGTGCTAATTGGTCACATTCATCACATATTATCATAAGAGGAACACCAGTGTTGTAATGATTCATTATTGTATTACTACAATCACGAAAATATTCTAGTGTTTTTTTGTATTCATATTTTTTCAGTTCAGTTTTTATTCCCTTGTGTAAATATTCCTCGCTCTTCCCTATAAATTTGAGGTCGCTTTGAACATCTATTATTTTCTTTATTCCTTGGATATTATTTAGTGTAGGATTATCTATAGCATTACGTTTTCCTATAAAAATTCCTGGAATTATCTCTACTCGATTATTCATTTTGCTTAAATACTTAAAGATTTAAAAAATTGAATTAAAGTTAAATAGCGTTAAATTATTAAACCTTTAAATGAGTTTAGAAATATCGAGTGACTTATGGGACGCTTTTAAAGAAGAATCATTTGAATCATCTGATTCTGAAGGCGTAGAACTTTGTCTTCATTGTGATAGTGAAAACTTGTTACTAGATAATGGACATGTAATTTGTCAAGATTGTGGAACTATTAATAGCACTAGTATAGACTGTAATGCTGAATGGAGATATTATGGAAATGACGACAGTAAATTCTCTGATCCTACTAGATGTGGATTGCCTACAAATGCCTTACTTCCTCAAAGTAGTATAGGTTCTACTATATCATTTAAACATAATGAAAGTTATGATATGCGAAAGATTAGAAATTATCATATGTGGAATGCTATGCCTTATAAAGAAAGAGCTCTTCATAATGTTTTTGAAAGCATTCAAATTAGAGCAGTTAATAGTGGTATTCCATTGTGTATTATAGAAGAAGCAAAGATTCTTTATAAGAAAATATCTGAGAAAAAAATATCTAGGGGGAACAACAGACGTGGCATTATTGCTAGTTGTATTTACAAAGCTTGTTGTATTCAAGGTTCTCCTAGAAGTAGTCAAGAAATTGCCGACATTTTTAAAATTAGCACAAAGAGTATGACTAGAGGTTGTAAGAATTTTGATAATATTATGAACTATAATAAACACGCTACAATTGACTCTAATGGTAGTAATTCAGTTGATTTTATTAGGAGATTCTGTAGTCATTTGAATTTAGCAGAGTCGGTGTATCAAATTTGTAAACATGTTTGTGAGAAAGCTGAAGAATATAATTTGGTGTCTAAATGTATTCCTCCAAGTATAGCCGCAGGAAGTATTTATTTAACCTGTAGTCTTTTAAATATTAATATTTCTAAAAGAGACATCTCAACACAATGTAAAATATCCGAGGTTACAATTAGCAAGTGTTATAAGGAACTTTTGAAATATCATAGACATCTTCTACCAGAGGAGATTACGAAAAAATTGTATTAATTTAATTTATTTTTAATGAGTTTAAACTTAAATAATAATTTCAGTAGTATTAATATTAAATAATGAATCAACAGATATATTTATTTGCCACAGTGTTTCTTTCAGTAGCTGTAGTTTTTCTCTTCTATCAAAATGTAAAAATGGAAAGAAGATTTAATCGCGAATTACAGGGAATTACTAGTAATATGCGAGAAATGACTCAAATGATAGCCTTAAACAATGATATTTCTGCTTCAAGAGAAAATTCACCAGTAAATAATAATGAACATCCAAAAATGGTAATAAACGAAAAAAACGAACAGAATCCAAATATAATTTTGGCAGAACCAGAAGTAACACCTGGTTTAGTTACAGAAATGAGTAGTTTAATGAGAGACTACTCAGAGTTTAATGAACCGCAGTTAGTTCCAGATATAGTTCCAGAATATTCTATTCAAGAAGAATTATTAGAAACTGAATTAACAGAAGAGAAATATGATTCAATAAGTGAAGACCTTAAGAGAGAGATTGAAGAATTAGAAAAACGCGATTCAAGCAGTGAATGCTTAGACGAAATAACTGAATTAGTAAATACTGAAGTAGAGGAATTAAATGAAATCGATAATACTGAAGGTTTAGAAGTCCAGGAATTAAATGAAATCGATAATACTGAAGGTTTAGAATTAGGAGAATTAGACGAAGAATTAGAAGAACTTAGGACTTTTGATGAAAGTGCCCTTGAACAATTAAATCCCAGTGAAGAATACAAGAATATGGTAGATGATATTATAGCAACAGCAAGTGAAGCCGAAAATAATAATGAAATAGAGGATTCTAAAGGAAGTTGGGATGGTAGTGTAGATATAACAGATGAAGGTGTTTTTGTTGAGTTAGATAATACAAGAAAGTCCATTGACCAATTAAGTGTAAAAGAACTTACTTACCTCTGTAAAATGAGTGGATTAAAATCAAAAGGTAAAAAAGCAGATTTAGTCTCTAGATTTATTGATTATAGCACCCAGAAAAAAAATACATTCTTCTTAGAAAGTAATTAAAAATATTAAAAAAATATATTGTCTATTTATAAATGAATTTATTTAAAAAGCAAAATAACTATTGGTTGTATATAATAATTTTTGTAGCATTACTTTTATTATCATTACTAGTAGATGTAGCACTTTATTTTACTACACATTTTGAAAAAGAAATTACTGTTAGTAACAAATATGTAAGAACTACAAGACGTTCTGCGAGATATCATTTGGTAGACCAAAAAGATGAGAATTATAGAGTAAATAACTTATGGTTTAAGGGAGATTTCAATAGAGGAGACGATTATGGTTTATTAAAAGAAGGAAACACATATAAAGTAAAAGGATATGGTATTAGAGTACCAGTATTGAATATGTATAAAAATATTTACAGTGTCGAGAAAGTTTAATTTAATTAGTTTCTATTTTTTTTTATTTGTATATATTATACAATATGTCTACCTGCTACAAATCCTCAAACAATAAACACTTTAATGCTCCACCAAGAATGTCCGATGGAAGACATTTCACTGATTACAGACCTAGTTATGAATTAAATATGAAAATTAGCAACGATAATGAACTCGACGATAGTTACACCTACCGTCAGTTTTTAATCGATAACGCCGAACAGCTTATGGATGTTAACAAAAAACATAGTTTTATGATGAACGGAAACACAGAATGTGTAATGCCTTATGCTCAGGGAACTATGCTCCCAGAAGCACAGAAAATGGTTTGCGATATGAAATCATGTAAAGTAGTTGATAACTACGAAAATGGTATTGGTATGGGTCGTGTCTATTCCCAAGACTCCAGCGCATCTTGCCTAGCACCACTCACAGAACCTGAAATGAAAACCTCAGGAAATCTCTGTGCTCCAAACTCTGACTTAGCAAATTACTATCCAGTCTCAAACGAAGCAGTCAATAACGCTGTTCGCGTAGCTGTTCCAGGAGCTGGTGAAGTATTAAGTGGTGGTGATCCAAATGTTGTCGCCTAAGTTTTTTTTAGTACAATTTTGAAAATTGATTTAAAAAGATGTCTGTACAAATATGTACAAACAATTCTGTACATAATACTATTATGATTTTACTTAGTGAAGAACTTGAATTTGAATTGGTAGATAGATTTAACGTCAAAATTAACGACTATTATAATGATGTATATAATAAATTTATTGAATATTCCAAAGACTCATGTGCTAGGGAAAAATTGAAGATTTTGGCTAGTAAAAACCCATACCTAAAAAAATTAGGAAGGTTGCGTAAGGATACTAAAAGGCAAAAAATCCAAAAATTACGAGCTAAACTTTGTGAACTACTGAATAATACTGATATTTCAAAGAAATTTAATCTAGAAGAAAAAGAGTTTCTATACAAGTACTGTATTGAGAAAACTAGAGGACTTTATAAGCATGCTCAGGCGTACAAAACTGGTTTTTGTAATCAGCAAATAATTACTGGATATTCAGAAGAAGATTCTATATCCGTGTGTTTTTCTAAAAATACTCTTGAAGCAGGCGACCAGTGGCTACATCGTTTGATGAAGGAACTTGACCATAGATTTCCAAAAATAAAATTGGATGATAAAGTAATGGTTATTAACTCTAAAAAAAATATTCTAAATGGGAGTATATTAAAGGACAATGCCACACATTGTAAAAACTATAATGAAGCTTGGAAATTGTTAAAGAAATCTACTAATCAATTTAAAATTATATTCATGTGTAGTAACAGTACAAGAATATCAGATGTATTAGAACTATGCGAAGATTTTATGAATCTTCGTGAGGGTTATCGTAAGTTGAGAATTTTTCATGATGAAGCTCATAATACGAAGGAGGGTATTCCAGCACATAGGACAGTTATTGAAAATATTATAATTAAACCCAACGTAATCTCTTATCAACCTATTACAGCAAGTAAAAACAGTATTTGCGATGAAGAAAACCCACTTTGGTTGAATGAAAATTTGGAGAAGTTTGCAGTGGATTTTACTGATTTTGATCAGACTAAATCAAATGACCCAAAATACTCTAGTATTCAAGAAGCTAAGTATATTAGATTTGAAGGTCTTATTGATAATGGTTGGCAGGATTACGGTATAAATAGTGTATCTCGGGATGAATTCATTACTGTAACTGACGAGTACAAAGATAATGAACCAGAAAATTTTACAGAAGATGACTATCGAGATATTGACCGAAGACGTGAATTGGAATTTTGTCAATTTATGAGATTTAACAGAGAAATTCAGGCTATGAACAATGGTATTAATTCTTTGAATTTGAATACCATTTGTGGTATGGAATTGTTTCAATCAGGAAGATTTAATATTCATATTATGTCAACACCAAATAGAAAGGTTATCTCATACAAACTAGCAAAAATTGCTGTTAATATGCCATATAAACCAAATGTGTTAGGTATTTATGGAAATCAAGGAAATAAATTTCACTTATTCACTCCTGAAAATACCAATTGCGTAAGTGTAGATAAGTATATGGGTGAAGGTGAATTTAATGAGAAACTTCATAGGTTACTTGAACACATGAAAACGAATGAGATGGATACTAATCGACCATTTATAATTATTGGTAACTATACACCTACTGGTGAATCATTGTCATTCGTTAATTATAAGTATGGTACTATCAGGAGTGTTATTAGACTTATTTCAACTAACTCAGAGGAAGATTACCAAGCTGCTTGTAGAGGCAATTATATGACATCAAAATTTGAAGAGGAAAATCGTGAATGGACTAAACCAGAAAAATATCTTATTGGTCCTAGAGCATTTATTAATAATGCAGAGGAATATGAGAAGGAAAATGATGATAGAATTGATGAACTTAATAGGACTACAGCAGATGATGAAACTAAACAAGTGGTTTTTCCACCAAGTAGTCCAAAAGGGGATGATAAGGGTACAAAATCTATTCCAGTGAGAATCACTGTTGATTTAGATGACCCTAGATACCCTAAATTGATGGAAATTGCTACAAAAGAGGGCAAGAGGACAAAAAAAGAAAAAAGGAAATTTATGAAACTATTAAAAAAGGCTATAGATGATAGTGAAAGTGATTTTGAATTCAATGATCCTACTGGTAAATTTAAGTTCCCTTTAGTTAGTGATAGTGATAGTGATAGTGATAGTGATAGTGATAGTTACACATTAAACCAGTTCAGGTGTTATCAGAGCACTTCAAAAACTCCTGAGAAAGGTGTTTGGAAGTTTTTGAACTATAAAAACCATCACGAAACAAAATCTGGATTTATAAATAATACTTCAGCACATTTACCAGGAATGTGTGAAATTTTAACATGTGCTGATAAATACATTTTGAGAAGTGAAACTGGTGAAATACTTGAGAAAAATCCAAAAAATATATGGTGGTTGAGTTACAAGTATTAAAAATCAGAATAATATCCAATATATTTTTTATTTTCTACTATTATACTATAATTATAATGGAACCATATACAGCATGGAGAAAACAATTATTTAGTTTCACAATGTGTGATGGAGCAGTTGAACAAAAAACAGATGGAAATATTACCGTTCGTGGAAAAACAAACGAACCAGGTAAATTAGTAATGTATTGGGCGGCAAATCCAGCTCACAAAAATTATAGTTTCTCAGGAAGTGGATTACCATTCGCTTCTCCAGAACAGGCCTTTGACAGAAGTCCCAATGTAGGAGCGGTTAAAGCTGACGCTGATGGTAATTTTGAATTCAAAGTTAGCAGTCCAAGTGCTTATTATGTAGGACTCGGTTCACTTTACGTTCCACCACAAGTTCATATTAAGGTTTGTGGAAGTTCCAGAGAAGGCACATTTGATACAATCCAGGTAGGTGACGGAATACCTTATAGAACACTTACAAGTCCAGCACCTCCAGGAAAGAACCCTAGAGATTCACCTCTATTCTATAAAATGAAACTACCAATTAGAGGTCAGGAAAACATTCTTAGAAGTTCAGGGTTCAATCCTAGTCAAGGTGTTCCTGATAATTTCTGGGGATTAAAACCACCTAATTAATTTCATTTCATTTCATTTCATTTCAAGTGTTTTCTAAATGTGAATGAAAATCTTTCTTCTTTAACACGACGCTCTACTGGAATCTCATGTAGAAATTCATTTTGAAAATTATTTTTCATTTGTATTATAGACCCACTGGTCAATGGTATGTCACTTACAATTTTTCTAGTTTTTTTTTCTCTTATTCTAAATTTACGAGTGGCACCATATGATATAGCAACTACACCAGATTTATCTAGATTTTTTTCATCATCACTATGTGCTGAAATATAATCATCTCCAGTTTTATACAAATTCACAAGTATTCCATTATATTCGGCATTATATTTTTCATTTACAATATCCAGTAATTTAGATAAACGATCACCTAGTAATTTTGACTTTGCTAATTGACCAGAATAATAATATCCTATGCTTTCATCACTAAAGAAACCTACACATCGCCTCTGCCGACATATTTTATCATAAACTTTTATCTGGGGATATTCTTCTAACTTATCGCGAATATATTCAACACATTCTTCCAGTAATAGGGTGTTTTGAAAATTATCTACCTCTAAGAATGATTGTTCGGTCTCTAAAATCATATTTAATTACAAAAAATATTATAAAAATATTATAAATCAATTTTAAATAGTTTTACTAGTAAGATAATTAATAGACATTCTAAGAAAATGAAAACTATTACTCAATACATTCTTTAAACTATCTTTTAATGAATTTTCATCTATTAGTGAATTATCTTGATAATCATTTCGTATTTCATAATTAAATCTTTGTGGTTCGCTCATATATTTGTATTCATTACTATCTATCATATGATATCCATTTTGCCTACTTTGAAACATACTACTTTCAACAATATTTCTAGGTCTTGACGATTCCCTAATTTCTATTGGTTTAGAAGCCATATAATTATTTGTTTCTTGTGGATACCCTTCAGCATCTTCAAATTCTGCGTCACTTTCACAATCTATTTCTTGATTTTCTTCACTAGTTTCGTATTCAGTATCTTCTTCAACTACACAATCGTTTATTTTCATTTCTAGATTAGCAGATTTCTCATTACTATCACTACTTTCATTAATAGATAGATTAAATTGAAGTTCATTATCATCTGTTTCATTACTAAATTCTTCCGATTCTTTAATACTTCGGTGTTTAAACAATTGTGTGCTTTTGAATTGATTACTACCATATAATTTTTTACTATTTACCATAGGAAGAGGTTTAGAAAAGGAAATATCCATTAAGGCATTTTCATCTTCCATTACTTCATCAGTATTGAACCAATCATGATTAAATAACGCTTCCCAAGATATTCTACGATTAGGATCTCGGCGAAGTAAGTTTAGTAATAAATCTCTACATTCACTAGATAAACTATTCTTTGGAAGAGTAACTGCTTTCTTTTTTATGTTAGTCATTAAATCTATCATATTCTTTGCCTTATAAGGCGTAGTTCCGAAGAGTAGTTCAAAGAAAATAACACCAACACTCCATAAATCACTCTTGTTGTTATAACGTTTCTTTAACATAATTTCAGGTGCCATATACATAGGAGAACCACATAATGTATTTAACATATGTTCATTATCTGTATATCTAGCAAAACCAAAATCAGTAATAACTAAACTACCCTCCTCTGCTACTAAAATATTCTGTGGTTTAAGGTCACGATGAAGAATTTGTTTGTCGTATAAATATTTTAACCCATCTACTAGTTGTCGCATATATTTTTTCGCGTATTTTTCTTTTAGTGCCTTACCATTTAGGAACTTAGCAAAATCTCCTCTGGGAAAGTAGTCAATTACTAAATATATGTTTTTTTCATCATTATCAAAGAAAACTTCGTGAAGTTTTATTATATTTTTATGGTTAAGGTTTTTCATAAGGGTAAATTCACGTTTTATACTATCGCGTATCTTTTCTAGATTTTCAAATGATATCTCTTTGATAGCATAGTATTTTCCAGTGTCCTTATGTTTACCCTTATATATTGTGGAAAAAGCACCTTTACCTATCCTTTTCCTAGTAAATATATAATCTCCAAGCACAAATTCGGACATCCTCTAAAATAACTATATATAAATTATTGCTAAATATATTATTTAAATAATAACTAACTACTTTTATAAATGAATAGATTAAAAACAGAAGAATCTAAATTAAGGGATGACCCTCCTGAAAATATAAGTGCTGGACCAGTAAATGGCAATTATTATCGCTGGTCGGCAACTATTTTAGGACCAAGTAACAGTCCATATCAAGGAGCAATATTTCACCTAGATATTAGAATACCTGAGGGTTATCCTTTTAAACCTCCAAAAATTAAGTTTGTTACTCCTATTTTTCATCCAAATATTAATAAGACTGGGGATATATGTTTAGACACAATAACTACTAATTGGACACCAATTATGAGTATAGGAAAACTATTATTAGGTATATGTAGTCTTTTAACTGACCCTAATCCTGATGACCCTCTAGAACCAGATATAGCAGATTTATATAAGCGTAACAAAACGGAATATAATAAAAGAGCTAGAATATTTACATTAGAAAATCAAAAATAATTAAATATTTCCTAATATATTTTTTTTTGTATTACTATATTATAAAAAATGAAAGGAGCTATGAAATCAGTTAATAAAACAATGAAGAAAGTAATGAAAAACAAGATGTTAATGTATGGAGCATTAGCTGTTGTAATCGGTTTATTATTAGTAGGATTAGTTATGTGTATGAGAAAGAGAGAAGGGTTTTTCAACCCTAAAGCATATGAACAAGGTTATGAACAAGGTTATGAACAAGGAAGGGATAATGTTATACAAGAAATGGCATTAGAAGCTGAAACAGACCCTACAAATGTGACAGGTGGACAAGGAACTGGACAAGGAACTGGACAAGGAACTGGACAAGGAACTGGACAAGGAACTGGACAAGTGGATATGAATACCTCATTGACTACCCCAATGACTACCTCATTGAATACCCCAATAAGTGCCACAATGAATGCCACAATGAATGCCCCAATGACATCATTACCTAACTAATGATTTATATAATTTTTCTTTAGCTTTATCTAGGTAAATTTAAATTTATTCTGGAAAAAAAATATTATATTATATTACCAACAAATGAAGATGAATATGAAAAACTTAAAAAAAATGCTAAGTCCAAAAAACTTAGCAAAAAACTCCGAGAGCCTTCTTATCGCTCTACTTGTAGTAGTATTAGTTGTTTTAGTAGTTGTATATGTAATGAAGAGTCGTGAAGGTTTCGAATCACAGAAAGCATACAACTTATACTTCTTCCACGTTGACTGGTGTGGTTACTGTAAAAAAGCAAAACCCGAAGTAGCTAAACTCGAAGAAGAATTAGCTGCTAACAATAACAAAGTAGGAAAAGTTGAAGTTAATCTCGTATCAGTAGATGCCGAAGAAAACACAAAACTCGCTTCACAGCACAATGTCAAAGCTTACCCAACAGTAGTTTTAGAGAAGGCCAATGGAGAAACCGTTGAATTAGAAAAAGCCTGTACATACGATAATCTTAAAGAACTTATTGAACAAAATGCTTAAGAAGTATATAATCATTAATGACTAATAATCCACAAATTACAATTACACCTAATAGTCTTTTAGTCCAAATATTACAATAATTTTTTTTATTATTATAATCAGCATTTTTAATAGTAATATTAATCTGATCTAGACTCCTAACAATGGCATCTACTGATGCCTGCCTTTCTAAATTCTCGTGATCCTGTAATTGAATATAGGTATCTTCAAATATATCACTAGGTGGTGTTTGTAATAAATCTCTAGGAGGAGGAAGCGGTGGTGGTAAATTAAGAAAATCATGATTCGTCACTGATGCTTCCGTCACTGGATTCTCCTGATTCTCTAGATTCAGGATTATGTTCCTCTTCTTGTGTATTTCGTCTCGCATTAGAGTGTTCATTTTCTAATTCTATTTCTTGTTGTTTCCTTAAGCGCTCTTTTTCCTTTAATTTATCTATAAATTCTTGAGTAGCAGTATATGCCATATCAAATATCATTTTCCTCTTTTCCTTAGATAACTTAAAGTCTAGCATTGACTCTCTATTTTCAATTAATACCATATTATCCGAATATCTTTCAATTAAATCGTTTTCATTGACTTTTAATAGAGTTCCAAGAATACATACTGTATAATTTAATAAATTATCTATTTTATCAGGAGGGGGATCCTGTTTTTTAACATACATTCCTAGAGTTTCATCTAAATCAAAATTTTTAATAGGGAAATTATCAATTAATGCCCCATCAACATATAAACAACCTTTCCATTCTACTGGAGTAAAGTAAAATGGTATAGTTCCACTCATCTTCACTCCCAAATATACGGGAAGGTCAGGGTAATTCTCGTGATTTATATATTCTACACATTCACGAGTAATATTGGTAGAAACAACTACTAAAGTCTTATTAGTTTTAGAATATAATTCACTAAAAGTAATATCTGGGTTCCCCACTTTCTTCTCAATTAAAAGTTTAATTAATTTAGTAACCTTTTCCCCATTATCTACACCAAAATTAGAGTAGTAATCCAATAATAAATCAGTGTCTATACTTGATACTTTTATATAGTCTAGTCCTATTAATAATTCAAATATTTCATTCGGGGTATATCCTAGTGTCATAGTTAGTGCTATAAAACTTCCAGCAGAAGTCCCTGCAAATGTATTTACTTGAGATAAATCAAAATTTTGTTCTATACATCGTAAAAATCCCGTGTGTCCTATAATTCTTGTTCCACATCCACTAAATACTAGTGTTCGTAATTTCATATTAAATACAATATAATTATATTCTTAAAATAATAATGGATAATTTTCATAATTTCAATACCCCTATGTTAAATATAGACGAGTTACATGAAAAAGAACAAGAAAAGACTAAGAGAAAATTTGAGGTTTATAGAAAAATTCTAGAGAAATGCCATAATAAAATAAGAATAACCGCCCAAAATGCTAATAATAATGGGTATTGTTTG
>Ga0206131_10003808_pt1 | contig 17091 bp, 18 predicted proteins | sample Helgoland_Spring_FD_148636 | JGI IMG/M metagenome (GOLD analysis project Ga0206131, IMG submission 148636) | Pelagic subsurface seawater microbial communities from Kabeltonne, Helgoland, North Sea - Helgoland_Spring_Bloom_20160517_1 | ecosystem: Environmental > Aquatic > Marine > Epipelagic ...
TACACCTAGTTCTTTGGTAAGCCATGATGTAGCCTTGTCTGCTGCATAATTTTTAAACCATGAGGTATTTACCACCGCTAGAAGAATCAGCAGTAGACCAAGTAGTATGGCTACGATTTTGAGCGGTATTTTTACTATTTTTGACAACGCTTATTTTTTAACAAACAGCATAAGGTCACAAACATACTTTGGAACTATCAAAGAACAATTCACAAATCTGTATACTTGGGATAGAATCGTCCTGCGACGATACTGCTGCTGCGGTGTGGTATAATAACAAAATTTGCTCCAACGTAATTTCATCACAAAAAATACACGAAGAATTTGGAGGAGTAGTTCCGGAGCACGCAAGCAGAAAACATCAACAAAATGTGGTGCCTACTGTGCTAGCATCATTGGCTCAAGCAGGTATATTGAAAGAAGAAATAGACGTAATAGCCTGTACTCAAGGTCCTGGTCTTATGGGGTCTCTACTTGTAGGGCATTCTTTTACTAAAGGTTTGGCTCTTTCTCTCAATGTGCCATATGTGAATGTAGATCATGTAGATGCCCATGTACTAGCTCATTTTATTGATGGAGACATACCCAAGCTGCCTTTTCTTTGTTTACTAGTCTCTGGTGGGCACACACAGATAGTGCGAGTAAATGAAGATTATACATTAGATATTTTAGGAAAAACTATCGATGATGCAGCGGGGGAAGCCTTTGATAAAGCAGGGAAAATGCTCAATTTGAAGTATCCAGCAGGTCCTATTATAGATAAGCTATCTGAAGATGTCGATCCGCTTAAGTTTAAATTTAATACACCTAATGTAGCCGCACTAGACTTTAGTTTCTCTGGCCTCAAAACATCGATACTTTACTTCTTGCAAAAAGCTACTAGGCAGCAAAAAGATTTCATAGAGGAAAATAAAAAGGATCTCTGTGCATCTATTCAGTATACTATTGTGTCTTACTTAATAAGCAAACTAGCACAGGCCATGGACGAGACTGGAATAAGAGAAATAGGAATAGCTGGTGGTGTAGCAGCTAATTCTGCATTACGCAGTGAACTAACGAGCTTGGGTGAGCGAAAAGGAGCAGTTGTGTACATTCCTAAATTTGAGTATTGTACAGACAATGCCGCGATGATAGCTTTTGCAGGTAAAATAAAGATAGAACAACAAAAATATGGCACACTTAGTGATGTGTGTTTTACGAGAAAATGAGGATTAGAATAACAGGAATAGTAATGGTTGTTTTTTGTGTCATGACAATGGCTCAAGAGAATGACACATCAGCTTTAGGGAGGAATAATGTTGCAGTGGTCAAGAAAATGCAGTTTGTTCATGCCTTTATAAATAATAAAGACACTTGTCTGTATAACCTGAAAAAATATGATAAAGATACGAGATTAATTTATGGTAAGGTAGATATGAATTGCGTAGGCATGCAAACATTAAAAGAGACCATATTAAAATATGATAAAACGGGGCTCAATCATATTATCTCTAGACAAGATGATTTAGATTTTAGTAAGTCTACCTATATCTATGATACTGCTACTGGCAAAGACCCGGAGAAAATTAAGGTTTTGTTTTTTCAGACCAATGATAGTATGTCTATTAATACTACCTACTATAAAAATGATACGGGCAGACTAGATAGCTCTGAGACGCTTGTTACAATGCAAGATGGTAGCCAACGCTATACCCAGAATGTGGCAAGGTATAATGAGCAAGGCGGTCTGGTGCAGCTGGCTACTGCAGACGCTAAAGGGGAACTCATAGAAATGGCCAGTTATGAACTAGATGAGGAAAAGAGACTGCTCAGTGCGGCTTTTGCCACATATGGTGAAAATCCATATTTTGTTCAGACTTATTACCAGTATAATCAAAGGGGACAGATAGCAAATACGGTAAATACAGTGAATCAAAAACAAGAGTATTTTTACTATGACAATGGGTTGCTAAATAATATTTTATCCTATAATCCTAAGGGGGTATTGGAGATAGAATACATTTTTCTATACGAGTTTTATTAATGAACGCATTACTAGTTTTTTTAGGCGGTGGGCTCGGAGCTTTATGTAGATATGGAGTGAGTAGGCTGTTTGCTAGTTCTGCAGATTTCCCTTGGGCTACGGTATCGGTAAATCTATTGGGCTGTTTTGCTATTGGGATCTTTAGTTTCTATGCTATGAGAGGTCAAAATACATTGATAATGTTCGGCATTGTAGGTTTTTTAGGTGGGTTTACTACTTTTTCTAGTTATGGTCTGGAGCTTATGCGAATGTTAGAATCTGGATTGGCAAAAAACTTTGTAGTATATTTACTTGCAAGCAATGTGATAGGTGTACTGCTCGTTTATGTAGGATATAGACTGGCGTGTAATTTTATAAAATAAAGAAAATGAAGAGAGTACTTATATATATTCAATTAATGGTTTTAGTCGTGGGTGCTGTGTATGCAGACAAACTTCTAATTCCTATGAATGCCTCACAAAAAAACCACCTAAAGGCTTATGGAATAGCCTATTGGGTACTAAGCAAGGACCAAGAAGTAGAGTGGTTACTAAACTATCAAGGAGGTAGTTTTATGATGGACGACTTTGAAAATATAGAGAGAGTGTGTTTGCTACGGGGTGTTAGTTTTACGACCTTGAGTGAGGGTAAAGCAAACTCTTTGAAAGATGAATTGGCTAGTCCTGCTGTAAATGCGGAAGTAGTGAAGCTGCTAAAAGTGCCTAAAATAGCCGTGTATTCTCCCAAAACTTCTCAGCCTTGGGATGATGCTGTTACTATGGTACTTACCTATGCGGAGATTCCATATGATGTGGTTTTTGACGATGATGTGCTAGATGGCAAGTTGCCAACCTTTGATTGGTTGCACCTACACCACGAAGATTTCACTGGGCAGTACGGAAAATTTTATGCCAGTTTTAGAAACGCAGCTTGGTATCAAGAGCAGGTAGCAGAAGCAGAGGCAATGGCGAGCAAGCATGGTTTCGAAACGGTATCTGAGTTGAAATTAGTAGTGACCAAAAAGATAAGAGATTTTACTGCTGGCGGAGGTTTTCTCTTTGCTATGTGCAGTGCCACAGATAGTTACGATATAGCCATGGCAGCAGATGGAGTAGACATATGTGAGCGTATGTTTGACGGAGACCCGATAGAGCCAGGTGCACAGGCTAAATTAGATTATACTAAAACCTTTGCTTTTACAGACTTTAGGATAGAGATGAATCCTATGAAATATGAGGTGAGTAGTATAGATGTAGATCCTAGGAGTAGAGGAGTTAAAGAAGGAAATGACCTTTTTGCATTGAATGAATTTAGTGCCAAGTGGGATGTTATTCCTACTATCTTAACTCAAAATCATGAGCGTATAATTAAAGGATTTATGGGACAAACTACTGCTTTTCACAAAGATCAAATAAAGAGTTCTATCATCATAATGGGAGAAAACAAGAGTTTAAACGAAGCTCGATATATACACGGAACTATAGGCAAAGGACAGTTTACTTTCTATGGAGGTCATGATCCCGAAGACTATCAGCACTATGTTAACGAACCGCCTACGGACCTTAATCTACACCCTAACTCGCCTGGATACAGATTGATATTAAATAATATTCTTTTCCCTAGTGTGAAGAAGAAAAAGCAAAAAACGTAAGTTAGATTACGGTTTTATAAACTATTCGGTAGATCAATATATAAGGAGTTTTACTGCCCTATTTTTATCTTAACAACTACTTTTTTTACCATCTCAGGTTTGTCTGCTTGTATGCATGGTAGGTGTAAGTCATCTGGGAAAAAGATGCCAAACATTCCTTTTTCGAAAAGCATAAAAGAGTATTCATCTTCATATAGTGCGTAGTCATTTTCTTTGTCTACGGTGATAGGTTTATGTGCATTTTTGGTGGCGAGTCCCATGAGTTCGCTTCCGCTTATGATATACTGTATATCTATATGCTCAAAGTGACTTTCCATTTGTAAATCTTCTTCACTTTTGGTCTCGTACTCTTTTACTAGAGCAAATACATTGTCCCCATCTATGCTATGTTTTCCCACAGCTACTTTTTCTAAGTTGGTGGACTTTAGATATTCAAATGCTTGAGTAATTCTAGGATTTATAGAAGTGTATAGCGAGGTGTTTTGTAGTTTGTCTATTATCATTTTATCACAATTAATGCAAGCACAAATGTACTAGCAAAATGGCTTAATTGATAAAATCAAAATCAGTTTACGATTGCTTGGGTTTGCTTTTTTTTTCAATCGCATTCATAGGTGATGAAGAGTTGTAGGGGACTTTGCCGCTTGGCACCACTTTACTAGTGGCATCCAGGTGTGCTTCCTGATCGTCAAAGAAGATGTGTGCTCCAAAAGCTTCTAGTACCTTGTCTTTGGATAATCCACCCATGAAGTATACTTCGTCAACGTATACACCCCATTTTCGTAGGGTTTTAATAACTCGCATATGCGATGGTGCACTGCGAGCGGTCACTATAGATAGTCGCAGTGGAGATAGCTCTATAGTAGTGGGAAGATGCTCTTGTATATGAGAGAGTTTTATGAGCAGTTCAGCAAAAGGGCCCTTTTTTAGCGGATTGTCTTCGTTCTCTTTTTCGTGTTTTAGGAAGGCATCTATTCCTTCAGTTTTATAACGATGTTCAGATTCATCAGAAAACAAAACAGCATCCGCATCAAAAGCTATTTTTACTCGGTTATCCTTAGGATTAAAAGACTTTGGTGGTGCGTAAATAGATGCTGCGGCACATGCTCTAGAGTCTATGACCGTCTGTACATCTTTATCGTCTTTACTCAGAAAGAGGTCAATATCATAGGCGTTTATATAGGGTGCTAGTGGCTCGCCACCGCTTAATGCTACTCTTGTGATATCGAGCTCATGTAGTGCGATTGAGTTGAGCATTCGAATGCCGGTTTCTGGGCTGTTTCTGCTCATGAGTACTATTTCTACGATACGTTTATTTGCTTGATTATTGAGTTCGAGTAGGCTCTTTACGAGGTAAAAAGCGGATCCTATCTTAAGTGGTTCATTTTCGTGTGCTAGTTGATACTTGCGGTATCCTTCTATTCCTTCTGTATCAAAGATGGCATTCTCATCTTCTAAATCAAAGAGGGCTCTGGACGAAACCCCTACTACGAGGATATCTGATAAGTCTACTGGCATGAAGTCAAAGGTATTATTTTTCTACCTATTCACTTGCCTCCGCACTATAATCAGAAGCGGGATGGCTGCAGTATAGGAGAGCAAGAAAGATAGGATATAGCGTTCTAAATTAAACGCTAGCATAGCAGCTATAATCAAGAGCTGAGAGCCTAGACCAAGGGCAGAGACTAATGTCATAAACCAGTTAGGTATATTTTGCTTTTTGGGAGCGTCAGGATCTGCATAGTAGATCGCTTGATCAAATACACGGTACAGTATGTTGAATATCGCATAGAGTACATTCACGAGTTCTTGCTTTTCTCCGGGCAGTGCGATAGGGGCTTTTTTCTCGTTTATACGACTGGTATCGTCTCCATCAAATTCATTTCGGAGAATCACATAGTAGTAATTGTATAATGTGCCTTGGAGTTGAATCCCTATGAATGCTAACAAAGCGATGATCAATGGCCCAGAAGTAATATACCAAATACAGCCGAGTACTAAAAAATTAAGTAGAATGTCAAAAATAGAGTCCAAATATCTCCCGCTATAAGAAGGGGTGGCCTTTACTCGAGCTAGCTCGCCGTCTGCAGCGTCGAGTATGGACTTAAGTATTAAAAATATCCCTGCCAATAAAAAATGATGTGATAGGATGAAATAACAAGCGATTAACCCAACTACTCCAAATGCCAGGGTTACGTGTATGGGCGTAGCTTTTGTGTTTTTAAGCGACCTTGCTATCCAGCGGGCAGGTTTACGGCCGTAGTCAGATAAGTCTATAAATTGGTAAGCCGCTGGTAATTTGCTCATTAGTAATATATTAAAACAAGATGTAGGTTTTTTTGTTTTAATGTGATGTAAAAAATCAACCTATTCTAACTGTGATACTTATTTAGGACAACGAAATATTCATAGATCGTACTTCATATTAGCCAGGTTTAGTCTTAGTCCTAGTCTAAATATTTGGTTCGTTCTCTGAGCCCAAGAAAGTAGGGTGACGGATACGGTTAGTAAGAATGTTATTATTCTTTTCATAAGAAAGCACAAAGATAAGCAGCAATGGTCATTCTATTTTTATTAGATGCTTAGGTCTAATTTTTGGCATTTCTGCATATACGGAAGCAGACTCATTTTGGTCATTTTTTTTATATGCCTATATCTTGTGGGAGTTTAGTTTAGTAATGAAAATCTTTGTATTGTACTTTCGCCACAGTGTCTAGTCAAGCCAAAATACAAGAACTAACTGCCGAGCTAAAGCAGCATAATTATAATTATTACATACTTGCCCAGCCCACCATATCAGATAGAGACTTTGATATGAAGCTAAAGGATCTGGAGAAGCTAGAGCAGGCCTTTCCGCAGTATGCAGATCCCAATAGCCCTACACAGCAAGTAGGTGGCGATATCACCAAAAATTTCAATACAGTGCCCCACAGCAGTAGAATGTTGAGCTTGGGTAATACGTATAACAAAGAAGAACTGCTAGACTTTGACGGGCGAGTGGCTAAGCTCAATGGAGGCAATGCATATAACTATACTGCCGAGCTTAAGTTTGATGGATTTGCGATAGCACTGAGATATGCCAATGGAGAGCTAGTACAAGCGATTACTCGTGGAGATGGCACACAAGGTGACGATGTCACGGCTAATGTGAAGACTGTGAAAAATATTCCCCATCAATTGACTGGAGATATTCCTGAAAATATAGAAGTACGTGGTGAGATGTTTATTCATAAAGCGGCATTTGCAAAGCTGAATGAACAACGAGCGAGGAATGGAGAGGACTTATATAAGAATCCAAGAAATACTGCAGCGGGGACTATCAAGCTTCAGAATAGTGCTGAAGTAGCGAGACGTCCGCTCGATGGGTTTATGTATCAGCTTGCCGAACACGGAAAAGAAGAGCTAGATCACTGGGATAGTCTACAACGAATGAAAAGCTACGGTCTGCCTGTGAATGATGCTACCCGAATATGCGATACCATAGAAGAGGTTTGGAAATTTATAGAGTATTGGGATATAGAGCGAAAGAACTTAAGTTTTGAGATAGACGGAGTAGTGATAAAGGTAAATAGTCGCTTGCAGCAGCAGGAGATGGGTTTTACTAGTAAGTATCCTCGCTGGGCGATGAGCTATAAATTTGAGACGGAGCGGGCAGAAAGCAAATTACTCAGCATCAGCTACCAAGTAGGGAGAACAGGTGCCGTAACTCCTGTAGCTAACCTAGAACCGATGCAACTTTTGGGAACTACGGTAAAGCGTGCAAGTCTACATAATGCAGATTTCATAGCACAGCTAGACGTGCGAGTAGGCGATATTGTATTCGTAGAAAAGGGCGGAGAGATAATCCCTAAAATAGTAGAAGTAGATGCCAGCAATAGAGAAGCAGGGAGCCAGCCAACACAGTTTACAGCTACCTGCCCAGAGTGTGATACGCTGCTAGAGCGACCAGAGGGAGACGCAGTATTCCGCTGCCCCAATACACAGGGCTGCCCACCACAAGTAAAAGGCCGCATAGAGCATTTTATAGGCCGTAAGGCTATGGACGTGGCAAGTTTAGGAGAGGGTAAGATAGATGTGTTGTATCAATCGGGATTGGTGCATAGACCAGCAGATTTATACGCATTAGTGCAAGAACAATTACTAGGACTTAGCAAGGCGATAGTGAATGAAGATACAGGAGATGAGCGAGTAGTTAGTTTCAAAGAAAAGACCGTAGAAAATATTTTAGAGGGAATAGACCAATCTAAAAGTCAGCCTTTTGAGCAAGTACTTTTTGGCCTTGGGATTCGCTTCGTAGGTGAGACGGTTGCCAAGAAACTGGCATTTTATTTTAAAAATATAGATGCGATAATGGCGGCAGATTTTGAAACCCTAAACGGGGTAGAAGAAATAGGAGGAGTGATAGCCAAGAGTGTGATAGACTACTTTAGCATAGCTGAAAATAGAGAAGAAATAGAGCAGCTAAAAGCTGCGGGCTTGCAGTTTGAGGTAGTAGAAAAAGAACTAGCTAGTAATTCTTTAGACGGTGCCAAAATATTAGTGAGCGGTGTCTTTACACGTTTTAGTAGAAACGAACTAAAGAAACTCATAGAAGATAATGGCGGTAAGAACGTAAGTTCAATCTCTAAATCTACAGATTTCATAGTAGCAGGGGACAGCATGGGACCTGCCAAAAAAGAGAAAGCAGAGAAGCTGGGAGTTAGGATGATAAGTGAGGATGAGCTTGCAGGAATGCTGGAATAAAATGCAATTAATTTTTTTTAATAAATTTGTGTTTCAGCCTTAAAAATATATTTATATGAAAAATGCAGTTAAATTAGGAATTTTCGTACTCGTTATCGGTATGAATGGATGTTCGGAGGATTCTGTTACTCAACCTACAGTAATAGAAGAAAAGTTCGTGCCCACACTCACAACAGTAGATATTACAGGGATTACCAATACCTCTGCAATGTCTGGAGGAACGATACTGGGAAGTGGGAGCTCAGATGTAATAGAACGTGGAGTATGCTATAGTGAATTGCAATCGCCAGATATTAATAATAATGTAGTGAAAAGTGGTGCAGGTGACGGAAGTTTTGTAACTGAAATTACGGGACTTACTAAAGATAAGAAGTACTACGTGAGAGCATATGCTACTAACACATCTGGCACAGGATACGGAAATGAGGTTGAGTTTACAGCCTTCGGTCTAGAGAGTTTTACGTTTGCAGGTAAAAAGACATATATCTTTCCAACAAACAGTGGTGCAGGCATTTGGGGTCCAGATGATGTTACAGCTGCTACAAATACTCAAGATGGAGCTGGGAATACGGCTAAAATAGCTTTAATAGGAGGTGCTCATCTTGCTAATAAGTGTGCAGACTTAGATGCATACGGTCATTCAGATTGGTATATGCCTTCGTATGAAGAATTAAAAGCACTTAGAACGGCTGCTCCTGATCTGGACGGTATAGGTGAAAACGATGGGTCATTCTGGTCCAGCAGTGAGAATAGTAAGGAGTCTGCGTTTTTCGTTGATTTTAATACTGCAGTTCCATATGCTTCTTCTTTGCCTAAAAATAAGAGTGGTCAGTGTAGATGTGTCCGTCAGGATTGAGCATTAAACTGCCCTATCTTTAACAAAAAGCATTGCTCACAGGCAATGCTTTTTTTGTTTCTGAATAATAATAATCCGTACCTTCGTTCTCTTGTCAGACTTTCAAATAAATATAGGGCGAAGAAGCTTAGCAAGGCATAAGCAATCTGATAAATCGGAACCGCTTAAAAAGATGAGTAATGTGCGAGAAGTAGGAGTAGTGTATGATGTAAAAAAGACTTCAACACAGCTACTTAATAAAGTGATACACTATTTTGAAGCTGCGGGTAAAAAAGTGGTAACCATTGGGTTCTTAGAAGAGAAAGATTTGGGAGACTTAGTGCCAAGCTATAAAGAAGATTACTTCTGTAAAAAAGACTTAAATTTTTGGAAATTACCGAAAGCTTCAGCTGTAGGTAAGTTTATAGCAAAAGACTTCGATTACCTTATTAATCTAGATATGATAGGTCGCAATGAGTTGCAGGCTATCTCTACCTATTCCGTATCTAAGACACGGATAGGCAAACATTTTGAGCAGTATTCCTTTGCTCAAGATTTCATGATAAAAAGCCTTTCAGAGACTTCTGAAGAATTATTTAACGATATAAAACAATACATCAAATAATGGAAAAGTTTAAAGGATTAGGTGTAGCCATGGTTACTCCTTTCAATGCAGATGGAAGCATAGACTACTTAGGGCTAGAAAGACTAACGAATCATCTCGTAGATGGCGGAGTAAATTACCTAGTAGTAATGGGTACTACAGGAGAAAATCCGACAATAAATAATGAAGAGCAACAAGCTATTCTCCAAAAGGTAATAGAAATAAATGCACGAAGATTGCCTATCGTATTTGGTATAGGAGGTAACAGTACTGCTGCAGTAGTGGAGAGACTGAAATCTGAAAATCTGGAAGGAGTAGATGGGATACTCTGTGTAAGCCCGTACTATAATAAGCCTAGCCAAGAAGGTATCTACCAACACTATAAAGCGGTGAGCGATGCTACTCCGCTTCCTGTGATAATGTACAATGTGCCTGGCAGAACGGGTTCTTTGGTAAGTGCAGAAACTACGCTACGTATAGCTCAGCTACCTAACATAGTGTGCACCAAAGAAGCTAGCGGAAGTCTAGATATCTGTATGGATGTGATACGTGGAGCACCTGAAGATTTTGGAGTGATAAGCGGAGATGACAATTATACTATGCCGTATATAGCAGCAGGAATGCAAGGCGTGATATCCGTATTAGGTAATGCCTATCCCAAGGAATTTAGCCAGATGGTAAACTATGCTCTTGATGGAGATTTTAAAAATGCCAAGCATTTGCATTATAAACTATTGCCGCTGATGAAAGCTATCTTTATGGATGGAAATCCCGGAGGAGTGAAGTATGCACTAAATAAGTTGGGAATATGCCAAAATGAATTTAGACTACCCGTAGTGCCCGTGAATAAGACCACAGAAAAATCGCTGGATGAGGCAATGCTCTGAGTAGCAAATTAGAATATTTGAAGCTATAGAAAAATGCCAAGTTAATTCGACTTGGCATTTTTTGTTCTGTCCATTTTTCGGTACAAATTTATATTCCGTTGCACTGCATAAAAATTTACTCAGAATGACAAGGTCATTATGATGTGCTTTTGTGATCTTATCGCGAGAATTCTCTGCGGAGCTTTTGTCATCCTGAGTTTGGTAAGGCACGAGCCGAGTACCGAAGGAGGACAAACTGTTTTATATCGTAGCTATCACCTTCAGCTCTATGCCGATAGGAGTAGGTAAGCAATTGATTTCAAGTGTAGTTCTGCACGGTTGATTGTCTTTGAAATACTCTGCATACAAACGGTTATAAATCTTAAAATCATCCTTCATATTGGTTAGAAAAACAGTGACATCTACCACGTTATCCCAGCTGCTTCCTGAGTCTTCAAGTATTGTTTTTACGTTATTGAACACCGAGTGGCATTGCTTCTCTATGTCGTAGCTAGATATAGTTCCATCTTCTTTTAGCTCTACACCAGGTATTTTTTTGGTGCCACGCTCTCGTGGTCCTACTCCGCTCAGGAATAGTAGGTTTCCTACTTTACGGGCGTGAGGATATGCCCCTACTGGTTCTGGGGCTTTGCTACTATTTAGTATCTCTTTACTCATTGTCTTTTATAGTGATTTTTACTTGTTCAGATATTTCCAGTACTGATTCTTTATTAGCCTGCTTATCTGGTTTAGTATTAGTTTCTTTGGTACTTTTGGGTTTTTCTTTAGACTCTTTCTTTGCTTGTTTATCTTTCTTAGCTTGCTCTTTAGCTTGTTCTTTTGCTATGAGTGGTTCTAAGTCCATAACCTTAGGAAGTACTACTTTCCTAGGCTTTAAGCCTGTTGGGATGGTGAAAAATCCTGCAGGATTTTTCACGCCTGTAGGCTGTGCAGCCGCTGCTATGGTGGTGTTAGATGGGGAAAGTGCTACCGTATTCACTTTGAAACCAGTGAGTGCATATGAGCTTAAAGTGGTTTGTGCTTTTAGATCGTATAAGTGCACTGTCCCGTCTAAACTGCCACTTACTAGGTAGAGTCCAAATGGGTCCATATCTATATCCGTGACAGACCAAGTATGATCAGTGAAAGTATGGGCTACTTTGGCATTTGCTATGTCCCATATTTTGATGGTTTTGTCTTTGGAGCTAGATATCAAATATTTTCTGTCTACGGTTACCAATAGATCGGTGATATCATTGCTGTGACCTTCGAAGGTATTCAGTAGTTTACCAAAGATATCAAACTGTTGAATAAGTGGATTGCCATCGTTTGCTATGAAATAGCTCATTCTATCTATGGCTACTGCAGCAGCACATATTGGCCTATTACCTTTCAAAATCATTGGCTTTTCTTTCACTAAATCGTAGATAATAAAGCGACCATCTGATCCTGCACTAAAGATAATACGCATTCCAGGACCATAAATAAGTTTCTCTATCTGTGCATTGTTTAGAAGGAGTTGAGCATCTATATTAGCTAGTATAAAGAAAGAATCGCTAAAGGTGTACATGTTTAAAATGCCATCTTGGCCACCAGCTATCAGTTTATAACCATCTCTGCTAAATGCCATTGTGTTTACTGCTCCTTTGAAATCGCGAAGCACCTGTACGGTGTCACAAGTAGAGTCATTTCTATGTATTACTATAGTTTCGTCCCAACTCGAGGTAAGAATGTACTTATCATCTGGGCTGAAAATAATATTCGTAATATCGTTAGTATGATTACTAAAATAAGGGAACGAATCTACCTGAGCAAATACTCCGGTACTGATAAAGAGGAATATGGTAATACTATTTCGCATAACTTCTGCTAAGTTACCTAATTTTTATAAAAAAGCCATTTGGCTAGCTCTTTATAACTAACTTTTTTACCATACATCAATATACCAGTGCGGTATATCTTGCCAGCTACAGCTATAGCCCCGAAAATGGAGAGCAGCATTACCATTATAGATAAGTAAATCTGCCAGTTATGACTTTCGTCCATAAAGGGTAGGCGTACCATCATAGTAACTGGTGAGGTGAGTGGTATAATGCTCATCCAAGCAGCGAGTGTGCCGTTGGGATCTCCTACTACTATGGAAAATGATATGGCGATAGAAAATATAAGCGGCATAGTGATAGGTAGCATAAACTGCTGTGTGTCTGTCTCGCTATCTACGGCACTTCCTATAGCTGCGAATAGAGCTCCATAAAAGAGGTATCCTCCCATAAAGAAGAACAGAAATACGCCAAATATCTTAGCTAGAGGAAGTGCTAAAAAGTCAGATACAAATTGTAGTTGATTTATATCCACATTTGCTATTCCAGGATTGTTCGATACGTTTTGTAGTTCTTTCATGTCTCCCATGTTTAGACCTACTATAACGCCTACCACGGCCATAAGTATTCCTGTTAGTACTATCCAGATGGTGAGCTGAGTGAGTCCCACTAGAGCTATGCCCAGCACCTTACCCATCATTAGTTGAAAGGGTTTTACTGTACTTACTATGAGTTCTACTATGCGATTGGTCTTTTCTTCTATTACACCTTTCATTACCTGTACTCCGTATAGGAAAATGAAGAAGTAGATCATAAAGGCGAGTGCCATTCCTAATCCTGTATTGATAGCAATGTTACTGCTCTTAGTGCTGCCGTCTTCTTTTACTTTGAACTGCTGAAGCACTACAGTGGTTTGTAGGCTGTCTATGGCTGCTTTATTTACACCTAGTTTGGTCAGTTTTTTATTACGGACTACATCTGTAAATGCCCGCTCTATTCTGCTGCTATTATTTACGCTTAGGCTAGTCATGCTTTCGTATTTTAGTGCAAGCGGTTGGTTCACAGTATAGTCTTGGGGTATGCTTACCAGTGCGTCTATAGAGTCTGCGGTTATCAGTTGGTCTACTGTATAGTTTTCTTGAGCAATAAATACTATGTTTTCTGGTGCTACTAGGTCATTTATGAAAACTCCTGAGCGGTCTACTACCACTATATTTTGGTTTTCTGCTGAGTTAGTCTGTCCTACACTTACCCAAATAATGATGCCATAAAAAGCGGTGATGAGCAGCGGTGTAAGCAGCGTCATGAGTATAAAACTCTTCTTTTTTACTCGAGAAAAATATTCTCTTCCAGTGATGATTCCTATGTTATTCATGGCTACTGTCTGTTAAGGTTAAAAACACCTCCTGCATACTTGGTATTACTTCTCTGTACTCACTTATTTGAATCAATGGATTATTCAATAATTGAATGTCTGGCTTGTCGTTGTAGGTAAATAGAAGGGTTGTATTTCCGTCTTTTTGCACGTTCTCTTTTATATCAATACCCGTAAATTGAGTGGCTTTTAACTCGCCTCTATAGGTTAATGAGTAGGTATTGTCTTTTAGGCTGTTTCGCACGTCCATTACTGTGCCTTGGGCTACTACGTTTGCCTTATTAAGCAGCACTACATTATCGCATATAGCCTCTACATTTTCCATGCGGTGTGTGCTTAGCATTATGCTAGCACCTTGATTACGTAGGTTTTCTATCTCATCTTTTATCAGTTGGGTATTCTTGGGGTCAAAACCAGTGAATGGTTCATCCAAAATGATAAAACTAGGATTATGCATTACAGTTACTATGAACTGTATTTTCTGCTGCATCCCTTTGCTCAGTTCTTCTATTTTCTTCTTCTTCCAGGTGGTAGCTTCAAATTTTTCTAGCCATTCATTGATGGTTTTTTTAGCGGCGGAGGTGTCCATACCTCTAAGTCTAGCAAAGTAGATGAGCTGATCGTAGACGGTCATTTTCTTATATAGCCCACGCTCTTCTGGTAGGTAGCCTATTTGCTTGATATGGTCCTTAGTAAGGGGATTGCCGTTAAAGAGGATTTGCCCTTCATCTGGAGCAGTTATTTGATTGATAATACGGATAAGGGAAGTCTTACCTGCACCATTTGGGCCTAGCAGCCCGAATATGCATCCCTTAGGAACGTCAAAAGAAACTTTGTCTAAAGCAGTATGGTCAGCGTAAAACTTAGAAACTTTTTGTATCTGAATGATGCTCATTGGCCGACAAAGTTAGTACCTAAACGCTTGGGTTTATTTTTAGTCGATAAAGGGAAATGGAAATAAGAGGAACGAACAATCAATAGGGTTATGTAAAATAAACTTGTCAAAATGTAAAGTTTACTTTACTTTTGAAATATGAACAAAGTTCCACTGTTATCCAATCGATTTAAAAAAGTGGGTTGGGTTTTGTTAATCGTAGCTATTTTATTTCGTATTGCTGATTCAGTTCTTGATATAGATTCTGAGATTTTTACTTTTAATGTTTTGAGTATTGTTAGTGCTACAGGATTAGAAGAGGGGAGTTGGTTTACTGTGCATCAAGAGGATATTAGTTACACCCTCTTCTCATGTTTATTTATTGGCGGTGGATTATTGATTATGTTTTCTAAAGAGAGAGCCGAAGATGAATTTATACAGAGTCTCAGAATGAACGCACTTATGTGGTCCATATTGGTTCATTTTGTACTGCTGATGATAGCTTTTTTAGGTGTATACGGGGTACCTTTCTTAGGCGTGGTATTCTATAATACGTATACAGTTTTAGTTATTTTTATCCTTAGATTCTATTATTTACTGTACAAAAACGGAGTTTTATCAAGTGAAAAATAACGTTAAAATACATCGAGCTATTACAGGATATACTCAGCAAGATTTAGCAGAGAAAATAGGAGTAAGTAGGCAGACTATTAATGCCATAGAAAGTGGTAAATACGTTCCGTCTACCGTACTATCTTTGAAAATAGCTCGGGTTTTCGAAAAGTCGATGGAAGATTTATTTAGCTTAGAAGGTACGGATTAGCCCTTATTCAAATGCCAAAAAGCACCCACTAAAATATTGAATTGTGCGTAGTAAAACTGCTGCTTAGCATTGTCCGCCTTGTCGTAGGTCGTACGTATGTCTGGCATATTCACATAGCCTCCTCTAAACTCTGATTGGATATAGACGTGATTCCAAAACTTAATATTTAGTCCTACTTGTGCATTTGCTCCAAAACCCGCTACATGAAATTCATCATGACGTTCTTTGTCAAACAGATGCACATCAGACTTAGGATACATTACACCTACGCCTACTGCTTCTGTCATGGCAAGAGTTACTTTTTTATATTGTAATATATTATCAAATCGTCCTAGCTCTACATTGCTATAATTGAGCCCGTCGGTATGTTCCATTTCTAAGAATCCCGGATTTATAACTATTTCATCGCCATTGGCGTATGTGCCATTGAATCGGTTATTAGGTTCATTGATGTTGCCATCTATTTTAACCGATTGCCCCTTTTGCACCACATACTTCATATGATCTATACCCAGTGAAAGGTGATAGTTGTTTTTGAAGTAGTAGCCTATCCTGAAATTGTATTGAGGGATAGTAACATTCTTAGGACTAAAGTACGTGCCCACATCAAACTCAGCAGGCTTGTCCTTAGCTACTACGTCTCTAAGTGTAAAGTCATAGTTATCTCCAGTGAAGTTAATGTCAGACTTATTATACCACTCTCTGTTCCAGCCCCAGTGTGCGTAGAATTCACCTTTTTTAGCGGTTTCTGGTTTAAAGGTGATTTGTCCTAAAGAGGACAATGAAATAAAAGCAAAGCCAAGTGCCAAAATGTTTTTCATTGAGCTGCAAAGATGGTGAAAGAAGTGTAATGGGGACCATGTTTTTAGAGAGCTTTTAATGGCTCGGTATAGAAATAGTTGTCGATTAATTTATTTAACCTTAGCAGAAGTGAAATTGCCTTTGACAATTTTGTACCGAGAAATGAACAATCCTTTTGTATATCTCTTTTCCTAATACACCTTTGTAAAAACAATGAATCAAGCCGTGCCAGATTTTAAACAACTCATTACTCAAGGAATACCCAACGAATTACCAGTCGCTAGGGGAAGTGATCACAGTGCCAATAGCTCTGAAAATACTCACGCACCAAAACGTAAAGATATTCTAAGTAAGGAAGAGAAGGTATTGGCTATACGCAATGCACTGCGTTATTTCCCACAGGAATGGCACGCAGAACTAGCACCAGAATTTGCAGCAGAGCTCAAGGAATTCGGTAGAATTTACATGTACCGTTTTATGCCAACGTACAAAATGTATGCTCGTCCTATAAGTGAGTATCCTGCCAATTGTGAGCAAGCTGCAGGTATTATGCTTATGATTCAGAATAATCTAGACTCTGCTGTGGCACAACATCCAGATGAGTTAATTACCTACGGAGGAAATGGAGCGGTTTTTCAAAACTGGGCTCAGTACCTGCTTACGATGAAGTACCTAAGTGAGATGACTGATGAGCAAA
>Ga0206131_10003814_pt1 | contig 17071 bp, 4 predicted proteins | sample Helgoland_Spring_FD_148636 | JGI IMG/M metagenome (GOLD analysis project Ga0206131, IMG submission 148636) | Pelagic subsurface seawater microbial communities from Kabeltonne, Helgoland, North Sea - Helgoland_Spring_Bloom_20160517_1 | ecosystem: Environmental > Aquatic > Marine > Epipelagic ...
AAGTTCTAATGGCGATTGATAAAATGATACCACGCTTCCTCGTCAGTGATGAGGACGAGCGTTTGCTGAAAGAGGGTGCCATGACGGATGCCCTCAACGTCACTATATCTGAGGATGGGGATGGTAGTGAGGGTGTTGTAAAGAACATGAAGGGTACGATTGCTGGAAATGCAATTGCTGGGTCTGAATTAACCGCTAGCAACGACGTTACTGTGATTGGTCAGGTGTCTGACCCTCAGAGAAGTAAGATATATTTTTTTGTTTCTGATGACGATGGTCACTCTGAGGACGCTATATATCAGTACGACACAAACGAAGATGAATATAAAATAGTATTTAAAAACACTTGGCTAAATTTTGACTCTTCCTCATTCTTGAAGGCAGATGTTGTTAATGGTGCTTTTCAGCAGGATGGAGATCTTCAGACGATTATATACTTTACTGATAACGACAACGAGCCAAGGAAGATTAATGTAGATAGAGCTATTGAGGGTGATTATAATTCATTAAGTTCATCCAAGCTAGACTACGCATTAAAATCCATAAAAGCAGCTCAAGTCACCCCTCCTTCTTTTTTCTTCACTACCGACTCTTCTATAACAGAGAACAATCTTACCAGATCTGCTTTTCAGTTTTCGACTCAATTAATATATAAAGACGGAGAAGAGTCCGCTATATCTTCTTACTCTAAACTAGCTTATTCAGCTTCTGTAGGTCAGTATGGAATTGAAGACTCTTCAATAAGAACGATAGTTGGCAATATAGAAAACACTTGTAATATTGACTTAAACTGGTCAAACAATACCGTTTCTTCAAATTACATTTCAGACGTAATTAAAATAAGACTACTGGGCAGAGAAGGGAACTCTGGGTCTTTTTTTGTTATAGACGAGTTTGACCCTTCTTTAGATCTGACAAGATCGGTACATGGTGTTTCCACTCAGATATATGACTCCTCTACGGGTGTTTACAAGTTTTATAACGAAGGGGTTTATTCTTATGTGGACACGAACACAGTTAATAAGCTGTATGACAATGTGCCTAAACTTTCTCAGGGTCAGGCTATTTCTGGCAATAGACTTATGTATTCTAATTACACCGAAGGCTTTGAGAACAACCCAGTAAATGCCTCGATATCTGTCAGTTATTCTCCTGCCGTAGAAAATGTTTTTGCAGATCCAGCAAACGGATACAACGCAATAAGTGCTTACACAGGTGTTTCGAGTTTAGGTAAAGTAGATATAAATCTTTTAAACGCAGACGCTACCTGGCCTGGATCTAACGCCTACAACTCTCTTATTCCAGCTGGAACTTTTATTAGAACAGCATTTAAGTACTCCCCCTACGGTACTGCTTATGACTCCAGTGCAGGAACAGCTTTAACACTTAGCTGCACTACCGCTTCAGGGGCATTTGACGTCAAGCTTGGTTACGGGGCTGGAAGCGGTACTCTCCCTATAGCCCTTGATGATGACATTGATTTGATCGACGTCTCTATAGAGACTACAACTGCCATGACGGTAAAAGAGGCGAGCGAAGCGCTAAGATTAAAGTTTATAGAGTTAGCTATAGTTCGTTTGTACGAGTTTGAAGCGGTGAATACTTCACCGAACCGAGGGCAGGCTATAATTACTGGTCAGATTTTAAACTCAACCGATGCTAACTTTATAGACGGAAACTCGCTAACCATATCTACAGGAACGACGGTTAACTATTCATACTCTTTTGACGAGGTTGAAAACACGGCATTAGCGACTGATGCTGTAATTCAAATATCCCCTTACTTAAGCGCATACTCGTTTGATTTTTCTACCGCTACCTCATCAGGACAATTTTTTGACGGTACAAGTGCGGTTACGGGTGTTACTCAGTCGTTTTCAACCTCTGATGAATATTCGGATCTAATATATACTATGGACCTTTCCCAGTCTGGCGGTTGGGATGGGTCTAGTTTGAACCCCAGTGGAAATTGGGTTGTTGATCCTATATTCTACGCAAACTCAGCAAGGTCTGTAACAACATTTAAGCACGGATGTGATCATGACTTTGGAATTGTTTACTATGATAAATACAACAGGTCTGGAAATGTAAATAAAATAGGGTCAGCCACAGTAGACTTTATTGGAGATAAGGCTAGAAGAAATTCAGGAAACCCTGGCAGGGAGGGCGTTGCTACCATAGGTGTTTCGATTCCAATCAGCGATACTCCTCCTCCTTGGGCTGTTAAGTGGCAGTTGGTTTACGGCGGAATGTCCACTTATGAGGACGTTTTTTCATACACTACTGGCGGAGGTTACGTTGCTAGAGATGTTTCTGGTAACTCCAACCCTCACCCAGAAAAAACTGGATCTAAACAGGTTTATCTTTCTTTAAAAACTCTTGACCTTCATCAAAAAGAAAAATCTGTTTTTAAGGATTATTCTTATACTGAAGGTGATAAATTAAGAGTTATATCATATAAAGACAGCTCAGGCAATAGGGTTTATCCTATGGATAATAATTCTCAGTCCCCATCTCCTATAGAGTTTGACATAACTTCATCTGTTGTTTTTAGTTCAGACCACGACTCAAATATTATTCATGAAGACGGATCTAGCGGACATGAGGTTGAAGACAAATACATAGGCACTTTTTTGGTTTTAGACTGCCCGTCTGTAAACTCTGGAAAAAAAGTCGATGCAAATGGTGACGGGAACGTAGATGACGACCTAAAATACACTGGTTTTGATTGGTTTTCCTTAACTGGAAATGACTACCCCTCTGACTCAAACAACACCCAAACAAACTACTGGGGTAATGAATGCGTGGTAGAAATACTAACACCAAGAAAAAACACGTCAGACAGGGTTTACTATGAAATTGGAGAGTCTCAACAAGCCAATGCTTATCTATCGGAGCCACCTATAAATCAACACGGGGCCACGCTTTTCACAACCCAAGGTGATGTTAGATTCAGGCTGACTCCATGTAAGACCCCTGTTTACACCACTGCTTGGAACGTAGGTGTTCCAGCTGGCTGGGAATACAAAACTATTTTTCTTGAAAGCCCGTCGGTATCGGAGGCCTTCCAGTCTAAAGACTGGAGCAAAGGAAGGGCTCACGTTGCGTTTGATAGATCGGCAGAGGTAAGAAGGTTTAACGGGGTTACATATAGTGATGCATACGCAGAGGACGTAGCTAATCTTTCTTTGTCCTCTTTCAACCCTTCACTAGGCAACTTCGACAGCCTTGAATCTAAGTTTGGTGCGATCAACTACATAGGTAACTATAACGACAACTTAGTGGCCCTGCAAGAGAATAAGCTGTCTTTGATTCCTGTAGGTAAGAACATCATTCAGTACGCAGAGGGTAGCGGAAATGTAGCTATCTCAACCAATGTGCTAGGACAGGCTAGATATTCTTCAGGAGACTATGGTTGCGGAGGACACCCAGAGGCTATTCTTATTCAGGATAACGATGTGTTCTTTGTAGATGAGTCTAGACAGGCGGTTATGAGGCTTGGCGGTGACCAGCTAGCCCCTATATCGGAAAAGAATATGTCTTCTTTCTTTGAAGACTTCTTCACCAACAGTCATACTAGGTATGTAAGCGGATACGATCCGAGAATTAGCACCTACTTCATTACTGGTTTAGGTGGTACAGCAGAAACCGTAGGATATGACGTAGCTAGAGGTGTATGGCAGAGCAAGTACAGCTTTACGCCCGATGTGTACGCCAATCAGAACAATATGCTGTATAGCGCTAAATATGTAACGTCCGCTACCCCTTATGTGTTTTGGAGGCACGATGATGACGCAACCCCGAACAGGAATACTTTTCATGGAGGTAGTGCGCAGCCGTCTGAGGTAGAGATGGTTTCTAAGACATCACCATCTAGAGTAAAGGTCTACAATGCTGTGTCTTACGAGGGAGATTCTGCTTTATGGAGTATGGACCCTGGGGCTGAAACAGATTTAGGTCAGACATCTGGAACCATAACTTCTTGGTCCGAGAAAGAAGGTAGCTACTACGCGTCTATGCCTAGAAACACAAACACTTCCTCTATAGGGTCTAACACCTCAACTATTTATTTAGGTGATCTCACATCAGCGGGCGGCGAGAAATATACGTCTACCGTGAGATTGAACAGGCTCCCTATACCGATTGGCACGAATGTTTCTGTGAACAGTACGGCGGTCGTTGTCGCTGAATTATCTGGAAATCTTATAACTTTTGAGGGCTCAACAAGCTTTAGTGGCGAGTCCACTATGACAATAACCGAAGACCTATCTAATGCATCGGGTGATCCAATGCGCGGACACTACGCCAAAATCAAACTAACCAACAGTTCTAACGCTAAACACGAGCTGTATTGTATAAACACTCACATAACTGATTCTAAGAGTCATCACCCCTTAGGTCAACAATAACTATATTTGCACATGCCTTTACCATTGATACCTTTAGCCTTGGCAGCCCTGCCAGGTATAATCCAGCAGCAGACCGATAAGAAAAGACTTGATAAAGACTTTAATCGAGTAAATGATAGGCTCGATAAACTTGGCGGTCAAGAAAAAGGACTTCTAGCTGACAGGCAGTATGGAGTTGGGGATTCTTGGAATAAGTTTTTAGCTGCCTCAAAACAAGACAAGGCGGCAGACATGCAGCGCCAAATTGCGTCTGAGCAAGAAGCTTCTGCTTTAGGGGCTTTAAAGTCGGGAGGAGCTAAGGCTCTGTTAGGCGGGCTTGGCGCCTCTCAAAGAAGATCTGCTCAGCAGAGAATGGGGATAGAGGCTGACTCTCAGGCCAGGCAGCAGTCGGCTCTGCAACAGTATGCTGGAGTTGAGAATAGGGCTAATGACTTAAATGTGGGTCTTGCAAATCAAGATCTTCTGAGGGTTCAGGGTCAAATGGATGAGTCTAAGATAGAGAAAGAGCTTCTTAGGGGCGAGAAAAGAGCAGCTAAAGACGACAGAATTTCAGGCTACATGGACTTGGCCAGTCAGTTCTTGGGTAAGAATGGAGCTAAGGTTCCAGAATACAAAGACGGGGGTTCTGCTTTTGGAAACTTTCTTCTCGGAGAGAAAGGAAATAGAGGGGGGCTTATGAAGGATGGTTTTCATAAAGGTGTAGAGGAATCAAAAAAGAATACTAGATACACAAGTATTCGCAGCAAAACAGGAGGGTACAAAACTGATCTTCAAGACGCTTCTAATCCAGTTAGTCAAGATGATGTAAGCGAAGCCCTAGCTGGAAGTAAGGCAGCTCAAGACGAAAGAGACGCGACAAGTGCAACTAATAGGGCTCTGCTCGGTGAAAATTTTAACTTTGAAGGCGGCCTAAACGCCACTAGAAAAAGAATGGAGGGAAGAATGGAGGAAAAAAGGAATGGTGGTGTACAAAAAACACCTGGTAAGTTTTCTCACGCAAAGAACCCAATTGACATAATGAAGGACGGGTCTAAGATTGGGGAGATGACTGGAGGTGAATATATCTTTAACCCTCGTCAAGCAAGCACCCTTCAGTCGCTGTCTTCTAAAGGTGGGTCTCCGCTTCACAAGTATGTAAAAGGGCTGTTAAAAGAATTTGACACAAGAAAATGAATGAGTCTTACGAAAATAGAAGAAAGGAGCTGATAAGATCTATGGATGCTTCTTCGTCTCAGACGATGTTTGAGATGCACAAGTCTATGTGTTCTGAGTGGGCGTCCGCGCTGAACGACAGCATTGAGGGGTTTTCAGAAATGGGAAGTGTCGGTGTATCTTCTTTTGTTCAGCTTACTTCTCAGTTGGGCGAGTTTATTGACCAGAAAGAAGCTTACTTTAAAGAAAACTATGGGTCGTTTGAGTCTGCTTCTGCCGCAGACCCTACCTTCATGGGGGCTATGCTCAGATCGTTTGGAGATGCAAAAAACCCCAAGGAGTTTGACGCTCAAGGGGTTGAGGATGCTAAAGATCAAAACGACTACGCCAATGCACTCAAGGCTGTAAATACTGGATATAGGTATGGGTCGATTTCCGTAGATGCTGAAGGTGTTTCCCTTGTTTGGAAGGGCCTAGAGTCTAGTATATCTGAAGCTCAAGACCCAGAGATGCCTTTTGCTCCAAACCTGGTGGACTTGCCAATAATTAACGGTGCGGACTTCACGAAGCAAAAAGCTCCAACCAAAGCAATGGAAACGGCTGAAGGTGTAAAGTCCTGGATGACTGGACAATTAGATAAAAATCCAGAAGCATTAAAGAATGCTGTAAGGAACTACCTTTCAATACAGAAGGAGCAAGGGAAGGGATTAACAGAAGAAGAAGTGATGGCTGACGAACAGCACATGGAAGCTGCTAAAACTCTTTATATAGATCAGGCTGCTTCTTTAGTGAAAGACGAAGAAATGCCAACTCCAGAGAGAAACGAGGAGGGAAGCTCTGTTTCCATCCAGGATGAGGAGGTTTCTGGTATGACCTTCGCTGGTGGCGGTAGGTTTGAGTTTACCATGAAGGATGGGGCAAAGATGCCCGCTCAGATATTCAGGGACATTAAAGACATGGATGGCGTGTCTAAGTCTGTATTCTCTAGGTTTGAAGCTAAGTATGGATCTGGAGCTGCAAGAAAATTAGGTTTTCTGCTCAGCAAAGAGGACTGACCAAATTTGGTTATCTTTGTTGAAAATGATCACCTATGAGTCAAGAGTTTGAAAGCAGGGTAAACGAATTGGTTGTAGCACGGAATCTACCTTACAACGAAGCTGCTGAAATCGTAACTAGGGAGTTAGCTGAAGAAGGGGTTGAAGAAACCCAAAAAAAAAAGGATACAAATTCCGAGCCTTCGGGTGGGAAGTTCAGCTCTGTAGAACAGCCTAGCCTTCCTTTAACTGCTTGGCAGGTCAATCAGATTGCTGAAAACCCTGAGTTTGAAGAGGATATCATAAACACCTCAAGGACCGCAGCTGATCAGTCCGAGGTGGACTCGTTAAACGCTGAGTATCGAGCGCGTGTAGATAAATACAACTCAGAGTTTAATACTGAGGCAACCAAGCTTATAGACGTACTGAGCGAAACTCAAGATGAGGGGTACGATGATATTTACAGTAGGTTTCAGGAAGAGACTGGAGTGTCTCTTAACGAAGATCAGATCAAAGAGATAACAGCTTTAGCTACAGAAAGAAAAGACAGCAAGATTGCCCTTGATAACGCTTACAAAAAGGCTCAGGAAGATTCAAGTTCAACGGGTCGGTTTGATTCACTTCAAGGATTCTATCAAGAGCTAGGATACGGTGAGGAAGAGATTGAAGACATAGAGGTGGAGTGGAACGGGGCAAGAACTAGGAACGAAGCTATAAGCTCAGTTTTTGAGTTTTCTCCTAACGTTGAATCTTTTACTGAAGACATTAGCGCTTTAAACCTAGACCCAGAAAGAGAGCAAGCCTTTATAGCTTCTTACACAAAAGCTTTTAATGAGGCGGGGGAGGCTATGTATGAAAGCTCTATTAACTCTCCTGGTAAGCTGTCTAGAAGGGCCAGGGCTTTAGAGAAGCAGGCAAGAGAGATAGAGAGGGATTTAGGCAAGGATAATCTAGCCCTCTACAAACAGGGTGAGATATTAGGTAGGGAGGCGACAAAGCAAGGTCAAGAGTATGAGAGACTGATGTTTGAAGCTTCTCAACTCAGAGGTACTTCAGAGCAGGCAAGGTCTGAAAACAGAAAGGTAAAAGACTTTGCTAAGGCTCATCCAGTTGCGGTTAGATCCGCTTTCTCTTTAATTGCTTCTGCGGAAAGACAGTTTCTTGAGGGTGCGTCAGAAGAAGTGTTAAGCGGCTTCTACAATGGTAGTCTGACTTTCGAAGAGGCTATAGCAACTCAGTTTAACAGGGGTTACTATGAGTCTCAGGATTCAACTGTACTTTACCCTAGTGGGGTTTATTTTGAGGAAGAGGATCGCATGGCTTTTATTCCTGAGGTAACTCCTCTATCTGGGGTTACTGACGCCCCTATATACGGAGACCCATACATGTCTGTTGACCCTTTGACTGGTAGAGAGGTTGCTAGCAGTAAAAGAAACTTGACCAACGAGGAGGTGGAAGCGGTAAACAAAAAGAAAGAAACCTACTTAAAAGAAGAGTTCCAAAAACTGTCGGAGGGCATGACAGATGAGGAAAAGGCTGAGTTCGAGGAGATCATTCGTGATAGAAGTGGAGTTGCTATGTCTCTCAGAGGGGACAAAAACTTCGGCGGCACTGGACTTGAGTTTACTGGTCACTTGGATTTTATAGGCGGACTAGCAGACCTTCCAGGAATTATCGCTTCAGCTCCAGTTCACCTTGGCGCTCACATTGATTATCAGATTGCTATGTCTATGGCGAAAACTGAAGAAGAAAGAAACGAAATAGAAGAAACCAATAGGTCTATACATGACAGAATTGAGTCTGATTTTGATGCAGGCGGAAAAGAATGGGCGGAGAATTTATCTGCTTTTGATGTGAGCGGAAAAGGTGCAATGGAAAGCCTTTTCGATGGAGATATATACGGCGGGCTCATAAAGGCTACAAATTCGATTGGTGAAATGGCTCCAGACACTGTGGCCGCTATGGGTTTAAGCATGTTTACTGGGGGTGCTGGAGTAGGGCTCTTGTTCTATACCAATAGCATGGTGAGAACTTTTAACTCTGTAAGGAACGAGGAGTGGTACAAGAACTCTTCTGGCATGGAGAGAGCTCTTTTTCTAAATGGGATGTCTATTCTTGAGGCCGCCACGGAGAAGGTTGCAACTGCTGCCCAATTAAGACTATTGACCGCTAATACTACTAGGGGTTTGGGAGAAACCACCAGGTCTCTTGCGAAAAGAAAAATGACTAACTTTTTTGGAGATGCAGGCATAGACACAGGTATGGAGTTAGTCAACACAATAGGTCAGGCCTCTATGGAGTACAAAGCAGGGGGGAGAACAGACTTTGAAGGCTTTGCTTACGAGTTAGGAGATGTTGCCCTTTCTAGTTTTGGCTTGAGTGGTAGTACCTCATTAGTTGGAGCAGCTAAGAACAAGATCAGCGCATCTCTTTCTTCTAGCGCGGACATAAACAACATGGGTGCGACTAGGTTTTTCCGAACAGAAATGGAAAGCATCATCAGTTCTACTGAAGCGAACAGTAAAGAAAGAGAGGTTGCTTTAAATGCACTTACTGAAGAGATGGGTGTTATAGGCGCTCTTCAGCTGGACTCGTTTGAGTTTCATCAGTTTATAGGTGATCAGAATGCGGCTGACAGTATTGAGCTTCTTGACAATTCGCTTGAGTTAGTATCAATAACCAAACAAATCGAAGCCAGCACATCCAACAAAGAAAAAGAAGCCCTGAGGTTGCAGGCAGAAAAGATTATAGCTGACAGAACAAAGATTGAAGGTAAGTATATCAATTTGTTTGCCGCTCAAGAAGGTATCATGGAGGGTGCTCAAGTATCCAACAGACTAGAGACATTAAACGAAAGAGCCTCTATGTTCGAGGCTTACGCAAAAAAACTAGAGAGTCAAGACAACCCTATTCAGGCTGACTCAATGCGTAAAAGAGCCGAGAGGGTAAGAAACTCTGCTGAGTCTCTTGAGGTTCAAATGGAGCTAAATGAAAAGGTATCTAGCGGGGATGTCTTATCCAGCGAGGGTAGAAACGTCAGTAACATTACCGATAAGATTGTTGAAATGGATGTGGCTCAGGTTGTCGTTGACGCTGAGATAGCTAGCATGCTTGAGAAGAGAGGTTACAAAAAAGTTGAGTACAGCGGAAGCGGAACAGATCAGTTTTTGATGGTTGACTCTGTTTATCCTGTTGCCTTGGTAAACCCTCAATCTACTTCTTTTGAAGAGGCTCAATCAGAAATAGCATTAAACAGAATAGTTGACTCAGGATCCATCAACGAAGAGTTCAGACCTCAGTTGATTTCTGAGCTTGCCAATATGACCCGAAGAGGAGCCAACGAAACAGACTTGTTTAATAAGGCTTCAGAGCTGCTTAGCGATGCCGAAAAAGCCAAGGTTAAGGAAATATCAGAAAGAAGATTAGAAGATATTGAAGACGAAACCAAAAACCCAGAAGCCGTACTAACCGAAAGTGCTAGTCAATCTCTTGATGTTTTATCTAAGGCATTCTCTGGAACTCAAGCGAAAGCAATCTCAGACCTAGGCCTGGCAAGAAGACAGATTGAATCAGTTCAGGTAGACTCCGCTTTGACTCAAAATCAAAAGAACGATAAGATTGACAGAATTAAACAACAATACCTGTCTGGATCAAATGAAATCAAGGCTTTTTATGACAAAGTTTCTGGAGAAGTATTCTTGACGGAAAGCGCTACATCAAAAGACGTCGTTGAGGAGTACGCTCACTCGTACATCCATAAGAAACTACAAGGCGTAGACAACGTTGGAAAGCAATTAAGGTCTGACTTGAACGGAATAATGGAGTCGGATCAGGTTCTTGTTGATGCTGTCAATGAGAAGATGAGGTACTACAGGGAGGAGTTTGGGGCTAGCGACAGAACGCTGGCTGAGGAAAAGTACGTAGAGATTATAGCCGCTTATGTAGCTAATGAGAAAAGCCTAAAGGCTTCTACTATTGACAGGATGACTCAGTTTTTCGCTAAGCTATTTCCTTCATTTACTGAGAGTGGAGGTAGCTCTAGGGCAGTTCTAGATAAGCTGTCTAAAAGCCTGAGAGACGGAAACAGTCAGGACATCTCCAGTCAATTCGAAGAGTTATTTAAGCTTGATTCCAGCGAGCAAGCTAAAGTAGACGGAGCCCAGCAAGTTCCTGTTTCCGATCAAGCAGCTTACAGTGCTAATAGAAGACCTACTTTTCTAGACAATAAGAAGGTTACGTATCAAAAAGCATATGACTCCGCATACGACTCCACCTCTCGTACTTACGGGGCTCCGCAGTCATACACGTTTAACGACTATTTTCACTTTGCTAATTGGTATAGAAAGATGACTGGAAATGGTTCTTACACTAGGATCGGTCGAATGACATACGTAGATGATTCGGGTAATGTAAAGACTTTAAACCCACCAAAGCAGCTGATTGACAGAAACACTGGAGTGCCAGTAGTCATGCAACCAGCCATGAAGAGCATGTATCAGACCTCCCTCGAAAGAGGTCAAGCAGAGGCTAATGAGAGAAGCGAGAGAAGGCTATCAGCTATTAAAGCAGAGCAGCTAGCAAAAGAACAGCTTTGGGAGGTTATGAGACGTGAAGATCAACTCATAGGTGGAGGAAACGCTAACGCAATAATCCAAGAGCTTATGTCTGATTTTACTCCTGAGGGCGTGAATAGCGAGACAAAAACGAATAGGTTTGGCGAGCCAATAAAAGAAAACGTAAAAGGATCTCCTGAATATCATGAAGCTCTTCTTGATAGGGTGAACGATTACGTGCAAGAGAATTACCCTGGTGAGTCTATTCTGTATTCAGCTGCTTTTAGAAGGTCTCTTTCAGAAGCTTCTGACATGAAGCCTGCTCAAAAAAGGAAGCTTTTAGAGGACGGGATAAGAAGAACTAAAGACTTACTAGATCCAGAAACTTTAGCTCAGATTAATTTGTATCTGGATCAAGCTGGTGAGGGTAAAATAGGTAGCGGGGTTCCAGCTCACTTGATGCAGCAGATGTATTTCGCTATGTTAATTCAGGAAACTCAAGTGGAGTTAATCCTGAACGGTACCGACTTGACAAAAAACAAAGAGGACATGGCCTTGATGAGCGAGGTTGTCGCTAAAGAGCTGATGTTTGTGGATGATTTTCTAAACAAAAACCCAAGAAACTTTTATAAGAATTTTTACAAACAGGTAAACTCCACTAAGAATAAAGACGGATCATACAACGATCCTTTAGCTATACAGACTGTAGGGAAGTCTCAAGACTCTGAAGGTAACTTTACCGTAGATAACCCCCAGAAGCTAGAGCTGGCTAGAAAGCATAAAGATTTGCTTATTGCTATAGTTGCTGTAACCTCAAACGGAAACAAGGCTGTCCCTAACTTGTCAGAGAGCTTAAGAATTTACTCTGCTGTTCTCGAAGACTTGTTGCAAACGCCTGGCAAGAACCCATCTAAAGTAAACTTCGCTAGAACAAAGCTGTTAATAGAATCTATGACTGCTCAAGGTCTTAAAGCCTCTCAATTTAACGGTCAAAGAAGCGCTCTTCCTATAGCTGTCGGGTTAAAGAACCTCCTCAATATTGACGGAATCTCAAATGGACTTCCTCATTACAGGTTTGAAGCTCCTTCTACATTTAAGAGAGACGCTCTTAAAAAAACAGGATCCAACGAATTTGCCATTCAAACAAGCTTAGGTAGTTGGAAAAAGATAGGTGCTTTCATGGGTAATCTTTACCAAAACGATTCTGTGATAACTCAGGACAGGCATTTGGTTAATTACATAGACTCTAGATATAGACCCTCTGAGATTAAAAGTTTTCATGTAGGCGATGTTCTTAGCATATTAAGGATGTACGGTTACGAAAAAATTGATGAGGTTCAAAAAGAGTGGATAGTAAGAACCTCTGATGGGTCTACGGTATACGACTTAAAAAAAGTTGCTAATTGGGTGAGAGCCAACATGGGGGCAAAAATCACCAGAGATGATGGGACTCCAGTTTGTACGGAAAGTGATTTAAAGTTTGATTTAAGAAAATTTCATGATGACCGTGTGAAGCAAAAGGGATCAGCTGGAAACCTCTTTGAAAGTAACATTGAGGTGGTTGATTCTATTGTTGAACAGCTTAAAAAGAAAAAAGGTTACAAGTCGGTAACAAGAGGCGAGGTTATGCAGATGATCTTTGCTGCTAATCATGTACTTCCTCAGGCCGTAGGCGTTTCAAACAGGATCTATGATGACTTCTCTCAAGAGACATTTGAAAAAGCAATAGATAAGCTTGAGTCGTCTGCTGTTCAGCAAGGCACTCCAGCTGAAATGCTTAGCCGATTTACGAAAATAGCTGACATAGAAGCAGCCTTTAAAGGAAGGCCTGATTCTGAGAAGCTTCAGGCATACATAGATAAAAAAGACCTAAGTGAAGATATGGGTCAATTCTTGAAAGGAGAGAACACCGAAGTTGTGATGTTCTCGGCAAAGAAGACGCTTAATCTATCGGCTCATCCACAAAGCAGGTCCTACAATCTTCCTGGAATATTTAAGGGTAGAAGCGTGAAGTCTATGCAGAACGTAAAGTTTGGCACTGGAAAGATTGATATTAACAAACTACTAGAAGGGAGAGCTTCAGAGGCTAACGTAAAGGGAAAGGTGTCTGAAAATAAACCATCAGATCAGTTTGATGAATTCGTTGAGGGTGTGGTATTCATGAGGCATCCTCTTCACGGAGACTCTTTTGTTGACTCTTACGGGAACATCATCAAGAGTGCTGAGCAGGTGTATATGTCAGGTGATGTCATCATTGCTTCTGGAAAAGTTAGGTATGCTGGGAACTCTATTGAGAGAGGGAAGAAGTCGGAGAACATAGTCATAGAAAACCCAGAGCATTTCCGAGCGTTTAACAACTTCATGTCTATCATGAAGCAGAGAAACCAGTCTCTAGCTAATGAGTCTCAGGAGATGTTTGAGATGGCTTACAAGTCATTGACGGCTAAGGATCGAGCAAGGTTCGCCAACCTAACCATAGACGAGCACGGCAACGTAATAAAAGGGAGAAGGCTGAGAGGTACGTCTAAGCGTCTTGCAAACTCTTCTGAGTTCGGAAGGTTTAAAAACGAAATCATAAGCAATCCAGAAAACTACATTGATAGACAGAGTATTGCAAATGAAAAGAAAAACCTAGAAGAGCTTAGCGCTCAAGAGCTAGTTAGCTTGATGAGGGGTGACGCTTTGGATAATTTAGCTACCAGAAATGATGATGTTGGTGTTCTTGCTGGTATCGAGCTAATAAACAGGATGCAAGAAACAGGCAATGATATAGGCATTGCTGGAGTCCTGGACAGGTTGGCTGCGGTTGGAACGACAGCTGGTAGGATTCTTAGGCACATGGCTGAACTGAAGACGAGCAGCCCTCAGGGAATGGCAAGTGTGATAATCAAGAAAGCAGAAGCGCAGGGTAAGATTCTTTCTGAAGAGCAAAAGAACAAAATCCTTGAAGCCACCAAAACATACATGGCGGCTTACAAGAAAGCTCAAGACTTACTGGAAAGAGGAATTGCTGGAGAAGATGTAGAAGCTGAGTTTAAAAAAGCGAAGAAAGACTTAAACGAAACTCAGTCTAAGCTTGATACTCTTGCTAATATGTATACGGAAAAAACCTGGTCCGAGATAGGCACTCAACTCGTTCAGGGGAATTTGCTTACTATGATGTCTCAGTCTAGGAACGTGCTTTACAACCTAGCAAACGTAATACCGAAGACTGTAATTGATATTATGTCGATGCCTACTTCCAAGGCTTTTGAGCTCATGGGCTTACATAAAGAAAAAAGAAAACTGTCTCTTGCTGGATACTTGTACGCTTTAAGAAAGTTCGGGGCTGGATCCGTGGAGGCTATGGAGCAAGTGATCACAGGCAGGGAAGAAGACATGTCTGAATGGAGGATGAGTAGAGGTTTCATGCCTATCAGGTCATTAATGGCCGCTATGTCAAGCGACCTTCCAGAGGGTGTTACTCTCAGGAATGAAGTTAATCAAAGAGCTAAGCTTTTGGTTCAGGGAACTTTTGGGATTCCTGCTGAGGCTATGTTCAGGTTGCTTAGTTTGGGTGATGTTCCTTTTAGAAGGTTTGCTGAGGGGCTGGAGCTTTACAGTCTAGCAAAAGCAAAGGGTCTTGAAGGTGATGCTCTCGCTCAGTTCTTAAAGTTCCCTGATAAAAACAGCGCAGAGCAAGGAGCAACCGAAGGTAGAAAGCTAACCTTCCAGGAGCCTATGGGTCTTGCGAGGGGAAGCATGTGGATCATTGACAACATCTCAAAAGGAATGGGTGAAGCATTTAAGAACGTGAAAGGCTTTGACGCTGAAGGGTTCTTTAAATACCTTATTAGGCTTAACGTTCCTTACGTATCTACTATAGCTAACTTTACCGAAGAGACCCTGACTTATGCCTCTCCAGTTGTTGGAATTGGAAAGATGGGTATTCAAATGGGTAATAAAGATTACACAGAGGCTTCTAAAACTCTGAGCAAAGTCATGGTTGGACAAGCGATAAGCACGACAGCATTGCATCTTATCTCTCAGGGTCTTCTAAGCGGAAGCGTAGACTGGGAGGATGATGAAAAAACAAACCTCATGTATGATACATTCCCGCCAAACAGCATAAACGTTGACGGGTTAAGAAGAATGCTAGAGGGTGGTAATCCTGCTCCGCAGGCTGGCGATGAGTTTAGATCTTATCAGACTCTTGGCGTTTTCGGAACTATCATGGGTGCTTATGCTCACTCTACCTCTCCAGAAGCCGCAAAAGAAATGGCTGAACAACCCTTTAGCGGAAACAATGTGCTGAAAAAAGTTTTCGGATTCGATAATGTATCAGTGATGGCGTACATGATGGATCAAAGCTTTCTGCAAGGGTTAAATGGAATCACAAGTGTAATCTCAAGCACTAAGGATCCTGAAGATTTCGAAAGGGCATTCTTTAGATATGCAGAAACAATCTCTAAAGCTTTCTCTTCTATGTTCCTACCTAACGTGTTAAGCGGAATTGATCAGTCAAGCAGGGAATTCATGCCAGATAAGCGAGATGTAGATCTAGCAGACAGAATAAAAAACCACGTAAGGGAAAGGACTTTCGACACTGGAGGTCTTCCAGTAAAAGTGAATTGGAAAGGTGAGAGAATTGATCAGGCTCCTGTTGGTGGAAATCAGTTTGCGTACTATATGTTTGACGCAACCAAAAAACGAGAAGCCTCACAGGATGACACCTCTATAGAGATATTAAACCTATACCTAAGGACTGGAGTATTAACCAAGGCTGTTGGGACACCTTATTATGCTTCTTCTGTGTATAGAAAAATACGTAAACCTTCGGTTCGTAGAGGCAAGGCTAAAAAAGCTTATCAAGCCTTAGGGGTTAATTACAGCTTTTTAGAAGGCCCAGAAGAAGACTTTAACATCAAGCTTACTGCTGAGGAAGTAAATAACGCTCTTGAAATGAGCAATGTACCGAGATACAATGAAATCAAGAATTTCATGCAAACAGAAGAGTATCAATCTATGACAGACGTTGAGAAGATAGAATCTCTTGATGACATCAACAATAGATACAAGTCTCTTCTATCGTATAACCCAGACGGTTCGTTTATGGAGCACAGTAAGTATATATTGGAGTTAATGGAAACGAGACACCTAGAGCAGTATGGACAAAATTAAAGACACAAAGCTAGGGGGTTGGCTCAAAATCAAAGCTCCAGGCATTTTAAGCCTCGTAGGAGACCTCTTGCCAGACAAAGGTGGCCTCGGTATTGTAAAGAACCTTTTGGACAAGGAGAAGGGCGTAGATCCAGCCGAAGCTAAGGCGGCTTTAGATGCTGAGGTTGAGTTTCAGAACAACGTGTCAAGACGATGGGAAGCCGATATGTCTAGTGATGTAAAGATCGCTAAGGTGATTCGTCCAGCAACTATGATTGTTCTTATGCTGTTCTTTATGATTATGATGGTATGGGATGGGCTTGATGAAAGCTTCATGCCTAAGGATAGCTATGTGTCTCTTTTAGAGATACTTATGCTTACAGTTTTTGGTGCGTACTTTGCAGGCCGAACTATCGAGAAAACTAAACGATGAAACATCTAGCTCTCATGCTATGCCTGCTCTCACAGTACGTGATTGTAGGTCAGGATTCCTGCGCTGTCTTTGGTGACGACAACTTGCAACCCAGGATGATGGGGTATGTCCCAGAGCCTATTCAATGGGAGGAAATAGACTACGTTTACCACATACATTACACCGACAGCTTTCCAGATAGCTACATACCTGAGGATATCATCATGGATGCTCACGAGCATTTGAATGAAGAGTTCGATGAGGCTATGATTAGTTTCGATCTAGTGAGTATAGTATATCACGACTTTGATGAGTTCTGGGGTGCTCCTGTGATCCTAGAGCAAAATAACATATGCGTACCGTATAGCCAGA
>Ga0206131_10003818_pt1 | contig 17056 bp, 15 predicted proteins | sample Helgoland_Spring_FD_148636 | JGI IMG/M metagenome (GOLD analysis project Ga0206131, IMG submission 148636) | Pelagic subsurface seawater microbial communities from Kabeltonne, Helgoland, North Sea - Helgoland_Spring_Bloom_20160517_1 | ecosystem: Environmental > Aquatic > Marine > Epipelagic ...
CCTGAGCAAAGGTAGGAATTTCCTTAATCTGAGCACAAGGAACTTAAAATAAATTGCATTTCGAAAGTAAAACAGATAAAAAGGAAATAAAAAAAGGGCCCGCAGGCCCTTTTAATGTGATTTTACAGAATTATTTTTTAATGAATTGCTTCACGGCAGTTCCTGTTGTCGAAACCATTCGCGCATGATAAATACCGTTAGCAAAACTCCCAAGGTTAATTGCCGTAATTTTATTTCCACCTACAGCAGTTTCAAAAATAATTTTCCCAGTAATGTCCGTAATTAAAATATGATCATAATCAATTGATGCATTAGAGGCATCAATGGTTATTTCATTTTGAGCTGGATTTGGGTAAATCGAAATATTATTATCTAACATTTCTTCGAAACCAGTTGTGCCTCCTCCAGTATTTTCAACGGTAATAGACTCACTTCCTCCGAAATCAGGAGCGCTGATTGTGAAAATAGTCGTATTTGCATTGTTTTTAAGTTGGAGGTTTCCATCTGTGCCATTCCATTGCGAGGCGCCTAAGCCATCACCATAATAGTCGTATATAGCGAATGTATAGCAATCAGCATCAGGAAGACTCACATCCCAATTATATTGGGTAAGACTTTCTAATGGATTTGTAGGGTCTGCTGGCACGGCTTCATCACCCGTAGCAAAATTCCCTGAAACATTTTCATTCCCTTCGGACCAAATTACGCCTCCATCACTATTTGTTATTTCTAAATAAGTTTCGGGACCATAATCATCAGTCAATAAGGATACTTTTAGAATGTTATTCGTTTGTAAGTCACATTCGTTCGGGTTTGGACCAGGCCCTGTTCCTGAACAAGGATCAGATGAGCCATTTAATGTAGTCGCATTGGAGTTTGTAGGGTCTAACCAAGGCTTCAATCTTTCATTATTTGCCGTTCCATTAGAAGTCCAATGGTAAGACATTTTACCATAAAGATCAGGAGAAGTTTGGTTTGTACAAAAGGAGCTACCTCCTGTGAGCGTTCCTACAATTAAACCATTGTTATTGAAAAGGGGTGACCCTGATGAACCACCTTCAGTTACACCATGACCGTTGGCATTTGAAGACCAAGACATTTGCCAATGCGAACCGCCTGCAGAACCCCAAGATGTGCTTTGAGTTGTCCCATTGAAAGTAGAAATTTTCTTAATGTCACCTGCGGGGTGATGTATGCCAGCTCCACCCTGTGTAGAGGAGGATGCAGCTTTCCACCCATTCCAATATCCACTAAAGCTTGATGACTTGAGCGTATTCACAACGGAGTTTTCATTGTTGTTATTTCCAAGTTTAAGTAATAAAAAGTCAGAACCGGAATTCCCACCTCCATCATCAGAATCAGCAATTCTTAAACATCCAGTAATGTAATGATCGTCAAGAGATCCGGCTGAATTTGGATTGTTGCAGTTGGGTGATTCATAACGGAAGTAAAAGCGCCAATTGTTCATATTGTTTGCACTGGTGTTAACTCCACAGTGCAGTGCAGTAAGGAAATATGGTTTGCAGTCTTGTGCTGTATTGTTTATTAAAGAACCTGTGCACCAGCCTGCACTATTGCCTTCAACGATATATATTCTTGCCACACCGTCTTTTTCGTCTTGCCAAGAATCTCCTACAGGTGAACAATTAACATTTACTTCACAGGGATCAGATTCATTGATTTTTGTCACATTAGGATTTCCAGTTGAACGGTAATTATAAATCACTCGATCAATTAAGATGTCACTTGCTTTTGTGTTAGCAGGCTCGTTGAGCACTAAGATTAAATCATCTCCAAAACATAAAGCTGCATTTTGCATTTTATGGGATAAAACATCTTCCTGTGTCATTGGTTTGTGCACAATATAACCGTCGGTATTTCTAATTTCAAGTTTAGATTGTCCAAAAAGCTCAAATTTGGAAAACAGAAAACTTAGCGCTTCTGCGCCCATTACCTTAACACGTAGCTTCCATGTTCTTGAACCATCATTGTTTATTTTCCAGTCACCTGTATAACTTGGATTTATATTTGTAGAAATACTCGTGCCAATTCGATAAAGCTCCCCATTCTTTTCACGCGCATCATCCTCCAGAATAATTTGAGTCATATCGGGGGTCTCGAGAGCTACTATTGGAATCGCTTTAATATCGTCAAAGGGTACTGAAATAAGGGTTTTCTGTGCGTTTAAACTGAGTGTAACGAACACACATAAAAGAAGGGTAACAAAGTTTTTCATAGGTTTGTTTTTGGTTATAGTCGTCGATGGTGTGAGATTTCCTTAAGTCGACATAGTTTTGTTAATTTTACCAAACAAATATAAGTGTTGTAATTCAAAATTAAAAATGCCAAGGATTTGCCTAATCGAAGATGAAGAAAGTCTCGTTGAGTTGATTAAACTAAACCTCGAATTGGAAGGATTTGAAGTTTTTGTTCTGAGCAATGGCAGACTGGCTATTGAGCGAATTGATGAGATCATAAAATGTGATTTAGTTGTACTTGATGTTATGCTTCCTGAAAATAGTGGTTTTGATGTCTGTAAGGAGCTTAGGGTCAAGAGCCAAATTCCGATTTTATTTTTATCGGCAAAAGGAATTGCGGCAGATCGGATACATGGATTAAAACTTGGGGCAAATGATTATCTGCCCAAACCCTTTGATTTGGAAGAACTGATATTAAGAATCCAAAATCTTCTACCTACAGAGAATTTGATTGCAGCAGATGACAAAGTTTTTGTTATTGGAGCAAAGACCATTGACTTTATGAGCTACGAAATGCTTGATCTAGAAACTGGTTCAAAACATATTTTTTCAAAGAGAGAAATAGAATTATTGAGGTTATTTAGGGCTTCAGAGGGTGCTGTAGTTTCTAGAGACGAAATTTTGGACAAACTATGGGGAAAAGATAATTTTCCTACATCGCGTACTATAGACAATTATATTCTTATTTTTAGAAAATTATTTGAACCTAACCCGAAAAATCCAATTTATTTCCACTCCATAAGAGGCGTGGGATACAAATTCACTTTGTCAAAGCAATGAAACCTTATTTATTTCTCCTTTTTCTTTTCGTTCAATTCTCGATCATGAGTCAGGTAACGGGACTTATTCAAGGACAGAATGGAAATGAGCTTAAGCCAATTTACGGTGCGAAAATCAAAATTTCCGCAACAAATGAAGGAGCCGTAACAGATGAAGACGGTCAATTTGAATTGGTCCTTCCCAGGATTTTACCGGATACATTAATTATTACAGCTAGAGGTTATTTATCTGATACCATTCCGGTAACAAAGAACGATCGTTTTACAGCCTTTAATATTGTTTTATATTCTACACAATTACTTCCAGAAGTGGTAGTCGGGTATAGAAAAAAATCTTCATCTATATCAAGATTAAGAGTTCTGCATGTTGAGGAATTGACTTCAGCGGAATTGCGAAAAGCCGCATGCTGCAATCTTTCAGAATCTTTTGAAACGAATGCATCGGTAGATGTCAATATGACGGACGCAGTTTCGGGAGCGAAGAAAATTCAAATGATGGGTTTAGAGGGAGTTTACACACAAGTTCAGTTTGAAAACATTCCCTATCTCAGAGGTATTGAAAGTTCTTTTGGTCTTGAGACTATTCCCGGGACATGGATTGAGTCCATACAAATTACAAAGGGTACAGGGAATGTAGTAAACGGTTACGAATCTATGGCGGGATTGATTAATCTCGAATTTGAAAAAGCCGAAAATATGGATCGGTTTTTTTTAAATGCCTATCAAAACAGGCTGGGTAGAAGTGAACTTAATTTGCTTTCGGGGATTGAAATTTCTGAAAAATGGTCTACAGGAATTTTTGGCTTTGTAACCTCTCAGTGGAACAGTTTAGATGAGAATGACGATGGGTTTAGGGATGTCCCAATTGGAGAGGGTTATGCACTACATAACCGTTGGGATTTTGAAGGTGATAAAATGGAGGCCAAGTTCGGAGTTAATGCCCATTTGGACGAAAAGCTGGGAGGTCAGATAGGGACAACAATAGACGATCCATCTTTAGGGTATGGTGTTTTACTGCAGAATGAGCATATCGATATATATTCAAAAACAGGATTTTTTGGCAAATCTCCTAGTCAATCTTTAGGTATTGTAAGTAATTGGAAGTTACAAAAGCTGAATGGTTATTTCGGAAATCGCAATTTCTATGGGCTTGAGAAACGAGGTTATCTCAACTTAATTTATGATGACTACATAAAGACGCTTGATCATAAAGTAAAAATGGGGTTGAGCTATACCTATATTGATATTACACAAGTTGTGGATTCAATTGATCTTTCAAGAATCGAAAATATCCCTGGTGTTTTTGGAGAATACACTTTCATGGGACAGAGACTTACTACTGTCCTTGGCTTAAGGTATGACTATCATTTTTTATATGGTCAACAATTCGTACCAAGGGCCCATTTAAAGTATAAAGTATCTCCACTTACTGACTTGCGATTGACAACAGGAAAAGGTTGGCGTGTTCCTAATTATTTATTAGATAATGTATCTCTCCTCGCAAACTCTTTCACATGGATTCCTGATCCTAATATCTTGCCAGAGGTTTCTTGGAATGCGGGAGGCTCTGTGTTTCAGGAATTCTCCATATTTGACAATGACGCAAGTATTACAATTGACTATTACAGAACATGGTTTGAAAATCAGCTCGTTGTCGATAGAGAGAATGATCTGATTCAATTTCAGAATCAAGAAAATGAATCTTTTTCTAACAGTCTTCAAGCCGAGCTTAGTATTGAACCCATCGACAATTTTATTTTCAGAGTTGCATACAAGTATTTGGATGTGAAAGCACGCTATGGGGGAGTTCTCCAAAACAAAGTGATGATTCCCAAGCACAGAGGTTTTATGAATGCGGCATATCAAACAAAAAATAAACGTTGGGACTTTGATGTAACACTGTCTATTTTCGGAAAGGCGAGACTTGCTGAGTCCTTTAATTCAAATAAGGCCTTTAGTGAAGTTTTTCCGAAACTAAATACTCAGATTACCTACCGAACTAAAAAGATGGAATTTTATTTAGGTGGAGAAAATTTGACCAATTATAAACAAGAAAACCCAATTGTAGATCCTCAAAATCCATTTGGTTCTTCTTTTGATGCAACACGAGCTTGGGGGCCAATAATAGGTTATAATTTGTATTTTGGCATTCGCTTTGCTATTGCTAAATCAAAAGAATAAGATGAAAAATAACTTAAAACACGCATTGATGGTCATTTTAATGACAATAATATCAGTGCTTTCAACTCAAGTCAATGCCCAAAAGTCCAATACCATAATGTTTCACACTTCTGCACAATGTGGAATGTGTAAAGAGATCATAGAAGGCGCTATGAATTTTGAAAGAGGGATTCAATTTGTTGAACTTAACATGGAAAATATGTTTCTTACTGTAAAGTATAAAACAAAAATTCACAATGAAGATTCCATTAAAAAGTTAGTTGCTGAATTAGGCTATTCAGCAGGAGAAGTTGAGGCAAATGAGAAGGCAATGAATGATTTGCCTAAATGCTGTCAACCAGGAGCACACCTTTAGTTTTTTTTCATTTCTTTCGAGGAAAAATGTTTACCTTCGCCACCTAGTTAAAAGCAATGAGTGATTCAATCCAGCACGAATGTGGCATCGCCTTAATTCGTTTAAAAAAACCAATTCAATACTACATAGATAACTACGGGTCTGCCTTTTTTGGGGTGAATAAGCTTCACTTATTAATGGAAAAGCAACACAATCGTGGACAAGATGGAGCTGGAGTGGCGAATATCAAATTAGGTATGAAACCAGGGGAAAGATATATTTCTCGTGTACGCTCAGTGCAAAAAGCTCCTATCCAGGACATTTTTGATCAAATCAATTCAAAGTTTAAGGATTTGTATGATGCCAATCCCGATTCAATCCAAGATGTTGATTTTTTAAAAAGAAATGTTGGTTTCACTGGAGAGCTTTTTTTGGGGCATTTACGTTATGGTACTTTTGGTAGAAATTCAAAAGAAAGTTGTCACCCCTTTTTAAGACAAAACAATTGGATCACAAGAAACCTTGTGGTTGCCGGTAATTTTAACCTCACCAATGTTGATGAATTGTTTGATGTACTTCTCAATGTTGGTCAGCATCCAAAAGAAAAGTCTGATACTGTTACGGTTCTTGAGAAGATAGGTCATTTTTTAGATGTTGAAAATGATGAATTGTATAATGACTTTAAAACAGAGGGTCTTTCTAATGATAAAGTCTATGCAAAAATTGCGGATGAGATTGGGATTGAAAAAATTCTAAAAAAAGCAAGTGAAGATTGGGATGGTGGATATACAATGGCGGGTTTATTGGGCCATGGTGATGCCTTCGTACTTAGAGACCCATCTGGTATTCGACCTGCATTTTGGTTTGAAAACGATGAGGTTTGTGTAGTTGCTTCTGAACGCCCTGCCTTACAAACAGCATTTAATATTCAGGTGGAAGACGTTAATGAATTGACTCCTGGCCATGCTTTGATTATCAAAAAAGATGGTTCAGTACGAGAAACATTAATCAACGAGCCCAAAGAACCAAGAAAATGTTCTTTTGAGCGTATTTATTTTTCAAGAGGTTCGGATAAAGATATCTACACCGAAAGAAAAGCATTAGGTAAACTGATTGTGCCTCCAGTTTTGGAAACCATAAATCACGATTTAGACAATACGGTATTCTCATTTATTCCAAATACAGCAGAGATTTCTTTTTACGGATTGGTAAAAGGATTGGACCAGCATTTGAACGAAAAGAAAATAGCTCAAATTCAAGCTTTAGGCTCTAACCCATCAGAGGAAGAGATTCAAAAAGTCATTCGCCAACGTGCCCGAATAGAGAAAATTGCTATTAAGGATGCTAAGCTCAGAACATTCATTACTCAAGATGATTCTAGAGATGATTTGGTTTCACATATTTATGATATCACTTATGGCGGGATACGTGCTGAAAAGGACAATTTAGTGGTTATTGACGACAGCATTGTTCGAGGAACGACCCTTCGCAAAAGTATCTTCAAGATTTTGGATCGTTTGAAACCAAAAAAGATTGTCATTGTTTCTTCAGCTCCTCAAATCCGTTATCCTGATTGTTATGGTATTGACATGGCGAAACTTGGTGATTTCATTGCATTTAATGCAGCAATTGCTTTATTAAAGGAACGCGGTATGGAAAACACTATTGAGGATGTTTATACAAAGTGTTTAGGCCAAATGGACCTTCCAAAAGAAGAGGTTGTCAATTTTGTTAAAGACATTTACTCGCCTTTCAAACCTGAAGAAATATCTGCGAAAATCTCTGAATTATTGACGCCAAAAGACATGCAAGCACCTGTAGAAATTGTATTCCAATCGATCGAGAATTTGCACAAAGCGTGCCCGAATAACCTTGGAGATTGGTATTTTACTGGAAACTATCCAACACCCGGAGGAAACAAGGTCGTAAACAAAGCTTTTATCAACTGGAAAGAAGACCGAAATGAAAGGGCTTATTAATCAAGGAGTTATTTTTTTTCCATTATCATAGATTTCTACAGATTGTAGTTTGCCGCTTGAAGAAAATTCTTTTTGTTTGCCATGTTTTTTACCATTGACATAAATCCATTCTGATTTTATATTCTTGGAATATTCATACCATTCAATATATTTCCCGTGGAAATCTCCGTTGACACTATTAGATTGGTGTTTCGGAGAACCACTTCTATAAAACGATTTATGAATACCATCAGGAGTACCATCAATATATCTACCTTCATATTTGAGCACTCCACTTTTGTAGTATATTTTTTTATTCCATCATTTTTCCCATTCGTATAGAATGCGTCAATCCACAACCTATCATTGTCATGCCAGCACTTTCTACTGCCATTCATTTCCCCGCTTTCATAGTTTACAAAGCATTTTTTAGTGCCGTCTGCACGCCATGACTTTGCTATACCATTTCGTTGCCCGTCTTTAAATTATATCTCAAATTTGATTCTTTCATTGCCGAATAATAATCCATTGATTTTTATGGTATCCTTTATTAAATAAACAACAGAATTTTCTTTGAATTTTCCGTCCTTTGTAAATGTCTCTTTTATATGATATTTGTTCTGGCTAAAAGTATGAAGGGATAATCCTAGCATCAAAAAAAGACAACCTACTTTAATAAGTTTAAGATTTATTTTCATTTCTAATTCAGTTTGTTTTTAATAAATGAATGATTCACGATTTTCTCTGTGGCGCCTGATTGACTTTGCATAAAGGCCTCAATTTTTTGCTTGAGCTCGTCTTGGTTTCCAAGAGCGTTTATTTTTTCAGACAGCTGTTTTGCATTTTCAACCACAAAACCAATATCTGCATCTATAAAGATTTGTGCCTCAGGAAACTTCTGGTGATTGGGTCCAAAAAATACAGGGAGTCCGAAAGCTGCCGCTTCTAAAATATTATGCAGACTTCCTGAGAACCCACCTCCAATCAATGCATAATCCGCATATTGATAGGCAGACGACAGGTGTCCAATAGTATCCAAAATAAGGACACGCTCGACATGCGCTTCGTTGAAATCTGTGTAACGCATAGTAGGTTGTTCTAATAAAGTTTCTATGCGCTCAATATTTGCATTGTTAACATTGTGAGGGGCAATAATCACTTTAGTTTCGGGATTTGATTTTAGAAAATCGTTAATAATTTTCTCTTCCCATTCCCAAGAACTACCAGCGATGAGGATGGGGCTATGTGCGGTGAAATTTGACAAAATAGAATTGGTTGCCACGGAGGCTTCTTTATGCTGCAATACCCTATCATATCTCGTGTCTCCTGAAACTTCAACAGCGTTAATACCGATGGATTCGAGTAGGCATTTTGTTTCGGTATTTTGAACAAAAAAGTGGTCTACGTTTTTTAAAACCTGTGCAAAATATCCGCCATATTCTTTGAAATAGATTTGGTTTTTACGCAATAAAGTCGAAATTGATACAAGCTTGACATTGGCTGCTCGGCATTCTAGAATGAAATTTGGCCAGAATTCATATTTCACAAAAATAGCAAGCTTTGGTTTAGCTTTTTGAATAAAAGTAAGAGCGTTTATTTTTGTATCAAATGGTAAATAAAGAGCTTTATCAACAGGATGCGCTCTTTTCTCAAAGTTCTGCATACCGGAAGGCGAGAAAAAAGTGACAAGAATAAAAGCATTTGGCGTCCTTTTTTTTAACGCATGCATTACAGGTAAACCCTGGTCAAACTCTCCCAGTGAGGCACAATGAAACCATAAGACTTCAGCATTTCCAGGTATGTCTTCTAAGGTGGAGGACCAATTTTTCCTACCCTCCAAGCCTTCTCTGATTTTTTGATTAAATACCGAGTAGATTCTAAGAGATAGAATAAAAAAATGAATTCCTATTTGATAAAGGAATCCCATTAGTCAAAGTAAAATTCTTGGGGTTGTCTTTTATAAATAGGAATAACCCATCCGAATTTAAGCCCCATTTGAATATCAAGTCGGGTTTCATTAGAGACAGGTTCATCTGGACGGTCAAAGAACAAGGTGCGTTTATTTTTCGTTAAGCCCTCTTGTACATAAAATCCACCGTAAAAATGATACCCTCTTGACTCAGCCATGAAGTTGTAACCGATGAATTGATGAAAATTGATTCCTGTTGTAAGTCGGTCATAGCCTTTTTTATAGTCTAGCTCAAGCTGCGGAACCACTTGGTCGTTTGTTTCAATTTTCATTTTATGCAAAAGGTAACCCACTCCGCCATGAATAAAGAGCCCTGAATTAGGATTAGGATTTAGAATTGAAAAAACCTTACCAAAGGTGATATTCGAGCTAAATCCTCTTGGGAAAACAACTACTGCGGCAATATCTCCGTTAATATCCGTAATGTTTCCATAAGCATCCGTAAGGTGATCAAATATCCCTGTTAACCGAATATTATTACCAAAAAGGAATGTGGAGTTTAACCCTAGGAAATAGTTTTTTTTGGTTTTAACACCTGTCATTAATCCTACATTATTTAAAAAGCCATAACGGTTTGATAGGTCCCCAAAAGTACTATTTGCTCCATATTCGAATCCAACCCATGTGCGAAAAACTGGACTTTTGACTTCTTGTTGCTGCGCATTGAATTGCAGCATATTTATAAAGAGAATAAGAAAAATGAATAGCGTCCTCATACTCTACAAAAATACGAGCAATTTTTGTGTTTTAAAGAATCGTATTTTGGGATTATGATTTTTTATAATTTTAATTCATTTACATCCGCATAAAGCCCTTCATGATTCCTTGTGAATTGCTTATATTTGTACTTGTTAAACGTTGGGATGAAAAAAATTCAAATGGTTGATTTGGTTTCTCAATACGAGAAAATTAAACCAACCGTACTGCCTCTAATAGAGGATATAATGTCAAAAGCTCAATTTATCAATGGGCCTGAAGTTGCGGAATTCAAAAATGACCTTCAAGAATATCTTGATGTTAAGCATGTTATTCCTTGTGCAAACGGAACAGATGCACTTCAGATTTCGTTGATGTCACTAGGGTTAAAGCCAGGAGATGAGGTGATTACTCCTTCATTTACCTACATAGCAACTACCGAGGTCATTGCTTTGTTGGGATTAAGACCGGTTTTTGTGGAAGTAGACCCAAATACTTTTTGTATTGATCCTGAATCATTGAGTGCTGCTTTGACTTCTAGAACCAAAGCAATTGTGCCTGTTCACTTGTATGGTCAGTCTGCGAACATGGAGGCAATAATGAGTTTTGCCAAAGCAAATAATTTATATGTCGTGGAGGATAATGCACAAGCTATTGGTTCTGACTACATATTTAGTTCGGGTAAAAGGCAGAAGACGGGTACTATTGGCGATATTGGATGCACTTCCTTTTTTCCTTCTAAAAACCTAGGTTGTTTTGGAGATGGAGGAGCAATTTGTACAAATAGCGATACTTTAGCCCAAAAGATTATCATGATTGCCAATCATGGTCAAAGCAAAAAATACCACCATGATGTTGTAGGTTGTAACTCACGTCTTGATAACCTTCAAGCGGGAATATTAAGAATTAAGCTAAGAGAATTAGATGGATATATTAAAGCACGTCAAAAGGCTGCAGGAATATATGATGCTGCTTTTCTAGGGAATAAAAAAATCACCATACCGTTCCGCTCTGAGAGTTCAACCCATGTTTTTCATCAATACACCTTAAAATTAAATGGCATAAACAGGGATGAGGTTCATGAAAAGCTCGCTTCAAAAGGTATTCCGTCAATGATATATTATCCTATTCCGGCACACAAACAAAAAATGTTTGATCATTTTAAAATCGATTATTCATTACCAGTCACGGATAGCTTAACCACCCAAGTGTTATCACTTCCCATGCATACAGAGCTTGAGGAAGAGCAAATGAAATTTATTATCGCAGCAATCCTTGATTGCTTAAAATAAAAAAAGATGAAGAAAATAACTGTAGTTGGTACAGGATATGTTGGATTAGTGACCGGCACTTGTTTCGCTGAAACTGGCAACGATGTGTTGTGTGTAGATATCGATGTGAACAAGGTTGAAAAGATGAAGAAAGGGAATGTACCCATTTATGAGCCTAATTTGGATACGTACTTCGATAGAAATATTTCTGCAGGACGTTTGAAATTTACAACATCCCTTGAAGAAGGGGTCGCACATGGGGATATTATATTTTTAGCTTTACCCACCCCTCCGGGAGAAGACGGGTCTGCAGACCTCTCCTATATACTAGATGTGGCGAATGAGCTTGGTGGTCTTATGAAAGATTATAAAGTAATTGTCGATAAGAGTACCGTTCCGGTAGGTACCGCAGAAAAAGTTCACGCTGCTATTGCTCAAAATGCATCTGTTGATTTTGCCGTTGTTTCAAATCCTGAATTTTTAAGAGAAGGATTTGCGGTTTCAGATTTTATGAGACCTGACAGGGTAATAATAGGAACTAGTGATGAGCGAGCAATAAAAATAATGGGTAGCCTATACAAGCCATTTTTAAGACAGGGAAATCCTATTTATTTTATGGATGAAAAATCAGCAGAATTGACAAAATATGCTGCAAACTCATTCCTTGCGACTAAAATCACTTTTATGAATGAGATTGCAAATTTTTGCGAGCTAGTAGGAGCAGATGTAGATAAAGTGCGGATAGGAATCGGTTCTGATACGCGTATCGGTAAACGATTTTTATTCCCTGGAATTGGTTATGGAGGGTCTTGTTTTCCTAAAGATGTTCAAGCGCTTGTTAAAACTGGGGTTGATAATGGTTTTCAATTTCAGATTCTTGATGCCGTAACCAAGGTTAATCATGAACAAAAAACGATTCTTTATCCGAAAATAAGAAACTACTTTAAAGGGGATTTAAGAGGTAAAAAAATCGCAATTTGGGGTCTTTCATTTAAACCAGATACAGATGACATCAGGGAAGCACCCGCGCTTTATATGATAGACAAACTCATTGAGGCTGGTGCAGATGTTGTAGCTCACGATCCTGAGGCCATAGAAAATGTAAAAACTTTGCCAGTGGCCCGAAAAATATCATTTTCAGACAACGAGTATGATGCTTTGAAGGGCGCTGATGCTTTATTGATTTGTACAGAGTGGGGTGTTTACAGAAATCCTGATTTCGATAAAATGAAAATGCTATTAAATGATGCTGTAATATTTGATGGAAGGAACCTCTTTGATATTCACGAGATGAATTTAAAGGGTTACTATTATTCAAGCATAGGTAGGGTTTTAAAATCGCAATTATGATGACCGTATTGATTACTGGTGCTGCAGGCTTTTTAGGGTCTCATTTGTGCGATAGATTTACGAAAGAGGGTTATCACGTAATAGGTATGGATAATCTGATTACGGGTAGAATGTCAAACTTAGAGCACCTTATGAAACTCTCAAACTTTGAGTTTCATCACCATGATGTATCAAAACATATTCATATTCCTGGTGAGTTAGATTATATACTCCATTTTGCCTCACCTGCAAGTCCCATTGACTATTTAAAAATCCCGATTCAAACGCTTAAAGTTGGTTCATTGGGGATTCATAATTGCTTAGGTCTTGCTCGTGTTAAACAAGCGCGAGTTTTGATAGCCTCAACTTCTGAGGTGTACGGTGATCCTGTCGAACACCCCCAACCTGAAACTTATTTTGGCAATGTAAACCCAGTTGGTCCTCGTGGTGTATATGATGAGGCAAAGAGATTTCAAGAAGCCATGACGATGGCATACCATACATTTCATGAGATTGAAACCAGAATAGCTCGCATATTTAATACGTATGGACCGAGAATGAGACTCAATGACGGCCGTGTACTTCCCGCTTTTATTGGTCAAGCACTGAGAGGAGAAGACTTAACTGTTTTTGGAGATGGTTCTCAAACAAGATCTTTCTGCTTTGTAGAAGATTTAGTTGAGGGAATTTATCGCCTGCTTCATAGTGATTATACTGAACCTGTTAATATTGGAAATCCATCAGAGATTTCAATTTCACAATTTGCTGAAGAGATTATAAAATTGACGGGTACTACTCAAAAGGTGATATATAAAGATTTACCAGTTGATGACCCTAAACAAAGGAGACCTGATATAAGATTAGCAAAATCTATATTAGATTGGGAACCCAAATTTTCACGAGCGGAAGGATTGAAGATTACTTACGATTATTTTAAATCACTGTCGAAAGAAGAACTTTTCAAAAAAGATCATATGAATTTCGATAATTACATTGTTAGATAATGGATTATTTTGCGCACGAATCGGCAGCAGTCGATGCTGGTTGTACCATTGGAGCAGGAACTAAGATCTGGCATTTTTCGCATATTATGCCTGGTTGTACTATAGGAGAACGGTGTAATATAGGTCAAAATGTAGTTGTTTCACCTGAAGTTACACTTGGAGATAATGTTAAGGTTCAAAATAATGTTTCCATATATACAGGAGTGACCTGTGAAGATGATGTTTTTTTAGGGCCATCTATGGTTTTTACAAATGTTTTAAATCCTAGAAGTGCAATTAATCGACGTGGTTCCTATTCGAGAACAATTGTTAGGAAAGGAGCGAGCATAGGAGCAAATGCAACAATAGTTTGTGGTCACAATATTGGGAAGTTTGCATTTATTGGCGCTGGTGCGGTGGTCACAAAGACAATCCCAGATTATGCTTTAGTCGTTGGGAATCCAGCGCGTCAAGTAGGTTGGATGAGTGAGTTTGGTCATCGTTTAGAATTCGATAATAACAATGAAGCTGTATGCCTTGAAAGTAAAGCGGTATACATACTTAAAAATAATACGGTCAGAAAAAAATGAGTAATAAAGTAAAATTTGCAGTTGTAGGGGCTGGTCATATTGGGAAACGTCACGCTGAGATGATTAAAAGAGAAGCTGAAGCCGAATTGGTTGCTTTGGTGGATTGTCGTTCTCAAGAAACATGTGACGCTTTGCATTTTGAGGTGCCATTTTTCTCGAGTATCGAGGAATTGTTACAAAGTGATTTAGAGGTTGATGTGGTCAATATTTGTACGCCAAACGGCTTGCATGCAAGCCAATCACTCAAGGCACTCGAGATGAAGAAGCACGTGGTCTGCGAAAAGCCAATGGGTTTATCCAAGGATAATTGCGAAAAAATCATTTTCAAGGCATTGCAAGTTTCAAGACAAGTTTTTTGCGTTATGCAGAACAGGTATTCTCCTCCTTCCGAGTGGATAAAGTCCATTGTTGAAGACGGTATTTTAGGAAAAATATTTATGGTTCAACTTAATTGTTATTGGAACCGTGATGACCGTTATTACAAAAAGGGAGGTTGGAAGGGAACCAAAGAACTCGATGGAGGTACCCTGTTTACTCAGTTCTCTCATTTTATCGATATTATGTATTGGTTGTTTGGGGATATTGATAATATCGAAGGTAAATTTAAAGATTTCACGCATCAAAATTCTACAGAATTTGAAGATTCAGGTTTGGTTACTTTCGATTTTATTAACGGAGGTATGGGTTGTTTGAATTATTCAACTGCAGTGGCGAATCAAAATTTAGAATCGTCAATGACCATTATAGGTGAAAATGGTAGCGTTAAAATTGGCGGGCAATATATGAATGAAGTTGAAATTTGCAACATAAAGAATTATGAAATGCCAGAATTAAAGCCCTCTAACCCTGCTAACGATTATGGGCCATATAAGGGCTCAGCTGCTAATCATAACTATGTGATATCCAATGTTATTGATAGTGTAAAAGGTAGAACTTCACCGACAACAAATGCTTTAGAGGGGCTTAAGGTAGTTGAAATAATAGAAAGAATTTATAAAGTAAAAAACAAAAATAAGAAAGCAGATGAGTGATTTGATTTATGATAGAATGCTGAAAGGGAAATCTAAGCTTGCAGTCATAGGTTTGGGTTATGTTGGTTTACCAATAGCACTTGATTTTTCAAGAAAAATAAAGGTAGTTGGGTTTGATATCAACCAAGAACGCGTTGATATGATGAAAAATAATATTGATCCAAGTAACGAGCTTGAAGCTAAGGATTTCGAGGGCTGCGATATTGTATTTACCGCAAATATTGAGGATCTTAAAGATGTTGAATTTTTTATTGTAGCTGTGCCAACTCCCATAGATGATTCAAACTTGCCTGATTTAACGCCGCTCATTGGTGCGAGTAAAACAGTAGCCCAGGTTTTAAAAAAAGGGGATTATGTAGTTTATGAATCAACTGTTTATCCTGGTTGTACTGAAGAAGATTGTATACCTGTCCTAGAAAAAGGTTCAGGTTTGAAGTTTCAAGAAGACTTTAAGGTTGGTTATTCGCCGGAAAGAATAAATCCAGGAGATAAGGTGCATACCTTACAAAATGTTGTAAAAGTATCTTCTGGATGTTGTGAAGAATCCTCTGAAGAAATAGCCAAAACTTATGAACTTGTTGTTGGTGCAGGAGTGCATAGAGCACCCAGTATTAAAGTTGCAGAAGCAGCTAAAATCATTGAAAATACGCAGCGGGATGTTAATATTGCATTGATCAACGAGCTTTCAATAATATTTAATAAGCTGGATATAAACACTTTTGATGTTCTCGAAGCAGCAGGTACAAAATGGAATTTCTTGAAGTTTGCTCCCGGATTGGTAGGAGGACACTGTATAGGTGTTGACCCATATTATCTCACACACAAGGCTCAGCAAGCTGGTTATCATGCAAAAGTAATTACGAGTGGAAGGTATGTTAACGATTCAATGGGTTTTTACATCGCAAAACAGACTGTAAAAAAGATTTTAGCACAAGGGAAACATATTCAAGATGCCAAAGTTTTAGTAATGGGTGCCACCTTTAAAGAAGATGTCTCAGACATAAGAAACTCCAAGGTAATTGACATCGTAAATGAGCTAAAGTCATTTCAGGTGAAGGTTGATTTGGTAGATCCTCATGCCAGCTCGAAGGAAATGGAGCACGAATATGGCACGCCTTTGGCTTCAAAGATGGCCAATGATTACGATGCGGTTATTGTCGCTGTTAATCATGCTGCTTATTTGAAACACGACGAATCTTATTTTCAATCCCTTTTAAAGGATAAAAATGGCGTTTTTGTTGACGTTAAGGGGATTTTTAAGGACCAAATGAGTGAATTAGAATATTGGAGTTTGTAATATGGAAAAACGTAATATTTTAATAACTGGTGGAGCGGGTTTTATTGGATCACATGTTGTACGAAGATTTGTAAATAATTATCCGAATGATACAGTGATCAATGCAGATGCACTTACTTATGCTGGAAATCTCGAAAATTTGCGTGATGTTGAGTCTGAGCCAAACTATATATTTGAAAAATTAAATATTACCGACAGCGAGGCTGTTCGCGCAATCTTTAAACGTTATAAAATTTCGCATGTGATTCATTTAGCAGCAGAGTCTCATGTAGATCGTTCTATCGAAGGTCCCATGGAATTTGTAATGTCAAATGTTGTAGGAACTGTGAATTTATTGAATGCAGCTAAGGAATTCTGGACTTCAGGAGAACATGTCTTTT
>Ga0206131_10003835_pt1 | contig 17025 bp, 11 predicted proteins | sample Helgoland_Spring_FD_148636 | JGI IMG/M metagenome (GOLD analysis project Ga0206131, IMG submission 148636) | Pelagic subsurface seawater microbial communities from Kabeltonne, Helgoland, North Sea - Helgoland_Spring_Bloom_20160517_1 | ecosystem: Environmental > Aquatic > Marine > Epipelagic ...
CAGATATTCACTGCCAACGACGATGCGCAGGACTTACTTCAAAATGTCCGTGGAGCCCGCAGCTTAATCAGCCGCGCATTCGCAACCGAAGACCAAGACAAAGTATCTAAAATCCAGGCCTTGTTCACTGCGCATATGGACCAGGTCGTTGCCCAAGCAGATGGTCTGCCAACCACGAATGCTCTCAAGTATCTGCCAAAACTAGTCGGAGATATACGCGCGGCCAACGTAATATTTGATCTCCGCGAGCAGCAAATCGCTGCCAAAATAACAACCGTTCAGAACCTGAACCTTGCCACATCGACTTTAACAACCCTTGCGGATGAACTTGCCGCCGAGTCCATTGATCTGGCAGCGGCGAGCGCTACGAGCATCCTAAACGGCGTCGATAATATCCGCCTGGCGCTGGCTTCAGCCGGTGCTGCACTCCTCGTCATGGTCTTGCTGATCGGCCTGATGACGCGGCGATTAGTAATTCTGCCAATCCAGCGATCTGTCCATGTGCTGGCGGAACTTGGCGCTGGGCGAACTGCAGACCCGCCGCCACGCGCAAGCTTGAAAGAGCTGAATATGCTTGGCGACGTTGTTTCAAAATTCGCCAATGCTTTGCGCAGCATGGCGGAAATGAAGAAGCAAAAGTCCGCAGCTGAAGAAGAAGAAGAACGCAATCACGCAATGCGCCAGGAAATGAGTGCATTGGCCAATGAATTTGAATCAACGGTGATGGCGTCTGTATCCCAGATCGGCAGATCAGCAGATGAATTGCGCCAATCCTCGGATTTCATGTCGGATGCCATCAGCGCCACCGAAACTTTGTCCCACAGCTCCCGCGATCGCGCTGCTGAAGCCCGCGAGAATGTTGACGGCGTCGCCGCCGGATCGCAACAGATTGCGAGCAGCATCGGCGAGATCGAAACCGCTGCATCGGATGCAGCCCAGCGGTCCCAACGCGGCGCGGACGCTGCTGCGAACGCCAAAGCATCTGTATCCGGCCTGACTGATGACGCAAACCGGATTGGCGAAGTTGTTAATCTGGTCAGCGAGATCACGAAACGCACGAACTTGCTGGCGCTAAACGCGACCATTGAAGCCGCGCGGGCAGGTGAAGCCGGGCGCGGATTTGCGATTGTCGCGGGCGAAGTCAAGCAGCTTGCTGGCCAAACCGCAGAAGCCGCGCACGAGATCGTAGAGCATGTGAAGCGCATCCGAGACGGCGTCACGGAGACCTCTGATCATATTGAGGTCATCGCCGATGTCGTCGCATCCACATCTGATATGGCGGATATGATCGCGTCATCCGTATCGCAACAGGCGGCCACGACCCGCAGCATTGCAGATCGTGCCGGGGGAGCCGCCGCTGCCAATGTCGAGGTGGCTGACCTGATTGCCCAGCTCAACGAGAAAGCCCGGTCTGGCAATGCGGTCGTGGAGCAAGTCTCCATCGCCGCCAATGAAATCCACGATGTTGCCGACACGCTGCGCACTGACGTTGACGGATTTATCACTGGCCTGCGCGCACGCGCATCTGGTTAGCGCCAATCCGGGCCACATGCTAAGGACACGACCTCATTCGCTCCATTGAGGCCGTATCTTTCATGACCATCCATTTCATCGGTGCCGGGCCAGGCGCACCCGACTTGATTACAGTTCGGGGCCTCCGCATGATCCAAGCGGCAGACCTTGTGCTCTATGCAGGCTCTTTGGTGCCCGAAGCTGTTGTGGCAGAGGCAAAACCGGGCGCACAGGTGGTTGATTCCGCCCCGATGGACCTGGATGCCATTATTGAAATGATGGCGGCGGCCGTCGCAGATGGCGGCATTGTCGCCCGCGTCCATTCCGGCGATCCATCCATTTACGGTGCCATTGCAGAGCAGATGCGCCGCCTGGATGCCCTTGGCCTCGAATTTGACGTCACGCCCGGCGTGCCTGCGTTTGCGGCAGCAGCGGCGGCGCTGAAGATGGAGCTGACCCTGCCAGAGATCGCGCAAACGGTGATTATCACCCGCACATCCGTCCGCGCCACTGCCATGCCTGAAGGCGAAGACCTGGTGACGTTGGGCAAAAGTGGTGCCACGCTGGCGATCCACCTATCCATCAACAATCTGGCGAAAGTAACCCGTGAGCTAACGCCGCTTTACGGCGCGGATTGCCCCGTGGTCGTTGTGTATCGTGCGACCTGGCCGGATGAGCTGATTATCCAAGGAACACTTGGGGACATTCGCGCTGCTGTGAAGGCAGCCAAAATCACCCGCACGGCCCTGATCCTGGTTGGTCCCGCACTTGGTGAACATGCATTCCGAGACAGCAAGCTCTATGACGCCGCGCACCATCATGTGCTGCGGCCGAAATCGGCTTAGGGTGTTTTTTAGAGCATATTCGGTTCTGAACAGGCCGCGTTGCTGCAATTCCGGCACGACCAGATCACAGAAATCCTGAAGTGAGCCCGGCATGATGGGCGGCAGTAGATTGAAGCCATCAGCCCCGCCTTCCCTAAACCAATGCTCCATATGATCCGCCACGTCTTTGGCATCGCCAACAATCAGGCAGTGATTGCGCGCAGCCTTGGACTGCACGGCGACTTGGCCAAGCGTATAGTTCTTCTCCCGCCCGATCCTAACGAATGTACCCGGGCCGCTCATACGAAGGTCATTGCCTTCAAGTTCTGGCATCGGCCCGTCCGGGTCATAGCCAGAAAGATCTACCCCGCCGAGCAATAGACTAAGGCCATGAATTGCATCCGCCACATCGACCATGGAGTGCAGCGCATCAAACTTTGCCTGCGCTTCTTCTCGCGTTCGCCCAACGAAGACCGACAGCCCCGGCATGACTTTCACGTCACCAGGTGCCCGACCATGGCCCACGGCGGCGTCTTTAACCTGACGATAGAACGTTTGCGCCGCTTGCAAATCCGCCTGCGCCGTGAAGACGACATCTGCAATGCGGGAACCCATGCTAACCGTCGCATCTGACCCACCGGCTTGAATGACCACAGGTCGCCCCTGGGGCGAGCGCGACGCATTCAGCGGGCCTTTCACCGAGAAGTGTTTGCCTTTGTGATTCAGTGTGCGGATTTTCGATGGATCGAAAAACTCACCGGACGCCTTGTCATACAATAGCGCATCCGCGTCGAAACTGTCCCAGAGACCCATCACAACATCAGCGAACTCATTGGCGCGTTCGTAGCGATCTGCGTGGGCTTGGTGGCGCTCCAGGCTGAAGTTTTGCGCCTCTTCCTTCTGGCCGCCAGTAACGCAATTCCAACCAGCACGACCGCCACTAATGTGGTCCAGTGACGCAAACATGCGGGCAACCGTATAAGGTTCCGAATAGCTGGTGGCGGCAGTTGCCGCGAGGCCAATATTCTTTGTCAGCCCAGCCAATGCGGACAGCAACGTCATCGGCTCCAAACGGTTCACCTTGGAGCTATTGGTGATGGCGTCCAGGTCGTCCCCGCCGACGATAGCGATTTGGTCAGCGATGAACAGCATGTCCAGTTTGCCGGCTTCAGCGATCTTCGCGAACGCGATCCAGCGTTGGAAGTTTGAACCGCCATCTACCCAGGCATCCGGATGGCGCCAACCAAGGTGGTGGTAATTGCCATCAGCCGTCAAAAAGACGGCGAGGTTCATGTGCGCCTGCTTTGGCTCTGTCTTTCCCAAGGACCCCTCCTAACCGCGCAGCGCCCGCAATTGTGGCAAATAGCCTGATGGATCAACCCGCGCATCAATCATGCAAGGACCGCCTGCCGCCGCCGCCGCATTGGCCGCCGCCCGCATCTCCTCACCCGTTTCTGCCCGCCAGGTTTTGAACCCAAAGCCTTCTGCGACCGTAGCGAAATCAGGCGTGCGCCACGCAAGGCCAAGGTCCGTCATCTGCCGTTGCTCGCGCTTGATATCTATGAGCGAAAGCCGGGAGTCGTTGAATACGATGACGGTTAGCTTGGCATCCATTTCAGCAGCGGTCTTAAGCTCACCCAGGCACATCAACAGCCCGCCATCCCCCGTCATCGCGACAGCGCCACGGGCCGGATCATGCAAGGCCGCAGCAACGGCAGCAGGCAGCGCAAAACCCATGCTGGCAAGGCCATTTGAAATCAGCACATCAAGCGGGTGACTGGCTTCCCAAAAAGCGCAGGCTGAGAACATATGCGCGCCGGCATCCACGGCCAATCGGGGCTTGCCCGCGAAAGCGGCAACCGCTTCTTTGACAACGACGGCAGCAGAAAGACCATCGACGGCAGGCATGTCCATGCCGTCCAGGAAAGATTGGCGGCAGGCCGCGATTTCAGGCGCTGTCCAATCAGAGGCACCTACCGCACCCGTTAGCCCAGTCAAAATCGCCGCCAAATCACCGACGACCCGCGCGGCTGGCGTGAAGTAATGGGGATCATGAATATGGGCCGTCAGGTCCAACACCGGGCCGTCATAGGGCCATGGTTTGCGGATCAGCTCAACCGGGTCCAGGCCAATCGTCACGATCAGATCAGCCGCAGCTACGGTGGGCTGTTCAATGGCACCGCCTGTGAATATCCCGGCGAAATTCGGGCTGTCATCGGCGATAACGCCCTTAGCCATGTACGTCACGAGCGCTGGCGCGCCAAGCGCATCCGCCAAAGCACGCACGGCTTTCGCAACATCATCATAGGTCGCTTCAAGGCCAGCGATGACGACCGGGCGGCGGGCATTGCTGAGCACCGTTGCAGCGCGCTCCAAGGCCTCTAGGTCCGGCAAAGCCCGATGCGTGTCCGCCACAGGCGGGGCGTCGATATTGGCGGTCATCAATTCAGGATCAGCGAGTAGCAATGCGGGACCAATCGGCGCTTGCATCATTGCATCCAACGCGGTGGATACAGCGAAAGCTTCCGGCTGCAGGACCTTCGACTTGCCGCCAGCAACCGGGCCGAAAAGGCTTTCGCCCAGGGCCGCTTGGTCGAATACTTGGTGCGATAGAAATTTCAGTTCGTCGGTGTCAAAGCTTTCCGCCGCCATCAGGGTCGGCATCCGATCCAAGAGCGCCGAGGCCAACCCGTTCGTTGCGGAGGCGAGCCCTGGGCCTTTGGTCGAAAACGCGAGGCCTGGGGCATCTGCGAGACGCCCCGCTACACCTGCCATGATCGCAGCGGCATCCTCGCGGGCCGTGATGACGGAGCGCATGCCGTTGGTCTGCACCGCGTCCAGCAAATCCAAGCTCACGCCACCGCCCGGTACGCCAAACGCAAAGCGCGTGCCCCGGCGATATAGGTCTGCCGCCAGCCATTCCACAAAGCGCGTCATGGTGCGTCTCCCCGCTTGATAATCAGATTAAGTGCCTGATCCACCCGCAAGCCAAATTCCGGCGGCATCACCAGCGTCGATTCATCTTCCTCGATGATTGCAGGTCCTTGGATTTCATGACCGGCGGCAAGTGAACTCCGCCGGTAAATCGGTGTGTCGACAAAGCCTTCACCAAAGAAAACCGGCCGTGCGCCCGAAGCCTGATACTCACCTATTGCGATATCTGAGCCTGCGCCAATCGCGGCACCCAGTGCCGGACGCGGGCCGGACCCAACGACCCGCCAGGAAAGGATTTCTGGCGGCATCGCCTCTACCCGCCCGTAGCGCGCCTTATAGGCTTCCGCGAAAGCTGCCGCCAATACATCAGCACCGTCAGCCTCTAACGCGCTCGGCTGGAAGGCCGCCTCAATTTCATAGCCTTGGCCGACGTAGCGCATCATCACGCTGGTTTTGTAAGCGATATCCGCTTCATCAACGCCAGCACTGGCGACGAGTGTGCGGGTCTCCGCCTGCATCTCCTCCAGCAGGGATAGGACGGCAGGCGCATCCAACGCATCAAGCCGTGTTGGTGCCGCGCGGCCAACCTCAAACGAAATTGGTGCCGCCAACATGCCAATAGCAGACGCGACACCAGCGCCGATTGGGCAAATCAGTTGGTCAATGTTCATTTTCGCCGCCATGCTGCACGCGTGCACCGGTCCAGCGCCACCAATTGGCAGCATAGCGAACCGGGTCGCATCCAACCCGCGCTCAATGGCGTGGATGGAGGCGGCCTGTGCCATGTTCGCCGTAACGGTTTCATGCACCCCCCACGCCGCTTCCTGCACGGAAACACCTAGCGGTTCGGCCAAATGTGTGCGAATCGCCGCCTCTGCCGCTGCCACATCCAATGCCATTGTTCCGCCAAGGAATGACCCTGCATCCAAGTAGCCCAGTACCAGATCGCAATCGGTGACGGTCGGCTTGGCGTTACCCTTACCATAACAGGCCGGGCCAGGGTCCGCAGCAGCACTTTGCGGGCCAACTTGCACCAGCCCGCGCGCATCCACGCCCGCGATAGAACCACCACCAGCACCAATTTCAATCATGTCGATGGCGGGAATTTGCAGCGGCAGGCCGCTTCCTTCTGCAAACCGGGTTTCGCGGGCGACTTCGAACCGCGCCGTCCGCTCTGGCTCGCCGCCATGAATCAGGCAGGCTTTGGCAGTGGTGCCGCCCATATCGAAGCAAAGGACGTCATCAACCTTCGCCAATTCGCCAAACAATCGCGCGGCCTCTGCCCCAGCGGCCGGGCCGGATTGCACAAGCCGGATTGGATAGCGGCGGGCCGTATCCGCACGGACAGAGCGACCGTCAGATAGCACAAGCAGCAAGTCCCGCTGAAAGCCCATGTCCTTCAGCGCATTGGCTAATCGTTCGACATAATCGGCAAAAATTGGGAGCACATAGGCATTGGCGACCACGGTTGAAGTGCGTTCATATTCGCCAAGTTCAGGGCTGACATCTGACGAAAGCGATATGTGGACGCCCGGCAGTGCCGCTTCCAGCGCTGCGCCAACCCGTTGCTCATGGTCAGGGTTGCGGTAGGAATGCAGCAGCGCGACAGCAACCGCGGCAACGCCTTGCGCTTTCAAGGACGCAGCGGCGCGTGTGGCATCCGCTTCATCCAGTGGCGTCACCAAATTGCCAGCGGCGTCAATGCGCTCAGATACTTCGAAGCGACGTTCCCGTGGGACCAGCGGCGACGGCATAGCGATATTCAGGTCATAGAGGTCATAGCGCCATTCGCGACCGATCTCCAAAACGTCCCGGAAGCCTTTTGTGGTGACGAGGCCCGTTGGCACACCGCGTCGCTCAATCAACGCATTGGCAACGAGCGTGGTGCCATGGATGACTGATGCTAGCTCGGACGGTGCGACACCTTCATTGGCAAGCGCCCGCTTGACGCCCTCAATCACCGCACGGGACGGGTCATCTGGAGTCGTCAGCAGCTTTTCACGGCGCATAGCAGCATCGCCGTAACGCCACAGCACGACATCCGTAAACGTACCCCCAATATCAACGCCAACACGCCAGCCTGCATCATCAATTTCAGTCGGCATCGTTAGAGACCTCCGCCGCTGCAGCAGCCGTTACAAGACCAGATGCGATATCAACATCAATCGCCGCTTTGGACCGTTCAGAAGGCGGATAGAGGCCGCCGCCACCTGGCATTTGAAACACCACCTCATCGCCCTTCTTCAAGGCCGTACGAGATTTGGGGGCTAAGGTTTCGCCATTGAGGAGATCAATGCCGCAACTGCCGGGCATGCCGCCAAGCTGACCGCGCGCTGGATAGTGCACGCGCTCATGGCGGATCGTCATGGTGATCGGCGTATCGGATAGGGAGCGGAACCCAATTCGCTGCGCATTCCCACCCCGATAGCGCCCGGCCCCGCCGGTATCGGGCACGAAGGCTTTCTCGGTCACCAACATCGGCGTTTGGGTTTCAAACACTTCAATCGGCTCATTCGAAACATTGCTTGGAAAACTGAGGCAGCCGGGACCATCGCCGACGCTTCTGGCACCGTGGCCGCCGTTCATGAAAAACATCTTCACAAAAGTCTCACCATCACCCCTGGCACCGCCGAAATACACGTTCCAAAGCGGTGAGCCAGATTCCGCCACCGCTTTCTCCGGCGCCGCCTTTGCCAATGCGCCCAGCACTGCTGGCGGCACATAATGGCCAGACAAATGCCGCCCCCAGACCGGTGATGGCACGGTCGCGTTCAACAAGCAGCCTTCCGGCGCTTTGACCGTTATCGGACGGAGGGAGCCTGCATTATTGGGCGCTTCGGGGTCCAGCACGCATTTCACGGCATAGCGCGCATAGGCTTGGGTGTAGTTCAGAACGCAATTGACTGGATGGGGGATCTGGTTGGACGTGCCAGCAAAATCCAACGTCATTTCATCGCCTGCTACCGTAACCGTACACTTGATGGTCAGCGGTTCATCAAACCCATCGGTCTGAAATTCATCCTGCCAGCTCCCATCGGGCATTGCCGAAATCGCGCGGCGCATACTGACCTCGGAGCGGGCGATGATTTCATCCGCCACGGTATCCAGATCATCCAGGTTTTCATCATCCAGCAGCCCGGCCAGCTTGGACGTGCAGTCCCGATACGCTGCAAACTGGGCACGGATATCGCCCAGGGTTTCGCCAGACATGCGCAAGTTTTCTTTCAGGAAATCAATGACAGTTTCGTTCTCAACGCCGCCTTCAACGATCTTGCAAATCGGGATGCAAAGGCCTTCCTCAAACCGGTCACGCGCAGTGGGTGACGGGGCGCCGCCGATGTCGACTGTGTGCGCAGTGCTGGCAGCGAATGCGATCAGCCGCCCATCCCGGAAAATCGGATGCGCCATAGAGATATCGTTCAGATGCCCGGTGCCAATCCAAGGGTCATTGGTGATGATAACGTCACCTGGATTGAGCCGTTCTACCGGAAATTTCTCCAGGACAGCATCCAGCGTGCGCGGCAGGGTGCCGGTAAAGCTGGGAATGCTGCGCTTGGATTGCGCGATCAGACGGCCTTGGCCATCAAACAGACTGAACGCCATATCGTAGTTATCGCGCACAACGACAGAGAATGCGGCGCGCAGAAACGTCTCCGCCACCTGATCAACCAAGCCTTCAATGCGCCGCCAGATCAGGCCGATGCGTACGGGGTCCATCAAGTGCCGTCTCCATTTGCATATACAGGTGTGAGCCAATGCCGATAGGCTGCCACGCGGCCACGAACAACGGCGTCATAATGGTCTTGCAGCTTAAGGGTCGCGGGGCCTGGCTGGCCGTCGCCTACGGGCTTCCGTTCGAAGCTTAAGATCGGCACGAGCTCTTGGCCGGTTCCGCAATAAAACGCTTCCTCCGCTAGATATAATTCCGTTCGGCCAATATCCCGCTGGATCACCTCCAGGCCCACATCACCCGCAATCTCAATGAGCGTGCGACGCGTGACGCTTTCTAGGATGCCCGCAGTAACGGGCGGCGTAATGAACTGGCCGCCGCGCATTACGAAAATGCAGCCACCAGGGCCTTCGCTGACAGAACCGTCGCGGTTCAAAATGACGGCAGCGTCATAGCCGTTCCGCTTGGCTTCCAACCCGGCGAGCCGGCTGTTCAAATAGTTGGCAGAAGCTTTGATGCGCGGCGGGCTTGCGTCGTCTTCGTTCCGGCGCCAGGAACTGACGCCGAAATGCCGACCCTCGTGGAATGCAGCAACGCGGCCTCGCGCCCGACAGACAATGGAATATCCAGCTGGCCCCGTCGCGGCCATCGCACCCCATTCATCTACGTATGTCTGCATACGGATGTAGATATCTTGGCGAAACGCACAGGCCTCGGCCAATTCCAGCATCTCCGCCGTCAGCTTCTCAGCATCGGGGCAGCCTTCAATTTCAATGACCGCATTGCTGAAATCCAGCCGGTCCATATGCTCCGGCACGCGAAATGCGAAAAGCTGCTGCTCATCGTCATTCCAATATGCGCGGAGACCTTCAAACGCCAATACAGCGAAGGTCAGGCCGGGTGCCATGATCGAAATCTTGGCGTCGCCGAAAGGCACGATTTTGCCGTTCATATTAGCCAAGGGCGGATGGCCGTGATCGCTCATAATGTCGCCTCGCAGTTGCTCGCATTGCAATGGGGCGCAAAACCATCCGTTGCCGATGCTCAATCCGGAACCGTATGGTGCGAGCAAGCGCCCTGATGGTCAATGCATCAGGGCTGCGGATCGGCAAAGGAGCCCCAGGCGATGACGACCCTCAAAGCAACAATGGAATGGCTACATGAAGCCGACCCGCTGGCGGCCCCCGGTGTCGAAAGCCAAGCGCGCCGCCTATTGCTCGACACTGTTGGCTGCATGATTGCTGGCCTGGCAAAGCCTGAGCCCGCGAGCCTGGTACGGTCCCTCGCCGCACTGGATGGCGGCAGGGTTCGACTGCCAGGCTCGGATGCAAACCTGACGACCCTGAGTGCCGCCTATATCGCTGGCATTGCTGCGTGCTGGGATGAAGCCTGCGAAGGCCTTGCCCGCGCCCATGGCCGTCCGGGCCTCCATACTTTCGCCGCGACATTGCCTTTGGCGCTGGCAGGGCGGCGCACACTTGGGGAGGCGCTGGCGGCGCTGACAATTGGATATGAGCTTGCGGGCCGCATGGGCGAACGCCTCCGCATTCGCCCTGGCATGCATGTGGATGGCACCTGGGGCACATTCGGTGCCGTTGCTGCTGCAGCAAAGATGTTCGGGCTTTCAGAAGCCGGGATGCTGGCTGCAGTCGAAGGGGCTGCGACCCATCTGCCGTTCAGCTTGTACCTGCCTGTCGCACAAGGGGCGACAGTGCGGAATGCCTATGTCGGCGAAGCAGCGATGCGCGGAATTGCGGCGGCGCTCGCGGTCCAAGCCGGCGTGACGACGCCTGTAGGCGGGGCCGATGGGTATCAGGAACTGGCGCTTGGCGGCGGGGATGATCACTTCAAAGCACCACCGGGCGAATGGCTGATCCTGCAAGGCTACCTGAAACCCTTCGCCGCCGTTCGCCACGTCCATTATGGCGCACAGGCCGCGTTGGACTGGCGACAGGCCAACCCCGATACACAGGTTTCGGCCATCAAGGCGCTCAAACTTTCCGTCTATGAAGAAGCCATGACCTATTGCGGCAACCGACAGCCAAACACTGCGATCCAGGCACAGTTCAGCTTGAGTTACGGGCTCGCCTCGGCCCTCGTGCAGGGGGACCTTGGGCCAGAAGCATATACGGCTGCGGCCATGGCAGATGCCACGACGCTCAAGCTAGAGGAGATGCTTGTCGTAACGCCCGACCAGGCTGCCACAAAGGCTGGCCTCCGCCGGGCAACGCTGACGGTCGAGACGGCTAATGGTGCGTCCGTCCACTGTGTAGATTCAGTCGCGGGCGATCTTGATCAGCCGCTTACAGATGCCGAGGTTTCTGCCAAATTCAGCCGCTACGCCAGTCCCGTTATTGGCTCCGACCGCGCCGCTATAATGGCAGACCACGTGTTGACTGGGCGGCTAGACGCAATCCTGGCGGACCAACTCGCTGCTTAGCCAAGCTACCCGCACCTATCCAACGGCAGACCGTTTTCCCTTATGCGTCATGTAGATCACCATATACACGCCAACCGTTGCGGCAGCCGTGATCGCGTAGCTGGTATAACTCGGATAGAGGAACCCAGCGGCACCCGCGAATAGGAGCCCGCGGATGGGGAGCCCCACCGGACCAACCCCATAGAGGTAGCCTTCGAACCCGCCCGCCAGCAGGACGACAGCGACGGAGCACGCGGTAATTGTAATCACCACATCAAGCGGAGCGCCGCGAAAAAACAACGCTGGCGTCAGTACCATAATGAACGGCAGCACGAACGTGATGGACCCAAGCCGCATCGCCTTGAATGCCGTTTCCATTTGATTGGACTGCGCAATCACTGACGACGCCACTGCAGCCAATGCAACTGGCGGCGTGATGTAGGAGAGCATGCCCCAATAGAGAATGAACAGATGGCTGGCGACGGGATCTAGCCCGAATTCAATCAGCGCAGGGCCCATCACGATAGCCAGGAAAATGTAGCAAGCGCTAACCGTGACACCCATTCCCAGCAAGAAACTGGTCAGTGCGCCCATGATCAGCAACAGCCAAAGGCTGCCCTGCGCAATGCCAACAAGCTCCCGGCTGAATGCGCCGCCAACACCCGTGAAGGCCAGCGAGCCGACGATCACGCCGATACCCGCCAGAATCGCGATGATGTTAGCGATCGTTTTGGTAGATTCGATGATCAGCGCTTTGAACTGTGTCCAATTAAAGCGGTTATGCCGCCTGAACAGGAATACAGAGACCAAAAGCGCGATGGTCGCGTAGTAAGGCGCGTAGAGTTCCAACCGTGCAAACACCAGCAGGTAGACAAGCAAGCCAAGGCTGAAGATGTAGAACCACCCGCCCTTAATCGTCTCCATAAAGTCTGGAATTTCTTCGGCAGGCTGGCCCTTCAAGCCGTTAACGGCAGCGTAGCCATCCACCTGTAACAACAATGCAGCATAGAACAGCAGCGACGGTACGGCGGCGGCTATAACGATATCGGCATAGGGGATGTTCAAGAATTCTGCCATCAGGAACGCGACGGCACCCATAACCGGCGGCATCAACGTGCCACCCGTAGAGGCACATGCTTCAACCGCCCCCGCATAGGCCGGTGGATACCCCGCGCGCTTCATGGTTGGGATTGTCAGCTGACCGGTTGTCACAACGTTCGAAATAACGGAGCCAGATAGTGAGCCGAAGAACCCGCTGGCGACAATCGCCACCTTAGCCGGCCCGCCCCGGCTTTTGCCCAGGAGCGCAGCCGCGAAATTCATGAAGAATTCCCCGCCGCCAGTCACAACCAATGCTGCGCCAAAGATCAAAAAACCGATCAGGATGTTACCGGCGACCCGCATCGGCACGCCGACAATGCTCTCAAAGCCCATTGCATAGGACCGCACCAATTCCGGTGGCGTCTTACCGATGCCCCAAAGGAAACCTGGTGCATATTCTGTCCAGAGCGGAAAGGTGAAGAACACGATGCAGACGGCAAACAGAATGAGCCCACCCGCGCGCCGAACACCTTCTAGTGCCAGGAAACACATAAGGGCGGCGACGATGGTTGGCTCCATAGGGGCCACCGTGTCCCAGCCCCGTTCCACCATTTCGCCGCCATGATAAGCCAAATAGAACCCAGCAAAATTAGTCAGCGCAAACATAAGCCAGTCATAGAACGGCACATATTCTTTATGGCGTTTAATTGCCGGGAAGATCAAAAAAGCAAGGGAAAGAAATATGGCGATCAGAATGTAATAGTAGGAGTTATCCAGCAGCACGAAACCGAATGGCCCAATGTTGAAGGTCTGATTGACGGCGATCGCTATGCCAAACGCGCCATAAATCAACGTCAACCAATAGACGATGCCTTTGAGCCGCTTATCCGTATTGTCCTGGAATTTTTCATCCAGTTCGACAGGGGCGGCATCTGCGAACGGCTTGGAATCTTGGGCCATGCTTCAATCCAATTTAGGCGAGCGCCAAGGCGCAAGTGATCAATCGCCGCAAACAATTGGGGCGGTCGGGCCACGCGAGCCGCGACCGCCCCAAAAGCAGCGTCGTAGTCATTGAGCTATCGGACGATTAGATCAGTCCAGGCCCTTTTCCTTGCGGACCTTAGCCCACCAGTCTTCCCAACCAGCGCCAGCTTTGATCTTGTTGCCTTTGGCGCGCTCTTCAGCCCGCATACCGTTGTAGGAATCCTGCGCGTCATCCCAGGCATCGATCACAGTTTGGTGCCGCGCGAGGCGTGCATCCTGCCAAGCTTGGCGATCGGCATCCCAGTGGCCCTTCTCTTTGAAGTACGCAACAGCAGCGGGATGGAACGCAGCCTCACAAGGTGTTGTGGATGATTCATGGATCGCCCAAGCCCGCGCCGCAAAGGAAACATCCTTATACTTCGGATAAAGCTCGTCCATGGCCTGAACCATGGTGCGCACTTCTTCCGCATCGCGGTCTGCATAAGTCACCATCATTGGATAGCGGAAGGACAGCGTGTTGCTGGGCTTTTCTGGCGTGATGCCAGCGCCTGATTCCAGCTTCATCGAACCGTACATGGGCGCGATCTTCTGCATCCGCTCCCAGTTTTCTTTGAGGTCTGGATTGAACTGCAGCCAGCTAATACCGTTCGGCGATGCTTCGATTTCCTTGGAGAAGCCGGATGTTGGCGCTGCCAGGAAGCCGTCAATTTTGCCCGTCAAAACGGAGGTCTTCATAACGCCGTAGCCGCCATGCCAAACCCGCTCCCACTCGCCTTCCTTAAGGCCAGCGAAGGCAGCAATGCCGTCTGTCTTTACGTTAACCGAAGGGTTGCCCTTCACATAGCCAAGACGGATGCCTTTGATGCCTTCAGCAGCACTGAATTTGGAATTGCCAAGCATGACAATGCCTGTGCCAGCTGGCGGAGACATAACGCAACGTAAATTCTGCGGGCCCCAGTTTGGCGTCGCGAAGTCATACGTACCTTCCGATGCGAAATAGGTGCCAGATGCAAGGAACGCGTAATCCGCCTTCCGTTGGGCCAGCGGCAGAATGCGGCCAATACTGGTGCCTGATGGCACAATACGGATGCGGGTGTTGTGCACCTGCTTGAAAGCGTTCGCGATGCCGGAAGCTTGGGCGAACCCAGAGCTGCCAAAATCATACGATGTAAAAACAAGACGCTTGGGGACTTCGCCAGCGCTTGCGTGTGCAGCGGCAAGGGCTGCAGCAACAGCGACAGTAGCGCCAACTGTAGGTCGAAGCAGATTTTTCATGAATTTCTCCCGTTCGGTTTTTATTGGACGCCCTGCCCGATCTTGCGTCGGGTCATCGATTAGGGCGGTCCGGATTGTTCCTAGAGGCCAGCCATTTTCAGCGACGCCACCAATCCGGCCAGAAATTCCATGAGGATTTTCCAGCCTCTCCGGTTCTCATGGCTGAAAGCGTGATGGGAATCTGGGCAGGTGTCAAATCCTTAATGAAATGCTAAGCCCAAGTTTCGCCATTGATTGCGCTCCACGAATGCCCGCAATAGATCAGCCAAACCGTCAAGTAAGGATGTCGAATGCGGTTTGGCCCTTATGGAATTCAGCAAATTCAAGGATGACGCCCCCATAGACGCAGCAGCTAGAAATATGGCCGGGGGTTGTCGCAAAGGCACGTCCTCCGCTCCATCGCTTTGATGGGGGAGGTGCTGCTGGAAATTGAGCGAGGGGTTTCTGGCTGGCAGTCTTTGTGGCTGCTGACACCCCCTCACCCTGCCCTCTCCCCCCGTTGGGGGAGAGGGCAGGGTGAGGGGGTGTCAGCAGGTCAGTAAATCTCAAGCCTACTCAGCGTAATCGGGCTCTTTGCGGTCCAGAATCCGCTTGAGCGCATCGAAATGCCATTCAGCGTTTTTACGACCACCATAGTGCATCGCAGAGCCCTTATAGACCTTGTAGGTCTTCTCAACGACGGACTCAGACAGATGCTTCAGTGGCTGGCCGGTCCACATCGCATAGAGCTGCACTTGAGCGACACGCTCCAGATAATACAGCCGGTCATAAGCTTCAGCGACCGTTTCGCCGATGGTGATGGCGCCGTGGTTAGCCATCAGCATGACCGTATTGTCGCCGCAAGCCTCAGCAAGGCGCACACCTTCAGCCGGGTCTAAGCCGGGGCCATCATAGTCTTCGTCATAACCGGTCTTCATCATCGTGCCGAGTTCGGTTTGGCCGATAGGCTTGATGTGCTGGTCTTCAAGGCGGGTCAGCGCACTGGCAAACGGCATGTGTGTGTGGAACACGGCTGCAGCGCCCGGCATCAAGCGATGCATCGGTGCATGGATGCAATAGGCAGAGCGCTCTACAACCCCCTCGCCGCGCTGGACCTCACCGTCGTAGTCGACCTCCATGAAACAGCTCGCCGTCACTTCGGACCAATGGGTGCCGAATGGGATCTGATAATAGCGGTTCTCTTCACCCGGCACGCGCATGGTGAAGTGATTAAAGATGCCCTCGTGCAGCCCATGCATCACAGCGCAGCGATGGGCTGCCGCCAGATCAACGCGGACCTGCCATTGCTCATCAGTATAGCCATGGGGTTTTGTCTGTGGCTTCGTATAATTCATGGGATCATCCGCCCTTATGCGTGGTGAATTTGGGCTATAGTCTCAGCCGATATGGACATGCGGTCAATCGCAACGCCTGAAAGCACTGGAAGTTTCACACGCCGCCATGCGCGAAGCTGACCTCTACGCCCCTGTCAAAGCCTACCTGGAAGCCCAGGGTTATGAAGTAAAGGCTGAGATCGGTGATTGCGACCTGCTCGCCCGCAGAGGCGAAGACCCGCCGGTCATTGTGGAGCTGAAACTCACGTTCTCCCTGGCGCTGGTGATGCAGGGTGTTGCCCGCCAAGCGCTGTTTGAAGATGTGTATCTGGCAGTGCCTGTTTCATCAGACCGTGGCTGGAAGCTGCGCTACAAGGACATCATCCGGCTGTGCCGTCGGCTGGGCCTTGGTCTTTTGGCAGTTCGTGTTGACGCCCCCGCCAGCGTCGAAGCGCATTTGGATCCGGGCCCCTATCAACCTCGCCAAAACAAACGCCGCGCTGGCCGTTTGCTGCGGGAATTTGAGCGCCGGGCGGGTGATCCGAACACCGGCGGCGTTACAGGCGTCAAGCGTATTACCGCCTACAGACAAGACGCGCTTCGTTGCGCGCTTTACCTGCAGGAGCATGGCCCGACAAAGGCAGCAATCATTGCCGCCGCAACAGGTGCCGATACCGCAGCGCGTATTATGCGTGCGGACCACTATGGCTGGTTCGAGCGGATTGACCGCGGCATCTATGGGCTGACGCCGAACGGCGCTGAAAGCCTGAAAACCTTCGAAGACGCCATAAAGGACCTATGAGGCACTGGCATCCGGCAGGTCCGGAACTGGCGGCATAGGTGGCTGCAGCCGCCCTTCCGCCGATTGTCGGATCAGGCTTTCAATCGTCGGGTCCCGCCGCGCCAGCTTGTTGAAATCCCTGCGCTTTAAGACCAGCAAGCGACAATACCCGCTAGAGCGGATTGAGCGGCAATTGAATCATTAGGGATTCCGTTTGGCGTTATTTTGTGATTCATCATGAGGGCTGGTGAAGGAGGCCAGCCTGCATGGCC
>Ga0206131_10003844_pt1 | contig 16997 bp, 9 predicted proteins | sample Helgoland_Spring_FD_148636 | JGI IMG/M metagenome (GOLD analysis project Ga0206131, IMG submission 148636) | Pelagic subsurface seawater microbial communities from Kabeltonne, Helgoland, North Sea - Helgoland_Spring_Bloom_20160517_1 | ecosystem: Environmental > Aquatic > Marine > Epipelagic ...
GGGGGGGGGGGGGGGGGGGGGGGGGGGGGGGGCGGTGAGCCGTGTGGCCGGCACAGGAATCGATGGGGCCTGCGCACTTTTCGGGTGCGTCCGACTTGAGGCATTCGTCACACACCTGCGCAACGCGTGGCGCGGTGTAAGCCAAAAGGGAACCAAGATGGGCAGGCAGTGTACGCACGAGCGTGATCTGAATCGTCTCAAAGATCTTGTTGCCAAAGGCGTCCGTCATCTGCGTAGCGGCAGGGGCTTGTCAGAGCGGTGCACACAGCAATGGACGTGGCGGAAACCCGCCTCCATCATCTTGGAGTAGTCTGCGCAATGCACACGGCGCGCGGTCAAAGTGGAACCGTGACAAGGAGTCAGAGGCAAGGCGCACGGTTGCCGCTGTCGAGAATGGTGGAAATGCACTGCGAGCGGTCGAAAGCAAGCGGTAGGCAAGAACACAGAGACGTGTTCAAGCGGCAAGCCTTGCAAGAAGCACACTCTGTTGCCTGCCAGACTTCAGAGCGCCAAGTGAGCAGTGGGGCGGGGTAAAGTGACAGCACAAGGCAGCGCGCACATTGAAAGGAGCGGCACAACGACCTCGCTCACCTGCGCAGCGCGACGAGGAGGGTGAGGCGCGCGGTGCGGGGTCGAGCAGCGGGCAGCGCGCACCAAGCCCGGGTCGCAGTACGCCGCCTCCTGCCGCGGCACACGGCGCGGGCGCGTCAGACGGCGAGGTGGACCTGATGCCTTCCGACTGCGAGTAGGGCGCACACCTCGAGGATAATCACGTCGCCACTAACGCCTTTAAGCGACTGCGGTGCGTTGGGCCATGCGCGCACGAGGGCGTGAGTCGCAAGCTACCTAGCTACAGACCTAACGCCCGGTTCGGTTGGGGGAAAAGGGGGAGGGAGTGCTCTGCGAAAGTTTCAAAACTTGGCCCTTCTTTCACACGCCTTAGCGTGTTCACGACAAACGAGCTATTCCATCAGAACCAACGGTGTGCGTTTCATGCGTGAGCACAGACACCAAACAACACAGTACCGAAACGCGTGCGGCCCAAACCGCACTCACGCGCACAGGGCGGCGAGAGTGTCGACGAGGCCGCTGGAACCCGCGATCCTGGCCAGCTCTTGGAAGACGCGGACTTGAAGGTTGTCGTCCAGCTCGTCCCGCTCCTGCTTCGTCAGCAAGGCGCGGTTCCTCTGCAGAAAGACCATTCCCATCATGAGAATGAACCCCTGCGTCCACTCGGCGGCGGCGCAGGGCTTCTGGTCGCCGATGGCAGCCTCCACGTGGGCGCGGGCGCGAGCGAGTGCCCTGGAACGAACCGCCGGCGCGACTCTGGGGAACAACTCGTTGAGGACCTTGATCTGCTTGCCGAAGTAGGTGTGCGGGTCGTCGTCGTGCTCGTCCATGAAGTACTCCCAAATCATGAGAGGAAACATGTGCTTCGACACCGCATCCACAATGCGGGATGGAATGTCGGGTTGCGCCTCCGCGAATTCCATCAGGAATGGCACGATCGTCTCGTAAAGATACTCCGCCGCGTCGTGGAACTCTTCGTGCTCAGGGTCGAAGAATTGGAGCATGTAGTCCACCACTTTGGCGCGGTACTCCGCGTCCGCCGGGTCGGCGCGGCAGTGCTCCATGACCTCGTAGAGGGTACCGGGACCAATACAGTCGTCCCTGGTCTCGTAATTTGTGTACGAATTCACGCCCACGTTGTACAGGCGGCCAAGTGCCTCTTCTTTGGTGAGTTCCGTTTCGGTGCTCATCGGTTGGGGTCTGTGGTTAGGGTTAGGGTTAGGGTCCAAGGCCTGCCTTTCCGGACGGTCGAAAAGGGGTCGAGTGGCGGGAAGGGCGGGGTACTAATATGGAAACCGTTTGAGGGTGGGGTTTGCTGCCCCTTACTGGCCCATCAACCGCCAACCCGGTCGAGGCTGGCTGGCAGCTGCGGGCGACGGGGGGGCACCCCCCACCTTCCTAATTAAGCACCCCCCCCCCTCAATGTGCGTCTCCGGGGAGGTAAAACGCGTAAATTTTCAACGATTGCATACGTCGTGGCGTGTAACACTCGATCATGCCTGAACCATGGCTTGCACACATTCATTCGCCTAGGTGTTTCGCACAACAACAGCAGCAACAACCACCCCTCTCCCTGCCCTCCCTTGCCAGCCCCAATCCCCTTGCTTTCTCGCGGGTGTTCGTTCAGACCATGAAGATCGGACGGAAGGTGGTCTCGACGCGGCACGTGGGGCACGCGGTGACGTTCTGGACGCAGGCGCCGCAGAGCGCAAAGTGGTCGCAGCGCACGGCGAGGTGCGTGCGCGGCCGATCGAAGCAGATGATGCACTCGGTTCCGGTGGTGGTGGTGGTGGTGGTGATGGGCGTGGGCGCGGGCGCCTCCGGCGGCACGGCGGGGTCGTTCAGGAGCGACGCCCAGGAGGGCAGCGGCGGGTCGGCCACGGGGGCCGCGGGAGGCGCGGGGGTCGCGGGGAGGGCGTCCGGGCGCGGCGCCGGTGGCGCGGCGACGGCCGGCGGCGGGGCGGGCGGCGGCGGCGGCAGCGGCGGCATCCGGGGCATCGGTGGCAGCTGGGCGGCGGGCGGCGGCGGCGACGCCTGCGCCGCCTGGTGGATCTGCGCCTGGAGGCGCACCACCCGGCCGCGCAGGTCGATCTCGGCCTGCGACGCCCGGACGACGCGGACGCGCGCCGCCGCCTGCTCGGCGGGCGAGAGGGCGCGCGCGCGCACCTCCCAGGTCTCGGCCCTGCGCAGGTGGTTGACGGCCGCCACGAGGCGCTGCGACGCGGCGGCGAGGTGCTGCGCGCGCAGGTCCTCGGCCTTCGGCGCGAGGCCCAGGCACTGCTTGAGCCCCTGCTCGACGGCGCGCGTGGCCTGCTCGCGCTCGGCCCGCTGCTGCGCGGCCCGGCGGTCGGCCTCGACGCGCGCGACGCGCTCGCGCTCGGCCTCGATGGTGGTGGCCTGGCGCGAGGCCCTCGCCGACCCCCCGAACGACGCGAGGACGTCGCTCGTCATCCGGGCATTCGCCGCGCGCGACTCCTGGAGCCGCTGCTCGCGCTCCTGCTCCTGCTTCCGCGCCGCGATGGGGCGCACCGCGGCGTGCGTGGCCAGCGCGTCCTTGCGGCGCGCCAGCAGCTCGTTGTAGATCGCCGTCTGCTCGCCAAAGCTCGCCCCCTCCGCGTCGGCGTAGCGGCGCTCGATGGCGCGCATCTCGCCCACCGCGATGAGCAGCGCGTTGGCCTTGAGCGTGGTGGCGGCCGGCTCGTCCGAGTCGGCGGCGGCGCGCTGCGCGGCGTGGGCCATCTGCTCCCACTTCAGGGCCTCGCGCTCGACGGTGGCGCGCCGCTTGCGCTCTGCCTCGGCCGCCTCCTGCCTGGCGTGCGCGTCGGCGCGCTCAGCGCGCTCGCGACACGCGAGCTCCTCGCGCTCGCTCGCGGCCTGCAGCCGCCGCTGGTGCTCGGCCGCGGCCTCGGCCTCGGCGTCGGCCGCGGCCTCGGCCTGCTGCGCCCTGCGCGCGGCCTGCGCGCGCGCCGCCGCCTGCTCGGCCTGGCGCGCGCGCAGCAGCTCCTGCTGCTCCCGCTCGCGCTGCTCCCGCTGCTGCGCGACGCGCGCGGCCTCGGCGACGCGCGCGGCCTCGGCGTCGAACCTGGCCTGCCGCGCCGCCGCCTCCTCGCGCTTGCGCCGCGCCGCCTCGGCCGCCGCCGCCTCGCGGCGCGCGGCCTCCTCGCGCGCCAGCCGCTCGCGCTCCTTCTCGGCCGCGCGCGCCGCGACCCTCGCCGCCGACGCCCGCGCCGTCTCCGCCGCCTTTGCGGCCCTCGCCGTCGCCGCCTCCGTCGCAGCCTCCGCCTCGCGAACATGCCGCCACCGGGCGTAGCGGCGCTCGCCCTCGGCCGCCTGCTCGGCGATGTGGCGGTCGGCCGCCTCGCGCCGCGCGCGGTTCGTCGCCCGCACGGCCGCGAGCATCGCGTCGCGCAGCGCCTCGTCCTCCGCCTCGGCCTCCGCGCGCAGGCGCGCCTCGCAGCGCGTGCGGGCGCGCTCGCGCTGCGCCGCGGCGGCCGCGGGCAGCGCGGCCGCCACGCGCCGGAAGAGCGCGCGGCGCCGATCGGCCGCGAGCCGCGCCGCGTCCGCCTCGTGCGCGCGCCGCACGATCGCGCCGATGGCGCCGCTCACGCACTCGCGCACCACCCGCCGGCCCTTCTGCGCCAACCGGGCCGCGTGGCGCCGCTCGGCGCGCGACGGCTCGTCGGCCTCCTGCTGCCCCTCCTGCAACGGCGCCTGCCCGTTGGGGGGACTGCCGCTGCGCCGCTTGAGGAAGCCGTCCGCGGTCCAGTGGCCGGCGCCCCCCCGACCCGTGAGGTAGCTCTCGAGCGTCTCCGCCACGACGACGCGCGCGTGAATGAGATAGTTGATGTGATGGCGCGCTTCCTTCGCCTGCGCGTGGTACGCGTCGTCCTGCTTCCACGCGCTCATGGCGTTCTGCTTGGCCTCCCACGCGGCGAGCTGTGCGCGGATCGAGCACAGCTCGGAGTGACAGTACACGGCGATCGCGCCGGCGATGGGCGGATCGCTGCTGTACTCGCTCCACAAGTCCCACGCCGCCCGGCGCCTGCTCTCCGAAAGCCGCCTGTTGGTGGTCGCCTGGGCAAGGATGGCCGCCTCGGTTTGCATGCGCCCGCTTTCCTGATGGAGCCGGCACACGTGCGCCGCCTCGGACACGTAGAGGCCAAAGCCCTCAAAGCTGGCCTGCACCGCGGCACAGGTGTCGGCGACCGCCTGCCATTGGGCGACGCCCCTGCACATGCGCTCGCGGTACTCGGGTAGGTGGTACGACTGCGGCCAACCCTCCGCGTTCTCCGCCGCCATGCTCGCCTTGGTCCTCACGTCGTTCGCGGCCGCCTTGTACTCGGGCGACGCGATGTTGGCGGTGAGCAGCCCCAGGGGGCCGCCCACGCGGTCGGACAGGGCGAGGCGCAGGAGTTCCGTGTGCGTGTGCACCCACTCGCGCCAGAGCTTGGGGCGGCCGGGCATCTTGAGCGCCAAGAGGAAGTTGGCGTACTCCATCTGCGTGCCGCCGAGCTCCGCAAACCTGCGCAGCCGCTGCGCCGCAAACTCGGACGTGCCGGGCGCCTGCGCGGGCGACATGCCCTCGGTCACATGCTGCCGCATCAAGATGGCGACCTCGAGCGCGAGCAAGCCGCGGGTGCGGCACGGCATCTGGTCGAGCACCGCCCGCACCGCGCGCACCTCGATGCGGCCGCTGTCCAGAAACTCTTGCGCCACGCCCAGCAGCCCCGGCAGCTGGCCCTCAAAGGTGCCCATCAGGCACTTGATCGTCGGCGGCAGCTTCGCGAGCGCGGGGCCAACGTACGCGATAATCGCGCTCGACCACTGCAACGCCGTGCCGCCCATCTCCGCGAACTGGTTCATGTCCTTGACGAACGACTGCTCGATCTTCGTCCACGTGGACGTGGGGATGGGCTTGGTCCTTGCGCTGAAGAGGACCTGCGCGAGGAAGACGCCCGAGATCTTGGCGAGCGCGTCCACCTTCCAGTTGCAGCGGCCAGAGGCCTGAGCGCCGGGACGCGCCAGGTGGCCGCGCCAGGCCGCCTGGAGCGTTGTGGCCGCGCCTGCCGCAACCACGCCAGCTTGCACGCGACCTACATGGCGTACATCGCGAAGAACGACGGCATGCTCGCGGCGATGCATCGTCGTGCGTGCGTGCGTGCGTGCGTGTTCGCTTTCTGCGTGTGCGTGCGTGTTCGCTTTCTGTGCAAGTTGCAAGTTTCTGCTCGCACAAAAGCAAGCAAGGGGGGAACACGCTCGTAACGGTGCCACCAAGTGCCACCAAAAAGCACACAGGACAATAACGTGCCACCGAAACCCGCCCTTCCTCGCCGCCGCCGGACTCAAACGACCCACGCCTGGAACGCCTCCCCCACGCCACACGCGGCGGCCTCGGACCTGGGCGACGTGTCCAGAAAGGGCACGCCCTCCCCCGGTTGCAGACCCAGGTCCTTCCAAAACGCGTTCTCGCTGCGCAGCGTCTGCACCACGCGCGTGAGCTCGTCCACCTGATCCTCGAGGTGCGCGATGTACTTGCGCTTGCGCTCGCGGCTGGTGGCGGCCGATGCGCGATTGCGCAGCATGCGCACCATCTTCTTCGCGTGCTCGAGTGTCGCGAACGCGTCGTCGTTGTGGTCGTTGTCGTCGTTGTCGTCGTTGTGGTCGTTGTCGTCTGCGTCGAAGGCGCCGATGTCGCCGAGCGGCGCCAGGGCCGGGTGGTCGCACGCGCTCGGCTCGGGTGGCGGCGGCGGCGGCGACGCCGCCCGCTCCGCCTCCGCCGCCTCCGCCTCGTCCTTGAGTGCGGGCATCTGCAGGCGCATGGTCACCGAGAGCAAAGGCCCGTCGCGCGCCGCGCCGCGCGCGCGCTGCACGGGCACGCCGGGCACGCCCGCGGGCACCAGCGTGCCCCTGCCGACGCACAGCGCCACGCCGTCGCCCCCTTCGGTCAGCCACGCGTCGGGCAGCGGCGGCCACGCCAGCGGGGGTGGCTCGCCGTCGAACACCACCAGGGCGGGCGGCGCGCACCCCTTGGTGTTGTTGACGACGCGGTAGCGGGTGCATCCGCCGCTCGACGCGTGGCTGCGTGAGATGCGCGTCCACGCGCCTTCGGCGCGCATGTTGACGAACTGCCTTCGCAACCCCGCGTCGCTCAGCGCGCGCACGCGCGCCGTCGGCACGACCAGCAGCGCCGTGCACTCCGCGCAAAACTTGGTCTTGAAGTGCCGCTTGCCGGGCCGGAAGCGATGTGCGCACGTGCCTTCGTGCGCGCACTGCAGCTGCGCGCCCCAGCAGTGCTCGGTGGCCGGCGCCCCCGGCTGCGCTTTATTGGCGTCGGGCATCGCTTCGGCGCTTCGAGAAAGAACCCACAAGCCACAAATCGCCCTAGCGCACACACGTGGCACCACACACGCACCCCGTTCACTCCTCGCCATCGGTGCTCGTTCTCCCCTCCTGGCACGCCAGGTGCTTGGCGTAGCCGTTCACGCGCAGCCGGCGCTTGATCAGCGCCTCGAGGACGCCAAAGGACTCGGTCGACCACGCGTAGTCCATGCCGGTCTTGAAGCCCGCCACGAAGGGCTTGCGGAAGATGGCGTCCAGCTCCGCGACGGTGACGCGGCGGTTGCGCCGCGCAAACTCCTCCGCGCCCAGGTCCGTCTGCAGGCAGGCCGTCGGCAACAGCACGTCCCAGGGGCTCGTCTCCGGGGCGCAGAGCGACGGCGCGTCGATGCCCGGCCCGGGCCACAGGCACTGCGCCTCGCGCTCGGCAAAGGTGCCGTCGATGCGCATCGCCGACGGCGGCGGGCGGGCCATGCGGTTGCGCGCGTTGAGCATGCCGAGGAGCTGCGCGACCCACGCGTTGGTGCTGCGCCGCTCCTCCTCCTCGTCGTTGGGCAGCCCCATGAAGGTGGGCGTGAGCCGCATCGTGGCCGTGACGGCGCGCCCGCCGCGCCTGACCCCCTGCTGCATGTAGAGCCACGTCTCCTTCTGGAGCGTGAACCCGCCCTCGAAGCAGTGGTCCCACGTGACCTCGTAGCCGGTGAGGCGCTGCACCTCGCCGAGCACGACGAGCATGTCGAAGACGGTGAAGGGCGGCCGCCTCGTGTCCGGGTGCGGGTACGGGCCCGCGAGCCACTCGGGCACGTTTTTGAGCGGCACGAGGGCTCGGTGGTCCCACGACGCGCGCGAGCGTTTCGGCATGTGCGTTTGCTAAAAGGGACCGAGCACCAAAAGTCGCAAATTTACGCGTGGCACCACCACAACACTCGCGGCCGCCTACTCGCTCGACGCCGCGCCGCCGACCCGCAGGAGCGGCGACAGCTTGACGGTCTCGGAGTCGAACTGGAGGAAGGCCGTGCCACCCTCCGCGTTGAGCCGCATCGCCTCCAGGAAGGTGATGCGCTCGGCGGCGCGGCCCTCGCTGCGCGCCTTGAGGAAGTCGGCGTCGCCGTCGGCGCCGAGGCGCATCAGCACGACGGGGCCGTGCTCGAGCTGGCCCACGACCTTGCAGATGGCGTCGAAGGTGGGCAGCGCGCCCACGTGCTTCTTGCCCCACCGGGCCTCCGCCTTGTCCTCCGGCGCGCCGCGCGCGTTGGCGTAGGCGAACACGACGGTCGTGACCGCGGCGCCCGCCACCGGCTCGGCGATGACGCGCCCCTTCTTGGGCCTGCGCTTGAGCGCGGCGAGCAGGTCCTTGACGAGCGGCGCGGGCGCGGACGCGATCGGCGCCTTCCGCTGCTCGAGCTCCTGCACGCGCTGCTCGAGGTAGCGCTTCGACTCGAGCGCCTTGGCGAGCGCCGCCGACCGCTTGGAGTGCTCCTTGGAGGCGCGTGCCATGGCGGCGAGCGCCTGCGCCACGGGGGCGTCCGCGCCGTGGTCGGCGATGGCCGCCGTGAGGAAGGCGTCCACGTGCCGCGACGCGCCGCCCAGCTTGCGGAACTGCGCGTACACGTCGCCCAGGCCCGCGGCGTCGCCGCGCGCCACGCCGAAGAGCGACGCGGCGAGCGCCTCCTCCCGGTTGTGCGGCCGGTAGCGCTTCGCGAGCCGGAAGCGGTCCGCGCCCGCCGCCGCGCCGTCCGCGCCCGCCTGCAGCCCCCACGCGTCGCGGTAGCGCACCGTGACGGCGTGGTCGAAGGCGTCCCACTGCGACGTGTGCTCGAACCGGTTGTCGCTGTCGAGCTGCTTCGTGCTGCCCAACGGCAGCACGTACTTGCCCTCGCAGAACTTCTCGTCGAACCGGAGCAGCTGGAAGACGAGGCGCGGCACCTGCGCGTTGGGGTAGAGGCTCACGGGCTTCCCGGGCGCGGCGCGCGGCGCGTACGCGCTGACCTCGCCCTGCAGGCTCACGTAGTCGGTGGAGAGCTGCAGCACGTGCAGCCGGAGCGCGTGCTCGTCCGCGTCGCGCGGGAAGCGCAGCCCGTAGGGGACGTTCGACGGGCGGAGCGGGTGGCTCTCCTTCTCCTCGCGCGTCGCGCGCAGGCAGAAGTCGCGCGCCTCCTCGTGCATGTCCTTGGCGTAGGCGAGGAGGCCGCAGGCGAACTGCTCGCGAGCGGGCGGCGGGTGGTGCTTCTGCGGGTCGGGCACGAGCTTGACGAAGGTGCGGTGGTGCTCAAAGTCGAGCTTGGTCTCGATGGGCTCGAAGGGCACGTGCAGGAAGACGCGCTCCCAGAAGGCGTCGGTGGCCCCCTTGACGGCGGCGGCGTACGCGCCGTGCAGCGGCTCGTCCGGCAGCTCGTCCGCGTCGCCAAAGCAGCGCACCACGGCGGGCGGTGGCTCCTGCTCGGCGTCGCGGAAGAGCGCGGCCGCGCTGCGCACGAGCTCGTCGAGGCACGCGCGCGGGGCGCCGCTGGACGCGTTCGGCAGCTCGACGGCCTCGGCGCGGACGACCAGGTCGCACCCGGGCGCCGCCCACGCGAGCACGAGCATGGGCGTGGGGCCCGGGCGCAGCCGGTGGTGTGCGGCGTACGCGCGCGCGCACTCGTCCGCGAGCACCGTCATGCGGCAGACGCTCGCGGCGCGCTCGGCGCCGCCGCAGCGCGCCCAGTGGCCGGCGGCGTCGAGCAGCGCGACGCGCCCCGTGCAGAGCGCGCTGTCGCGCACGAGCACGGTGAGCGCGAAGGCGCGCGGCGGCGCGGCGTGCGCGTCGGTCGGCCCCTGGCCGTCGGCGGCGAGCAGCTCGGCGCGCTCGGCCTTCAGGAGCAGCGCGAGCTTGGCCGGGTGGTCGACGGCCGTGAGGCACGCGCGCGCCAGGAAGCCCTCGCACACGAGCGCCATCTGCGCGTCGCCGGCCTTCCACACCACCGGTGGCGGCGCGCGCCGCTTGCGCGGCTCGAAGCCGCGCGGCGCGGCCACGTCCACCTGCGTGTACCGCAGCTCGAAGGCGGCGCGCGAGACGCAGCTGCGCTCCTCCTGCGGTGGCACGGCCTCGGCCGAGTTGGACCACTCGGGCAGGTCGAGCTCGGGCTCGTCGCCGTCGCACTCGTCGTCCTCAGACTCCATGGCATCGGGCGGGAGGTGGTACATGTGCCACCGATCCGTGGGTTGGCGGGAATGGGGGGAGGGGCGGTGTGCGGCAAGTGTGGGGCACAAGTTCGAAACTTGGCGAAGCGCTTAGCGAGGCGTGGCCCTCGGCGCGCTTCGCGCGCGCGGTGGCACGCGTGGGGGTTTTGCCTAATCGGGGCGCCCCGGGGCGGCCCTGGTTAGGGTCCTGCGCCCCCCACGCTTCCAAGTTTGGGCGGCGCGCTTCCCGCCGCCGCCGAACCTGCCCGCTCAAGCGAACCTGCCCGTTGCAAACAGTGACCCTAACACCCATGTCACCCAAATTTAGGGTCACTGTTTGCATTAACCCGTATTGGGGCGCCCCAGCGGTCCCGATCCGGCCCGCGCAAAACTTGCGACTCGCTAGATGGGTTGGGCGCGCGGGCCAATTTGGCGGCACGCACGCACGCGCGCGCGCGCGCGCACGCGCGCACCGTGCCACCAAGGCCGATGGCGCCGCCGCCGCTCCCGCTCCCGCTCGACCCGCTCGTCGCCACGTGGGTCGAACTGCTCGCGCAGAGCATCAAGCGCCGGCACCAGGACGGGTACCAGGGCGTCTTGGCCTACGTCGTCAAGGTGGCGCCGCTCCTCTGCAAGGAGGCGCGCGACCTGTGGCGCGCCGAGACGCGCGCGCCCTACCTGCTCACCTTCTGCAACTACCTGTACGGCAGCGGCTACCGCACGCGCTACCTCGACGCGCTGCCGCTGCAACTGATGGCCGCGCCGCCGCCCGTCGTGGTCGATGATCGGCCGCTGCCCGCGCCGGAGCTCTTCGAGATGCACGAGGAGCGCAGGAAGCTCGCCGAGCAGCTCGCCACCATGGTGTGGGACGACGCGACCGACGAGAGCGACCGGCAGTGCCTCTACCCCGCGCCCGGGCTGCCGACGGTCGTGCGCTGCTTCACGGGGCACATCGAGGACAAGCACCACCGGTACACGCGCCACGCGTCGTACGCGCGCGTCTTCTGCACCTGCCAGCGCGTGGGCTGCGTGCGGCCGGCGCTGCTGCAGGTGCCCGAGACGGACCCCGACGAGTCGAGTGACGCCGAGTACTGGAGCTGCTGCCGCGACGGGAGCGCGCCCGCGCCGGACGCGCGCCTGCCGAGCGACATGTGCTTCTGCTCGCACGGCTGCTTCGCCGCGACCAACAGCGAGTTCCAGCGCATCGTCTCGTTCAAGATCGAGACGCTCGTGTGCCCGACGCGGCACGGCGGCGCGATGACACCGTCGCGCCTCTACCGCGCCGCGCTCAGCCGCAACGCCGCCCTGGAGCGCGCGCTGCTGCGCGCGGGCGCGCAGCCCACCGTGCACTACCCCTCGACGATGGCCGACCACGAGCGGCTGCAGCGCGACCGGATCACCATGCTCTCGGTGGACGCGGGGCTGCTGTACGCCGCGGAGTGCCTCTACCAAGCGCCGGCGCGCCTCAAGCCGCGCCGGCCGCTGCCGCGCACCGAGGGCTGGCGCAAGAAGGCGTCGTGCTTCCTGCGCGCCGTCGAGAACGTGCGCAAGCTCTACCTCCAGTACGGCGGCGGGCGCATCACCAAGACGGGCAACGAGCGGTGGCTGCGCTTCGTCAAGAGCCAGACGCTCAAGATCTTCACACCGTCGTAGCAGTGTTTTTTAAGAACAAGCGACACCGTGCCCGCATGGGGTTCGCTCTCACACACGCTCCAACGCCACGCGCGGTGCCTCAGCTGCTACTGCCCTTGCCTTCCGCCGTCTTGGCCCTCTTCTTCTTGGGCGTTCCGTCGTCGTCCTCGGATGAGGACGACGACGAAGAGGAGGACGCGTCGCCCTCCTTCTTGGCCGACCCCCTTCCCTCCGTTCGGACCCTTCTCTCCAACGTCCGGAAACCCACACCCCGCCCCTTGGGAATAGTGACAAAAAACCGGTTGGATTGCGGGTGGATTGAATTCCCTGCCGACCCCCTTCCCTCCGTTCGGACCCTTCTCTCCAACGTCCGGAAACCCACACCCCACCCCTTGAACAATACGCCCCTTTGCCACATTCTGCCAAACTCCGCAGAAGCAGGCCTTGGACCTTAACCCCAGCCCTAACCAGAGATTCCAAACCGATGACCACCAACTCGCCAATCAAGAAGATCCGCTACGAGTGCACCCATGAGGGCTGCACTCGCAAGTGGGAGACCAAGGGAGATTATAGGAGGCACCTGGCCACGGCGCACAATATCGGCGTCGTGTGGTACAGCTGCCCCCATGATGGCTGCGATTTCAAGACCAAGACGAAGGGCAACGTTCCCCGGCACGCTAAGAACAGCTGCAGAGGCAGTCCCGACCGGTTTCCCTGTACGGAGTGCCCCCATGTTTCCAAGACCCGTTGGGACTTGACGAATCACATGCGCACGCACGGCGAGAAGACGCTGCAGTGCAGCATGTGCTCGGAGAAGTTCAAGCATCCGTCCACCCTCCGGGAGCACATGGCCTGGCGGCACAACTACGGCAACGTGCCGGGCTTCTGCAATTGTGGCCGGAAACGCTCCACCTGCGTCGCGTGCCTCGGGCCGGAGCGGGCCACACAAATGGCGCGGAAGTGCAACCTGTGCGCCGTCGAGATCGCGCCCATCCGCACGGAGTCCAAAGGTGGCAACGGCTTCTGCAACTCGTGCGAGCAGCACATTCGGTCGGAGGCGGCGGACAATGGGTCCACCGCGTCGATCGAAAAGTGCATGCGCTGGGAAGCGGTCGTGTTCGAGCAGCTGCTGCCGCTGATCACCTACGCCGACGGCAGTTCCTTTCTGCACGACCAGCGCGACGAACGCAAGGGCGGCGGCCTGGGCACCTCCAAGGTCGTGAAGGGCAAGTCGCGCGAGTGCGACACGAGCACCAACCGGTTTCCCGACTGCCTGTACATCCTGCGCGACGAGCACGGCCACGCGGTGCTCGTGATCAGCATCGAGGTGGACGAGCACTCGCACGAGGACCGCAACCCCGAGTGCGAGAGCGCCAAGATCGACGACAGCAACGTCGCGGTGCAACAGCTGCTCCTCAAGGAGTTTGCCCCGCCCGACAAACCGTGTCGCGACGGCGCTGCGATGGTGCCCTTCGTCGTGATCAAGGTCAACCCGAACGCCTACGACGGTCCGCTCACCAACCTCGCGGATCGCGTGCAGGCCGTCGCCGACCTGGTCAACTGGTACGTGCGCATGCCCGCGACCGAGCGCGCCGCGCTTCCAACGTGCGGGCCCATCGTCCACGTCATGTACTACCATTCCAAGAAGGGCGCCAAGAACTTGGCGCACCTGGTCGAGGCCGCCTCCAAGGCTGGCTGGACCCTGCACGGGCACTGAGCGGGGCGCTTTGGGAAGACGGGGGAAGAGATGTCGTCCTGAGGAGGACGGGACCGGGAGGGGGGAAGTTTTAACCACCCTGTACTGCGTGGTTGTTTGATTGTTTGTTTGTCGGACCCGTAGCCAGCGCGTGTCGGCCCGTGGCCTCTGTAAGGTGCTTGTGGTTCTTTTTCTTCTTGCCGCTGCCCTTCTTGCGGCACGAGTCGTCGGTGCCACGCGCGTGCGTGCGTGCGTGCGTGCGTGCCACAAGTTCCAAACTCTGCTGTTATTGCCGGTGCGCTAGTAGTAGTAGTAGTAGTGGTGACACGCCACGTGGCGTGGCATTCCACGCACACCCTTGATTGGACGGATAATGTCAATCGTGGAGCGCGTCAAGCGCTGCGTCATCGGCAATGGCGCCATGTTCTTCCCCACCAACAACTACGTCGGCGGCGACATGAACGCCGCGTGCCGGTGGGACTGCTACCGCCGCGCCACGATGCTCGAGCCGATGGCCGAGGCCATCTTCCGCGACAGAATTCCAGGCGACTTTTTGGAAGCGGGCGTCTTCAAGGGCGGCATCGGCATCGCCATGGCCGCGATGATGCTCGCGGTCGATGGCCCCGCTGGGTCGCGCACCATGTGGTTGGCCGACTCCTTTGACGGGCTTCCCGATGTGAGCACGCCCGTCAGCGCCGAGGTTGACGCGCTCGTGAGTGCTGAGAATCGGCGAGCGCGCTGGTTTCGTGGCCTCTTCAATGGCTCGCGTGCCACTGTGACAAGGCACATGCACCAGTGCCTGCGCGGTCACTACGGCGAGCCGCTGCCCGGCCGGCGACGCGTGCGGATGTTGCCCGGGTTTTTCGAGGACAGCTTGCCGGGCCCCGTGCGCTCGCTCGCACTGCTGCGCGTCGACGGCGACCTGTACACGTCGATCACCACCACTCTGGAGCGGCTGTGGCAGTTTGTAAGCGACGGCGGGTTTGTCGTCTTCGACGACTGGAAGTTTGAGCAGTCCCGGCGCGCCATCGCGGACTTTCGCGCGAGATGGCACATTGACACGCCCATTTTGTTTGCAAACGACACGCTCGACCCGATGGCTTATTGGCGCAAAGGGCACGTGTACGTGTAGGTGCGCTAGTGCATTGCACAATGTGGCGTGGCATGCCACGCGCACCCTTTGGCAGTCGGGCATGGCTGGCATGGAGCTCAGCCTCAACCAGCGCCTCGCGCTCGTACCCCTCCCAGCACTTCATGGCGTTGTGGCGGACCAGTTGCAACGACGGCGCCTGCTTGGACGGCTGTGCGGCGCATCCGGAGTACCGCTCGTGCTCGCTGCGCGGCCCCTGTTGCGGCAGCATGCGGCGCTGGTCGCGCAATCGCTTTTGCAGAAAGTGTTCCATGGGGTCCACCCCCCTCCCCTTGACCCTGTTTGGGTGCTCCGCGCGACCGAACGGGTGCACCGGTCCGTGTCGTGTTGCAACTTTGTGCCGCAAGTTTGACAGTTATAAATGCCGACCGGCACACCGCTTCATTTTAACAACGCTTGCCGCTCGGCCGCCACGCGCGTGGCGAACATGGGCACAAAACTGTACACGTCTCCCTCCGGTCGCACCTGGAGCAGCGCGTTCGCCTGCACGAGCGTGAGCCCCTGCGCCACGAGCTGGTTCGCCGTGGCCACGTACGCGAGCGTGTTCGTGACCAGATCGGGCGCCTGGCGCGGGCGCTTGAGGATCACCGCGCGGTCGCGCACGGCGTTCGCGATGAGGCCGGGCGGCGCGTCGAGCAGCTCGGGCATCACAAAGGTGAGGCGCGTCGGCCGCCAGCACACAAACCACAGCACGAGCGCGAGCGAGAGCACGGCGGCAAAGACGACGCCGACGCCCACCAGGTAGACGCCCACGTTGAGCTCGTTGGACACCGTCGCGCCGTCCGGCGCGTACGGCGGCCGCAACGGCGAGGGCGGTGGACGCGGGGGGCTCGGCGGATGCGGCGGCGCGGGCGGCGAGGGCGGTGGCGCGGGCGAGGGCGGCGGCCAGTCGGGCTGCGGCGAGGGCGGCGGCTCGGGCGGCGTGCTGGGCGGCGCGCCGGGCGGTGGCACGGCGGGCGGCGGCCGCGAGGGCGGTGGCGCCTTGGGCTGCGGCGTGCGCGGCGGCGGCGGCACGCTGGGAGGCGCGCGGCGGCACCAGCACGTGTGGCTCAACCCCGCGCAGAGGTCCGAGGCGTCGCGGTGGTTGCTCCACACGACGCTGCCGTGCGCCGCGTCCACCGGCAGCAGCGGGCTGGACGCGTCCTCGCCCACGTGCAGGCACACGCCCTGCAGTGTGCCGATCTGCGCGTCGTACACGGGAAAGAAGTCGGTCTCGGTGGGCGTCGCGCCGATGAAGGTCTCGTAGTAGTGCCGGCACTCGGTCTCGTACACGCGCGAGGCGTTGGCCACGCCCGCGGTCTCGCACACAAAGTCGGCCTCGGCGCCAATGGGTGGCAGGGGCACGGGCGGCGCGGGCGGTGCCGGCGGCGACGGTGGCGCCGAAGGTGGTGGCGACGTGGGTGGGGGTGGCGCCGTGGGCGGCGGCGAGGCGGGGGGCGGCAAGGTGGGTGGGGGTGGCGAGGTGGGCGGCGGCGAGGCGGGAGGCGGAGAGGTGGGCGGCGGCGGCAGCGCGGGCGGAGGCGCGCTCGGCGGCGTGCGCACGCAGTAGCACACGTGGTCAAAGTCCTTGCACAGCGAGGCGTAGTTGCGGTTGGTCCAGAAGACGCTGCCGTGGGTCACGCCCGCGGGCAGCAGCGGGCTGGAGAAGTCCTCGCGCACGTGCACGCACACGCCGCGCATCTCGCTGATGAGCGGCTCGTAGTCGCGGTAAAAGGCGGTGGTCGCCTGGCCGGTGGGGTGCGCCGCCACCCACGCCTCGTAGTAGCTGCGGCACTGCGTCTCGTACACCTTGGCCTCGCGCGCGATGTCAGCCGTCTCGCACACGAACGCCGGGTCCTCGCCGATGGGCGGGTGCGGCGGCGTGGCGGGCGGCGGCGCGGGCGGCGGAGAGGGGCATGTTTGCATCTGGCGCGGGCACCCGAGGCAGCCGGCCGCGGCCGTTGCCTCCGTCCACACGTTGAACCCCTGGTCGCGGCACGAGGAAGGTGGGGTTGCGTCGGTCATGCGCCACGCCTTGACGTGCGCCGCGCCGCCGCCGAGGCCCAGGCCCAGGTCGTTGACGTACCACGAGGCCCAGCACAGCTGCCGCGTTTCCGTTGCGCGGCCATGGTCGGCGTCTCGGGCGTACGCGTAGTCGGGCGAGTCGAGCATGGAGACGTTCGCCAGGCCGGTGCAGCCCGCGGCGAGGCACGCGTCCCTCGCCTCCGTCGCGGTGCTGTAGCGGTACTTGTTGCCGCCGTGGCCCTCGCACGTATCCCGCGGCACGACGTGCACGGGAATGAGCTGGCGTGGCGGCGACGGCGGCGCCGAGAGCAGCAACGGCAGCGAGGGCGGTGGCGCTGAGGGCGGCACCGAGGGCGGCGGCAGCGAGGGCGGCGGCGCTGAGGGCGGCACCGAGGGCGGCGGCAGCGAGGGCGGTGGCGCTGAGGGCGGCACCGAGGGCGGCGGCAGCGA
>Ga0206131_10003846_pt1 | contig 16990 bp, 23 predicted proteins | sample Helgoland_Spring_FD_148636 | JGI IMG/M metagenome (GOLD analysis project Ga0206131, IMG submission 148636) | Pelagic subsurface seawater microbial communities from Kabeltonne, Helgoland, North Sea - Helgoland_Spring_Bloom_20160517_1 | ecosystem: Environmental > Aquatic > Marine > Epipelagic ...
AGTCCCCTCTATTTCCATCACCAATTTGTCCAATAGTTACCAACATTTGTTGGATTGTCGAAACGGTTTTCATTTTATTATAAATTTTCTCAATAAATCTAAAATCACCACATTTCCAACCATCCCATACAACACCTTCTAAATGTTTTGAATGAAATACAACACATGGTGACCCAATATTACCTAATCTTGGTTTTTGTTCTAGCGTTCCATTAGCTGGTATAGGTCTATTATTCGGGAATCTCATCTGAAATACCACCATCGAATCTTCACCTTCTAATTTATCCATAATTTTTTCAATAGATTTACTATTAGATAAACGATCATCATCATCCAATATCATAACCCACCCTTCTTTTATTTCACCCATTAGTTTATTGAAATATAGATTATGGGGAGAGTACTTACCTGTGTTGGGGTTAACTGAATTATCTTCTTTAACTATTTTTTCTCTATCGATAACAATGTAATCGACATCATTATAATCTCTTACGTAATTTTCAGTTAATTCATCATCAACACAAACAATATGTCTAATATTTGAGTAAGTTTGACTTCTTACAGTCATCTTATTTAATTCAAACGCTTTAGGTCTATTAGATGTTCTTGTTAATATATTAAGTAGGGGTTTATTCATTGTTTATTACTATATTAATTCTTTAGATTCTTTTATTATCTTATCAATATCACCCAAATCATTTACAAAAAGATTGGGTATTTTTGGGTATAAGTTATTTATGGGTTCAACTAACTCGTTATTCATTACGTGAATAATATCATATTTTACATCTTTAATTTTATAAAGTTTTTTATCTTCAGAGGGTTTCGGACCACTATTTAAATTAAGAACCCATTTACCATCACCCATTTTAAACCCTGGTGGTTCTTTAAAATCCATACATTTTATATGGTTTCTTTTAAATTCTTTACTAATTTTATCACCTAACTGGGTAATTATTTCTACCTGACAATTATTCTTATTAAGTTCCTTAGAAAACTCACATAATTTTTTTTCCAAAATGGGATTTTCAGAATTAAATACTAAACAACCAATTAAAACTTTAAGTTTGTTTTGCTTACCAAATTCTTTTTTTACTTTAGCTGGTAAATTATCTTTATATTTTTCAGCGAATATTTTTCTATTCTCTTCCCACTTTTCATTTGTTTGACCAATGGATAAATGTGTTACATCAATATCTGAAGTAACCCCAATTTTAACCCCCTCTAAGTAATTTCTAAAACAAAAATCTATTTCGTAAAAGTGGAACCCTTCCACCTTTTCATCAAACTCACATTTAATTTTTTCTTTATCAACCATAAAGAATAAACCATCTACAATTACAGTATTATCAATAAACCCAATTTTTTTATCTGAGTACTTTGATAACCATCTTTTACCTTCGTGTTTATGATAAACTTGTCCATACATATGTGAAGGATTCTCCCACCATTGTCCAGATACTGGAACTTCTCTAGAACCAGCAATACCAACGATACCGAACTCTGGGTTCTTCTTAATAACCCTAAGTAATTTATTTCCCCAATTCTTTGTTTCAAAAATTATATCATCATGACAAAAAACCACAATATCATTTGTAGTTTCTTTTAAAGCCCTATTATATAATTCAGTTAACCCAAACTCACCATCGTTAATATATTGAATCACTTCTAACCCCTTATAAATCCCAGAAGTTTTCTTTATATGTTCAATATGGGATGGATTATCCTTTCTTGTCGAAAATACAACACTAATCATTCTTTAAACTATTATAATATTTTCTTATTTCTTTTCCTAACTCCCCATCATTTGGGGTCTCACGAATTAAATCAACAATGTATTGAGGATCAAAATTAACTTTTCTATAATACTCATTTACCACCTTTGTTTTTGGTGTGGTATACCCATAAGTTTTAACTTGTCTTAACTCATCTATTGTTCTTTCTTTTGACATAATATATATTTTTATTGTTTACCTGTTGATCCGAATCCGCCCTCACCTCTTTCAGTATCTGTTAGTGTATTCGTTTTTGTTAATGTTGAAATATTCTGTCCGATAACATTCATAATAACTCCCTGAGCGATTCTTTCACCAGGTTCTATCGTATAGTCCTCATTACTTAGGTTTACCGCTATTACTCCAACATCTCCTCTATATCCCTCATCCACAGTTCCAGGTGTGTTTAAAACGGATATCCCATGTTTTAAAGCCATACCACTTCTTGGTCTAACTTGTAACTCTGTGTTGGGTGGTAATTCGAATTTTAAACCAGTGGGGATTAATTTTCTCTCCAAAGGTTTAAGTGTAACCGATTCACTTAAATAAGCTCTTAAATCAAATCCACTATCACCTACTTTGGCGTATTCTGGATCAGAATTATCTGATGAATTAGTGAATTTAGTTTCTATCGATATTTTAAAGTTATCGTACTCATTAAGTTCTTCATTATTAAAACTTTCAATACGAGTCATTAAATCTTGTAACTCTCTTAACTCTTTAAATTCACTATCTATGTTAAAACTCTCTTCACTCATATTATTTATTTTTATCACCCTTTATTTTTATATTAGGACATTCACAATTACCATTTGGATCTACTGTTTGTCCACAATTACATTTTGTTTTACTTCCCATACTATTTATTTTTACATTCTATTATTGATAACTCATTAGCCTGTCTTAAAATTGTGGATAATGAACTACTATACCATTTTGACTGTTTATCGTCATCCGATTTATCATAATTAACAATCGATTGGTATTCTTCCTCGTTAAGTTTAACATCGTTCATCATACAATAATATATTGACCTTTCCCCTATTCTCATAGAAACCAAATCTTCATTAAACTCATACATCTTACCTTGATTCTTTCTATGCCATTCTGATTCACAAAATTTATATAACTTTGTTTTACCTATCTGATGTAAAAAACAAACCTTTATAACTGAACTTTGATCAACTCTTAGTTTTTCTGGTAAACAGTTATTAATGTAGATACCATATTTAGTAACTTTTAAAAGGTGATCTATTAAACCACCAGGAAAAGCGTTATACATAGATTCCATATTAGAGGCTGGGGACGTAAATAAATCCTCACCTAAAAATTTTAATAAATCTTCGTTAAAAATATTATACTTTTCACTAGTATCTAAAAACTTTTCTTTATTTTTTTCTATCTTATCTTTTAACTCTACCATATCTTTTTTTACAATGATAAAGAATTTAATTTAAAATATCAACCTCTACATCCTTTTTTTCGTCAATAAGTCTTTTATATAGATTTCTACGTTCAGTACAAACTGATTTCATATCATATGTACCATTAACAGTATTGTATAAATTTTCACCCATCTTAGTAATTAATTCAGGGTTATTAATTAACGTCTTAAGATGTTTCAACCAAAACTTATGATTTTTAATAGTGGGGACTAAAAAACCATTACCTGTTTCGTCTATCTCACCACCTTTCTTATAACCATTTTTAATGTCAATCTGATAAGAACCAAAATCTTGTGCAATAATAGCCTTTTTATGAAATCCAGCTTCAATTACCTTTAACTGTGACTTAACTTTATTAAAAACACTTTCTTTAAGAGGTGCTAAAGATATATCAAATAAATTATAATTAGATGCGTATGATGTAATTGGTTTTGTCCATACTCTTCTATATGGTTCATTTTCTACACCCTCATATTCCTTATTTTCAAAAGTCAGTAAGAAATTTTTATATTCATCACTTACTAATTTATAATCATCGGTAAATATTTTTTCATATTTATACCACACAGACTCTTCTGGTTTTATTGGACGTTGTTTTTGTTGACCGGTTTCTTTATCGATAGTAGTCATCATCCCTCTAAGATCATAACCACATAATACAAATTGTATTTTATCTAACAAACCTTCATTTTTTAAACTACGCATTAAACCTTTTAGGATTTGTAAATCTTTTATGTGTGAAGAACCACCTAACCATCCTATACGGATTCTATCACTTTTTTCCGGTTTACTTTGATATTGTTTCTCATCTGGATTAATAGCGTTAGGGATGACAAAAACATTTTCATTTAATTTTTTTATTTCGTCTGCGAATACAGGTGTAGTGGTAGTTATATTTCTAGAAACTCTTAAGTTATTAGAAATTTTCCTATCCAGTTCATTTTGTTTAATTATCTGATGAGCAGGGTGATCAGGTCCTGGTGACCAATGATCATCTAAATCCATAATAGTGACAATACCTAAATCATCACACTTATCTAATAGTTTTGGTAAGTTACCGTAATCACCTAATGTTCTATGATAATGTATTACATCATATTGACTTAGAAATTTATCATTATTTAATTCTGGTTCATAGTCTATATCCACATGAAACTCCTCTGGGAAGTATTCTTCTAATTTAATATGTGGTATGGTAGATCGGTAGTAGCCGTCAACTCACCCCAGTCCTGTCACTAGGTACTACTAATACCTTTGTTTTGTGACTGACTGGGGTGATACTTAATTCAGTTTTTTTCATGTGTTTATTTTTTTAAAAGTATAGTAATATTTAACTAAAATATAAACACTAAAAAAATTTTATTTAAAAGAATGAATATTTATATAACACATAAAAAGTAAATATATGGGTAATGATGTTAATAAAGAAATTGATTTGGGTGAGTATGTCATTACAATAAAGTATATACAATATGGTGACTTAGAAATCGAAGTTTTGGATGAATTAGGGGAACAAATAGAGGGAATATATATATCTAATATAAAATAATTGTTAATTTATTTGGTGGTTTAATATATTTGTTGTATATTTGTATTATAAGAAACTGAAAAAGGAAAAAACCTTAAGTTCAATAGAGACTAAAGGTAAAACCACCCAATAGAAGTGGAACATATAAAGTCCTTAAGTTCAATAGAGACTAAAGGCAGCCACACCCGATAGAGGTGTGGTTTTTTTTATAGTGTTGGTACTAAAATTTGTAACTGATTATACCCCATTCTGAAATCTTCTTCACACATTACTGTTTTAATGATAAGGTTCCATCTGTTACTTTTTGTATTTTCTGGTATAATTACGACATTAAGGTAGTCATCACCCTCCCTAGTTACTATGAATTCTCTTCCGTTTCTGATGTTATTATTTATTATTTCTTCCGCAATAAAACCTAAAGAATCATCAATAAGGTTAACCATATCAAAATCACTTATTCTTTGTCCGTAACAGGGGTTGTTTCTATCATTATCATTAATATGTCTATTTTGTCTATAGTTAACATGTCCTTTTTTAAAGACACCAAAATCCACTGTTATATTTTTAGATAGATTAGTAACTCTTTCTTCTTGTTCTAAAATTAAATTTTTTCTTATAATATCTCTTAGGTTCATATAGTATAAATATATACAATAAAAAAATAATTCCTATTTTATTTGGTGGTTTAATATATTTGTTGTATATTCGTAACATCAAAAATAAACAACTATGAAAGAAAATATTTATCAACACATTAAATGGTTAGCTCAGTATTGTGGTGGAACATTAGATTTACCATTATTAAGTGAAGAAGATGTCTCAGACATTATGCCCGAATTGATGAAAAACCTTAAAAAACAATCTGACGCCATTGGTTACGATGGTTTTACAGGTAGTCCTGACAGTTATCCACGAATGGTTTGGGTGATGGTATATAATGGTATTGTTAAACCGACTGTATTAGAATGGATAGATGGTAATTGTCCCGAAGCGTGGTTCCGACCTATGTACTTACCAAAAGAAGAACAGGATAAACTTATTAATAGTAAATAATTATGACAGTATCAGAAAGTAAACAAAGAATAAGAGATAGGTACATTAAATGGTACGTAACTAATTATCCTGCATCCAACAGCATAGACACGTTAAAGGATGCTAAATATTCTTGGTGGGAAAGAGAGAAAGACTGTCAAGAGTGGTGTGATAAAGAAGGGACATACGTCCCAATGAGTGAAACAAAAACTCTAAATATAATGAGACAATGGTTTAAAGAATGTAAAAACAGATAATTATGAAAAAATTAAGTATTAAGAGAGTTAGAAGGTTTTTTGACATTAATGGGTTAGATGTATTAGAAGGGGAGAAAATAGAAGTATCAGAGGTTATTAATGGTATCGAGTATTGTAGTTTAGAGGAAGCGTATAAAGTAATGTCACCATTTACTCCCTTATTTGGTGGTTTAGTTGAATTTTGTAAATTAAAAAAATAGAGATATGAAATGGAGTGAAGTTTTTATTATTAGTTTCTTAGAGGAATATTTTAATAATGATTATAATAAAAGATTCGAAGGTAGAACACCATTCGATCAAGAGTTAAAGGACATAAGTCAAAACTTATGGATTGAATCCGTATTATCACAATTAAACCCATATGTTTGGTTAAGTGAATGGGATGGTGGTAGATATTATGAGGATAATGATGTTAAGAAATCATTAGGGTTAATGTATAACGATTTAGAGAAATCATATACTGATAAAGGTTACGGTGAATTATCAATAACTTAAAATAAAAAAACCCTCTTCGGAGGGTTTCTTTTTATATTCTTTTTTTAGTTTTCTTTTTCTTAGGAAGTGGTTTAAGTTGTCCACCGAATATTGTATCACCGATTTTAATCTTAATATCTTCAGTTACTAAAGATTTATCTAAATATTCTTCCACAACTTCTCTAACAACATCTTCAATTTCTTCTCTAACAATTTGTCTAATATTATTAACATCAACACTTTTATTCGATGCGGGTGTCATTGTTGGTTGGGGTGTAGGAGATTCATTAACTAAATCTTCCACATCACTTAGTTCAAATGTGTGGTTAGGTGATTCAGGTATCGAAATAGGTTCTTCTACCATTGCTTGTAATACTGCCTGTGGCATTTTACTAGTTTTTAAATTTCTATATTGTCCTCCTTGAGGTGCAACTGATTGTGTAGTGTTAGATCTTTCTCTCACAAAGTTTTCAGTTAAATTAGGAATTTCCTTTTCTTGATGTGATGATTGTTCAGACACCATATTAGTCGCTACCCCATATTCAGAATCTGTTTTATTCATTATCGCTTTAGATTTGTTTAAAATCTCAGTTAATTTATTAATATTACTCATAATTAATCATTAAATTTTGTTATGTTATAAATTTTTATCATATCTTTATCCCCAGTAGGATTAAATAGTGGTCTGGGTTCTGAAAATGTACCAGACAATTTTTTCAAAGCGTTCATCCTATCTACCCTAAACAATTTCCATCCTGGTTGAATAGTTTTAGTGTCACCACCTACCTGATATACTCTAACTACGTCATTTCCAGCTTTTGATGTACCGTAACAATATACCTCTACCCATCTCCTTCCTTTTCCTCCTGGATCTTCATCGTCATCATAATATACCTCAGCAATCCTTTTCTGAATCATGCAATCCATTATAGTAGACTTACCAGCCACTTCAAGAATAAGACTTTCTGCAATATTGTAAAGAGTCATTTTTAATTATTCGTTATCAATTATGTAATTAGGGTAATATGGTTTATTAGGTCCAAATCCATTTGGTCCTGTACTACTACCGTATTTAGCTTCATTTCTAGCAATTGCTTCTTCTCTAGCTACGATATCGTCTTCTCCACCACCAGAAACACTATTTAATTGATCAGCGTTCCCATTTGTTCCTTTACCTTTAACATCACCATCCGATAGTGCGTTAGGGTGTGTACCCTTATATCGTTTACCATCACTATCTAGATAGGTATTTTTGATTACATTGTCGACTCTATAAACGTCACCCAATTCTTCTAATTTAGTCTTTGCCATAATTTTTATATTTTAGATTTGTATGTTATTAATTTTTTTATTCTCGTCACTTCTTCATAAACAGGTTTACCTCTACTAATTTGTCCAGAAATGTCTTTAGACAATTTTGGTAATGTCATTTTTAAAGTTTCTCTATTAACTTTATTAGTATCCTTATTATGTTGTTTTATAAACTGATTACTTAAACCAGTTTCACCTTTTATTTTTTTCGGTGCCTTAACGGCTTGTGTTTCTTTATTTAATGTACTCTCGACCCAATTACGTGTTGTACTACCACCATTAAGTCTATATTCGATATCATTATGATCACCTTCAAACTTATCAAACCAATTTTTCATCCTCTTCATTTGTTTATACTCAATCATTTTCTGTTCTAGAATATTCTTAGCCCTTTTATATCCTTCAGTTTGTTTACCATCTTTATTAGTAGACTCGAATGTTTTAACTGCGTTTTTAAAACAATTAAGTACGTAATCGGGACAGTTCCAATACTTACCGTCTAAATCACTATTTCCACCCTTATTTTTCTTCTTTGACATATTTTATCTTATCACCTATGATTTCTCTTTCTTCTTCAGATATTGAAGTTGTGTCTATGTTATCAATAATGTGATTTAACACAATCGATAGTTCTATACCATGTAAATTTTCTTTGTTAATTAAATCCATAAGACTATTAACCTTTCTAATTACCATTGGTTTTTCGTGTACGTCTTTCAATTCCATAATATCAGGTATCTCAACTTTGTTAGTTAGCATATCCTGTTCATTCTGTTTGACGATACCTCTATTATCTTTTTTATCCCTTATTATTTCATCCACTAATTCCCTCATCTTAGATTCCGACGAATCTTCTTCAATTCTATCATTAAAGAAATCCATATCGTATGGTAAAGAATGACCTCTCCATTTTTCTACGGGTAAATCACCATAAATCGGATCAGAATCTTTTTTATAATGAGATTTAATATGTTTATCTGCGTATTTTCTAGCCTTTTCTCTAGGATCTCTACTATAATTTTTTCTGGTTTTATGGAATGTATCTAAATCTTTAATTACTTCGTCTGAAACGTCATCTATTTCATTTTCATCTAAAAAATTAAATTTTGTGTCATATGGTAATGAATGTTTTGGCCATTCCCTACTATCTTTATAATCGTGTTGTGGGAAACCTCTTTTAAAATAATGTTTTTTAATATCTTTATCAGCCAATTTTTTACCACTACCTAAATCACTTATGTCTGGTACAACATTAAGTTCGTCATACATTTCGTCATCATAATCCTCTTCTTCACTTAATACTTCTTCTTCACTTACAACATAATTATAATTAATTCCATAATATGGTCCACCATAAATGAAATATGCCTCAGGTCCTTGTGTAGCGTTTCTAACATAATCATCTGTAGTTTTTTTAGACTTCACATAATTTCTGTTAGCTACATAGTTATCATCTTTATTAATTAAAGTACCATTTTTGTCGACAAACTCACTTATTTCTTCTTCACTAATACTTTCACTTAGATTTTTTCTATTTATATAATTAGTAATATTAGACTTTTTAAATGTTTTATTCATAATAAATGTTTTTTATATAAATATAACAGAAATTCAAATATTTATTAAATAAAGTAAAAATATGGCTTCATGTGAAAATAAATATATAACTTTATTAGATTTATCTAGACAAGCTAAAGTAATTACTGGTGAAACTGCTTGTTTTGATGGTAAGATACAAGTTGGTTTACCGTTCAGTGGTTACCCCACAGGTGTTGATACAGGTACTACTGTGTCTTTGGGTATTGTTTCTTCAGAAACTGCGGTATTTAGTGGTAATACCGGTACAACTATATTCGATGTTTCTAACACATCTTCACCTAATTACGACGCATTATTTAGTGGTTATTCTGGTACTGTATGGACAAACGATTTATTCTCCGGTAACACATCAGGATTAACATTACCAATTACACCTTTAAGTGCGGATACACAAATTGTTGGTCCGTTTTGGACTTTGACTAAAACAGGTATGACTGGTGATTATGTTATTGGTACTGAATACACTGGTTATTCAATAACCTATTCCGTAAGTCAATTACAAGAAATTAGTTTTATAACAGGATTCACCGCCTACTCTGGTTTTTCTAGTGCTTCACAAGAAAACTTTTCAGCGGGAACATTAGATTACAAAGGACCATTAGATTATATATCTTCTGTTGAAGATGCCACTATAGATGGAAGATTAACTACAAATAAATTAACTGTAACGGGTGGTGCTTCTGCATCAACAATAGGTTATGTATTAACACAATTAGATGAAACAGGTAAAGCTGGGTGGGTATTTAATTCCGCTAGTGCATCAACAAATACTTTTGTAACTGGTGGTACACTAAATGGGACAAATTTAGATTTAACTTGGAATACTGGGGGTAGTGTACCTTCTATAGAATTAAGTGGTTTAACATTCACAGGAAACACATCAGGAGATTGCATAACAGACATTCACGTTAGTAATATACATTCATGTTCTCCACTTAATATAAATCCCTTAGATGAGGGTAACGTTTATTTTGGAACAAATAGTGGTGTAACTATTGATCTAGAATCCGGTAATAATAATTTATTACTAAAAAGTCAATTTATATTTCAGTCACCAGATCAAATTTTATCAACATATTCTGGATACACCAATATTGCGAAGGGTCACTTTATAGTTAACGACTGGAGTGGTATTACCTCAACAATAATAAGTAACAGCGGTACTTCTGGAACTTCAGGTGTATTCGTTGGTGATTTTACTAAAATAGGTAATTATGGTTCTCTTAGATGGTTTAATAAAAGCTTCGTTAGATCATCAACAGGGTCAACAACAGGACCTAATTTCTATCAAAGTAAAGTGAGGTTGGGTGGTAGTAGTGGAACAAAAGGGTTGGTAATTAACCCTAACGCAGGTAACTCACTTGGGACGCTGTGGTTTGAGGTTAATGGTTCTTCTACTGGTGTTATGTATAGTGAGGATGGTTATTGGGGGTTTGGTTTAAATCCAGACGGTACAGAAATGCCTTCGGCTCATTTACAAGTCGGTGGTACAGGAACAACGGGTAGTTTTAAATTCTTAGATGGTAATGAACAAAATGGTTATGTTCTTACATCTGACGCCAATGGTGTTGGTTCGTGGGCAGCTTCATCCGGAAGTACCGATAACTTCGCTAACACAGATTTAACACTAACAGGTGATAGGGTACATGATTTAAGTGGGTATACCGCGACTTTTAAAGATGACACAAATAATCAAACTCAGTTACGTGTAGAAAACCTTTCTAGTGGTACTGGAGCATCTTCAGCAATTAATTTACGTGGTAGAGGTGCTGGTGCGGTAACCACTGCGGGTTCATTACTATACGGTGGCGATAACTTTACCGGTATCACCTCATTCAATGATGGTGGTAGTGGGTTATTAACCAACGCACTTAATATATTTACCGGTGGTGGGTCTCCTGGAATTAGGGGACATATTAATATAGGTTCTAGAAGGGGGACTGACGCTGAAGTTAGAATTTTCAATGGTGGATCGAATTTTGATTTTTCCTCATTAGGTGCTAAATTTACAACAACTGGGTTTACTTCTTATCAGGATGTTTATGTTCCGAATCTTAATATTGGTACCTTATCAGCAGTTACTACTGGTACGACAATTATTGATAACCTTGGGGTTGAATCTAATGGGTTAGTTGTTAAATCTTACACAACTAAAAGGTTGGAGATTGGTGATTGGGATATGACAGCGAATACTCAAACGACAGTATCACATGGGTTATCCGCCACTGAATGGAAAACTATTTTAAGGTCTGATGCTCTAATTAGAAATGATAGTGATACTGTTTACGCACCATTAAACGGTATAGAAGCCCCATCTACTGGTTTACCAAATGGTGGTGTTGCATTTTATGACTCGACTAATATAACTTTAAGTAGATACACTACAGGTGATTTTGATACGAATGATTTTAATTCGACATCATATAATAGGGGTTGGATAACATTTGACTATATAAAAGATTAATAAAAAATTAACAAATATGAAAATAAAACAATTATTTAATTATAGACCATATGGTAAAGACATCATCTTAAATGATGGTGAAACCAAAGTAAAAGCAATGGGGATTAGAAAAGGTCCCAGAGGTATAGTTTCTTTAGTTAGGGGAAAAGGTGTTATGATTATATGGGATAAAGATGAGGCTGATACCCATATCGAAGATTCTGAAACCGATTTATTAAACAAACTTAAAGAAGTTATAGGGTAATATTTATTATATATGAGTAACATTTATCAACATAATTTCGACAACTGTATGAAGATGAGATTAAGTAACAGTGATTACTGGGACTTATTTCTTTGTTACGATTGTGAAGACGCACCCAACCCAGATATAATTTTAACAGGAAGTTGTTTATTAGTTAATATCGATATAGATGATGATGATTCTTATTCGGGTGATACAGTTTATAATTTAGTTGATTGGACAGGGTCAACTGTTTATGGTAGTGGTGTTACTTTAAACGATATAGGTTTAACCGGTATTGATAATGGGTTTATCGAATATGATTGTACGGGATCAACAAGTGGGGCAACATTCTTATCCGCTTTCACAGGATCAACTTTATTTCTTTCTTCGGGTGATACTAGGTTTTCTATGACAAGAGTTAGTGGTTGTACATATGACTACACCACCACACCTTTAACCGGATTAACAGAAGGTAGGTATTCTAGATTATGTGGTGGATTTTATCAAGGGTTTTTTAAATTATCAGACGAAACATATTTTAAAGATATTACCAATAATAAATTTACATGGCCAATCTCTTGGTTTAATTGTCCACCTGTATGTACAGGAACCACATCTGGAACCACTACAGGATCAACATCAGGAAGTACCTCTTGTTGTCCAGACCCTAATAAGGCTTACCAATGTTATTTACAAGAAAAACCAATACCATACAATTATCAAGTTTTACCAACACGATACGAACAAGGATGGACATCAATGTTTTGGTTAAGAAAAGATGGTGGTGACTTATGTAGTGGAAACACCGCAACGACATTAAACGACGTATATAGCGCAAACACTGGATTCTTTTATTATATGGGTACTAGATCCGAAAATAAGTTTTGGGATTTATTTAGTGGTGAAACTGGTTATACCACATCATCGGGATATCCATTACCTCCACCAAAAGTAACAGAAGAGATTTTAGATGATAACCCATTTTTAGTTTACAAAGGAAATTGTTGTTGTTTTACCGGTATTACCGAAGTTACAACACAACAAAAAGATAGAAATATAGATATAGTTAACAACGCTTTAGGATTTAGGATAAAAGACGATGGTAGTATAGGGTATAGGACTTTAGGTATTAGTGGTGTATGTTCAGCTGTAACGGCAACAACTGTAGTAGATTGTAATTCTCAGTGTGGTTGTGGTTGTAATAGTGATACTGGGAATACTAAAGTCACCGCAACAACTGTAACTGAAAAATACGTAACTGGTGTTACTATTACTGAAGAATATAGTTTAAGTGGGTTAGTTAAAGATGATCAATGGTCACATATTAGTATTAGATTTAGAGCGTATGAAGAATACGATGATTGTGAATTAAATAGTATACCGAGAAGGTTAGGTAGTTTAGATATTTTCGTAAATGGATTTTTAAAATGGACTGTAGACAACTTTGACGAGTTTTTATTTAAAGAATTAGACGAATATAGAGAAAAACAAGAAGGTGTTCCATTTAACTACAGCTGGGGTGGTGGTACACAAGGTTTGATAGAGACAAATACTGTTAACGGTCCTGATGATAAAGATAACAATTTAATTATACAAGATAATTTTGCTGGTACATTTAAAGGTGATGTCGCAACATTTAAAATGTATGGTTGTGTATTAGACGTTACTTTAATAAGGTATGAGTTTGACAAAACTAAATCTAGATTCGGGTTAGCTGAAGGTGAAGTTATTTATATTGATGACATTGCCGTTGATATTGATTTTTACGCAACATTCTATCCTGGTTCTATTGTGGTACATTATGTTGCCAAAACAAACCAACCTTTAGTAGAGGCAATAACTTTTGATTTCTCTAATGAAGTGGGTGTAATTAGTGGTGATACTATATTTATAGAAGATACTATTCACATACCTAAAGGTGCTACTTCAGGAACTACTATAGTAACATTAGACGATGATTACCAAAGACTATCCGATGACTATGTGATATCTGTTTTTAATTATAAGTCTAATAAAAAGATGTCTATTAAAAGAAACGATATTGTCACATATACTGAACCTGTTAAGTCTTTCACTGCCGACATATCAGGACAATCAGCACCAGTTAATACTACACCAATTAGTGAACGAGTAGATGATGAGGATGATGATAATTCTGAAGAAATTGTTACACCAGAAATAGATAGTTATAAATTCTATTACGGTAAATCAAGTAAAATTAATGTAGATGTTAGTGACATTATCAATCTAACAGATACTTATAAAACAGAGGTTGTTAATACCCATATAGAGTTACCTTTAGGTAATGGTTATGGATTTATTATAATACCTACTAATATGACACAACCAACTATGTTTAGAAACAGTGAAAATGGTTGTAATGGTTTCGCAATACCTATGATCTATCAAGGTGAGATAAGTATTGGTGAACCCGATAATGATATTATGTACAAAATGTATAGAACATATGTACCTACACATGCTAAAGTTGACATTTGGTTATGTGATTAAATATTTTTATGTAGATGGGTGATTTTAGTTTAATGGGTGGAGTTGGTATAATGGGTGTATTAACACCTATGGATACTAGAGATGATTACGCAGTAACTGACCCAGTTTATGGTGTAGATGGTCTTAGAAATGTTGCATCAATAAACGACTTACATACTGTATCATTAACAAGAAGAAGGCCGGGAATGATAGTTGGGGTTAATGGTGGTGAATACTATTATAGGTTGAAGGATGTTGAATGGTCTTACGATATGTCAGACTGGGAAGAACTAACATTAAGGGTTCAATATAGTGATAGAGAAACCCCTTCAGGTGTTGTTGACGGAATTAATAATATATTTACATTGAACGATATACCCGAATTAAACAGTGAACATGTTTACTTAAACGGGTTATTACAAGAAGAGAACTACGATTATACCATAAGTGGTAGTACCATTTCATTTATAGATACCCCATGGTCAGGTTCAAGACTTAAATGTTCATACAGATATTAAAGCTTTATTAAAAAGTTTTAATCGTTATATTTACTAAAAAAGTTTTATTATGGAAGAATTAGATAAAATCATAAGCGATATATATGGTATATGGGCCTACAAAGATAGTTATATTAATAAAACACCATTCAAACCTGAATATAGGGATGTATATGGTGAAATTACAAAAGTAGGTGGTGATGGTATTGTTAACCATTTTAAGGAACACTTTAATGAGGATACTATATTTTATGATTTGGGATGTGGGACAGGAAAATTGGTTGCACATATCGGTTTACAATATAATGTTAAAAAGTCATGTGGAATAGAACTGAGTAAAGAAAGAATGACTTGCGCTAAATTAATAAAAGAAAAGTATTGTAAAGATAAGTCTAACATTTCATATATAGAGGGTGATATGTTTGAAAATGATTTAAGTGATGCTACGGTAATATATATCGACAATTTAGTTATGTCAATCCCAATAATAAATAAATTAGTAAATATATTACCAAAGGGGTGTTTGATTATATGTAGAAGAAAGCCTACTGTGTTTGAATTTAAAGGAGTGGATGATGATAAGTTTGTAACAACATATCACAATACAAAAATATTTTATTTGATAAAAGAATAAAAAAAAACTGTTCTAAAAAAACAGACACATCTAAAACAATTTCACACTTACTAAAATTATTCTGTAATCTTACTTGATTATTACAAGATTCCGGAGAAATTGAGGACTACACTATTACAGAAAATATTATAACCTTTGTTGATGCACCGTTTGACGGTAGTAAAATTAGATGTACATATAGACACAACTAATTCACACTTTACTGGAGTTTTATATATTTATTAATAAAGACAAAAAAATGAGCGAAGCTAAGACATACGAAACATCTGATTTATATTTAACAGCCTTTTTAAAATTAAAAGGACAAAAATTTATAGTAGAAAAAGTTAACAAAAAAGTAATATTTAAATTCACCGATAATGAGGTATTAGGTAAGTTAGTGAGTGATTATTTAACAGAATCAGGATCTTGTGAACCACTTCTTTATAGTAACTCAATTAAAAATCTCAAAAATTTAATATATAATATATAATTTTTTTTGAAAAAAAATAGACTTTTTCAAAATTCCCACATATTTATATAGTGTAGGGTTTAAAAACTTTTATATTTAAACCTTATTAATATTAAAATTATTATCATTATTTCTATTAAGTGAGTTATGAACATTCTGTTCATTTTTTATTGAAAAACATAAAGACTCAAGTTAATCATTAAATATTTTATTTAAAACCAAAACGACACACTGTTTTTGGTGTGCCGGTGTAAAAGATCACATAATAACAATTATTTTAAAATAAATAATTATGCCAAATACAAAAATTGTATTAAATAGTCAATCAGATTTAATTCTTACAGGTGCACAACTGTTAGAACCGTCTGGTTTAGTACAGGGTGACATAGAAGGTCTAGTTGCCCAATTAGCTGCTATTGATAAAGCAGCAATGAACGAAGCAAGTTTAAGAACTGCTGCTGATAGTTCTTTAGAAGCTAAAATTGCTGCTGACGTATCAACTGAAAAAGCTGCTGGTGATGCTGCTGATCAATCTTTAGAAGCTAAAATTGATGCTGATGTATCTACTGAAAAAGCTGCTAGAGAAGCTGCGGTTTCTACTGAGAAAGCTAGAATTGATGCTATCTTAGATGCTTCTGAAGCAGATAAGGATTCATTCGGAGAAATCGTTACTTTAATCAACCAAGTTGATACTGAAAATGATGAAGCATTCGCTGGATATGTTCTTTCTAACAACGCTGCACTTTCAAGTGAATTAGTTGCTAGAGCTGAAGGAGATTCATCTTTAGAAGCTAAAATGAACGCTGA
>Ga0206131_10003851_pt1 | contig 16976 bp, 11 predicted proteins | sample Helgoland_Spring_FD_148636 | JGI IMG/M metagenome (GOLD analysis project Ga0206131, IMG submission 148636) | Pelagic subsurface seawater microbial communities from Kabeltonne, Helgoland, North Sea - Helgoland_Spring_Bloom_20160517_1 | ecosystem: Environmental > Aquatic > Marine > Epipelagic ...
CTGGCTTTGAAGTTCGTGACGTGCACGCGACCCACTATGGTCGTATCTGCCCGATTGAAACGCCGGAAGGCCCGAATATTGGCCTGATCAACAGCCTGGCCACATATGCCCGCGTCAACAAATACGGGTTCATCGAAACGCCTTATCGTAAGGTGATTGATGGGCTGGTGACTGATGACGTTGTTTATATGTCTGCCATGGAAGAAGGTCGCCACACGGTCGCGCAGGCGAATGAGCCGATTAGCGCAGAGAGCCACCTGGTCAATGACCTGGTTGATTCCCGGCGTGGCGGTGAATATGCGCTGTCGCCCCGTGAACAGATCGATTTCATGGACGTGTCGCCAAAGCAGCTTGTTTCTGTCGCTGCGGCCCTCATTCCATTCCTGGAAAACGATGACGCCAACCGCGCGCTCATGGGCTCGAACATGCAGCGGCAAGCTGTGCCGCTCTTGCAGAGCAAGGCCCCGCTTGTCGGCACCGGCATGGAAAGTGCTGTCGCTAAGGATTCTGGTGCAACGATTACTGCCAAGCGTGGTGGTATCGTCGATCAGATTGATGCGATGCGTATTGTTGTGCGCGCCAACGAAGAAGAGTCCCAGGGCGATACCGGCGTAGATATCTACACGCTGCAAAAGTTTGAACGCTCTAACCAATCCACGTGCATCACCCAGCGTCCGCTTGTCCGCAAGGGCGACCGGGTGGCTGCAGGCGATATCATTGCCGATGGTCCTTCGACCAATCTTGGCGATTTGGCGCTTGGTCGGAACGTGCTCGTTGCGTTTATGCCTTGGAATGGCTTCAACTTCGAAGATTCCATCGTGATCTCAGAGCGGATTGCCCGGGACGACGTGTTCACTTCTATTCACATCGAAGAATTCGAAGTGATGGCGCGGGACACGAAGCTCGGCCAGGAAGAGATCACGCGGGATATCCCGAATGTTTCCGAGGAGGCACTTCGGAACTTGGACGAAGCAGGCATCGTGTATGTCGGCGCGGAGATCAATCCGGGCGACATCATGGTCGGTAAAGTCACGCCTAAGGGCGAGTCGCCGATGACGTCTGAAGAAAAGCTGCTGCGCGCCATCTTTGGTGAGAAAGCGGCTGACGTCCGCGATACCTCCTTGAAGGTGCCGCCAGGGGTGACCGGCACGATCGTTGACGTTCGCGTCTTCTCCCGTCGTGGCGTCGAGAAAGATGAGCGCGCACGAGCTATTGATCAGTCTGAGATTGAACGCCTCGCGAAAGATCGGGACGATGAGCGCGGGATTATCACCCGTAGCTTTAACGCCCGCTTGCGTGAAGTGCTGGGCGGCCAAACGGTCGTATCCGGGCCAAAGGGCGTTAGTGAAGTCAGCAAGGGTGCCGTTATTGACGCTGCCCTGCTGGACGCAATTACGCCGAACCAGCAGCGCCAGATCACCGTCGAAGACGACGCCGTGATGCAGGAACTGGAGGCCTTTGGCCGTCAGTTTGATGAAAGCATCAAGCAGCTTATTGACCGGTTCGAAAACAAGGTTGAGAAGCTGGAACGCGGCGACGAGCTGCCTCCTGGCGTTATGAAGATGGTCAAAGTCTTCGTTGCGGTGAAGCGTAAGCTGCAGCCGGGCGATAAAATGGCTGGCCGTCATGGCAACAAAGGCGTTGTATCAACCATCGTACCGATGGAAGACATGCCACACCTGGAAGATGGCACACCGGTTGATATCGTTCTGAACCCACTTGGCGTTCCAAGCCGTATGAATGTTGGTCAGATTCTCGAAACGCATCTGGGCTGGGCCTGTGCAGGCCTTGGACAGCAGATCGAGACCATGCTGGATTCCGTGGCCCAGGGCGACAAGGGCATGCAGGATCTTCGCGATAAGCTTGCGGATATCTACGGTCCGGAGATGAACGAGAGCGACGTCAAGGTCCTCAGCGATGATGAGATCCTGGAGCTCTCGAATAACCTGACCGAAGGCCTGCCGATCGCAACACCTGTGTTCGATGGTGCCCGCGAGTCTGATATCAACGCGATGCTGGAAAAGGCCAACTTGCCGACCTCCGGCCAGACCCGATTAATTGATGGACGTTCAGGCGAGCCTTTCCATCGCCCAGTCACAGTCGGCTTCATCTATATGCTGAAGCTCCATCACTTGGTGGACGACAAGATCCATGCACGGTCTATCGGGCCATACAGTCTCGTTACCCAACAGCCGTTGGGTGGTAAAGCGCAGTTCGGTGGACAGCGCTTTGGTGAGATGGAAGTGTGGGCGCTTGAAGCTTATGGCGCTGCCTACACCCTGCAGGAAATGTTGACGGTGAAATCCGATGACGTTTCTGGGCGGACCAAAGTCTACGAAGCAATTGTGCGCGGCGACGATACATTCGACGCGGGCATCCCAGAATCGTTCAACGTTCTAATCAAAGAGCTTCGCTCGCTTGGCTTGAATGTTGAACTGCAGGAGACGGAACCGACTGCGTAATGCGGACCGGCGCTTTCTTCTACGACCATTATAGGCGCTGCGACGGCAGTCGCCTTTCCCTTGCAGCGGGCGTATCCTCGCCCGCTGCACAAGCAAGCTAAAGGAGCGTGCCCCTATGAACGATTTGATGAAGGTCTTCGGCCAGATTCAGGGCGCCCAGAGCTTTGACAAGATTCGCATCTCCATCGCCAGCCCGGAGCGTATCCGCTCCTGGTCATACGGTGAGATCAAGAAGCCAGAAACAATCAACTATCGTACATTCAAGCCGGAACGGGATGGCCTGTTCTGCGCGCGTATCTTTGGCCCGATCAAGGATTACGAATGCCTATGCGGTAAATATAAGCGCATGAAGTATCGCGGCATCATCTGCGAAAAATGCGGCGTTGAAGTCACGCTCACCAAAGTCCGGCGCGAGCGCATGGGCCATATTGAGTTGGCGGCACCAGTTGCGCACATCTGGTTCCTGAAGTCGCTCCCAAGCCGTATTGGTCTCATGCTCGACATGACCCTGCGTGAGCTTGAGCGCGTGCTTTATTTCGAGAGCTTCCTGGTTGTCGATCCCGGATTGACCGACCTTGGCGAGCGGCAATTGCTGTCCGAAGATGAGTATTACGGCGCGCAGGACGATTACGGCGCTGATAACTTCACAGCGATGATCGGTGCAGAGGCCATCAAGGTTCTGCTGACGAACATGGATATGGGGTCTGAGCGCGAAAATCTGCGTGAGGAGCTGAAGGACACCAATTCAGAGGCCAAGCGTAAGAAGATCGTCAAGCGCTTGAAGCTGATCGAAGCCTTCATGGAATCTGGCGCGCGTCCGGAATGGATGGTGCTGGATGTTGTTCCGGTTATTCCACCGGAACTCCGCCCGCTGGTCCCACTGGATGGCGGCCGCTTCGCCACGTCCGATTTGAACGATCTGTATCGTCGGGTTATCAACCGGAACAACCGCCTCAAGCGCCTGATCGAACTCCGCGCGCCAGACATCATCATCCGCAACGAAAAGCGGATGCTGCAAGAATCCGTCGATGCGCTGTTTGATAATGGCCGCCGTGGTCGGGTTATCACCGGTGCCAACAAGCGCCCGCTGAAGTCACTCTCTGACATGCTTAAAGGCAAGCAGGGTCGTTTCCGGCAGAACTTGCTCGGCAAGCGCGTTGATTACTCCGGCCGTTCAGTCATCGTGGTTGGCCCAAGCCTGCTGCTGCATCAATGTGGGCTGCCCAAGAAAATGGCGCTCGAACTGTTCAAGCCAATGATCTATTCGAAGCTTGAACTTTACGGCATGGCGAGCACGATTAAGGCCGCGAAGCGCATGGTCGAGCGGGAACGCCCGGAAGTTTGGGATATCCTTGAAGAGGTTATCCGCGAACACCCGGTTATGCTGAACCGCGCGCCTACGCTTCACCGTTTGGGTATCCAGGCGTTCGAACCGAAGCTGGTTGAAGGCAAGGCCATTCAGCTGCATCCGCTGGTTTGCACAGCATTCAATGCTGACTTCGATGGCGACCAGATGGCGGTCCACGTGCCGCTATCCTTGGAAGCGCAGCTTGAAGCCCGCGTTTTGATGATGTCGACCAATAACATCCTCAGCCCTGCGAACGGCAAGCCGATTATCGTACCGACCCAGGATATCGTCCTTGGTCTGTATCATTTGTCCATGGATCGCGAAGGCGAGCCGGGCGAAGGCATGGTTTTCCGTGGCGTCGGTGAAGCGAAGCAGGCGCTCGATCAGGGCGTCGTTTCCTTCAACACGCGGGTTAAGGCCCGGTGGAGCTGGATTAATGCCGAGGGCGAAGAGACCGTCACCGTGTTCGACACCACGCCGGGCCGGATGGTCATTGGTGAGTTGTTGCCGCGCACACCTGGCATGGGTTTCGATACCGTCAATGAGGTGATGACCAAAAAGGCCATCTCCAACTTGATCGATACCGTTTACCGGACCTGCGGCCAGAAGCACACGGTGATCTTCGCGGATCGCCTGATGACCCTTGGGTTCACAACTGCGACTCGTTCAGGCGTCTCGTTCGGTAAGGATGACATGGTCATTCCTGTCGAAAAGAAAGCTTTGATCGAAGAAGCGCAGACGATGGTCAAACAGTATGAGCGCCAGTACCTGGACGGCCTGATCACACAGGGCGAAAAGTACAACAAGGTCGTCGATGCTTGGTCCAACACGTCGGACAAAGTGGCGCGCGCTATGATGAGCGGCATCGCCAAGCTCGAAGATGGCAAGCCCATCAACGCGGTTTACATGATGGCCCACTCCGGTGCGCGTGGTTCTGAAGCGCAGATCAAGCAGCTTGCCGGCATGCGCGGCCTGATGGCTAAGCCGTCTGGTGAGATTATCGAAACGCCGATTATCTCGAACTTTAAGGAAGGTCTGACCGTTCTTGAGTACTTCAACTCCACCCACGGGGCACGTAAGGGCCTTGCGGATACGGCGTTGAAAACTGCGAACTCGGGCTATCTCACCCGCCGTCTGGTCGATGTGGCGCAGGATTGCATCATCTTCAGCCATGATTGCGGCACCCAGGAAGGCCTTGTCATCCGCGCCGTTGTTGAAGGCGGTGATGTGATTGAAGCACTTTCTGAACGCATCCTTGGCCGTACCGCTGCCGTGGACATCAAAGACCCACTTTCCGGTGACATCATTGTTCCGGCTGGTGGCATCATTGATGAAACGACATCAGTGCAGGTCGAAGACGCGGGCGTTGACGAAGTCAAAATCCGGTCCGTCCTGACCTGTGAGGCAGACCTTGGCGTTTGCGGTCGTTGCTACGGTCGTGACCTGGCACGCGGCACCGAAGTCAACATCGGTGAGGCGGTCGGCGTTATCGCGGCCCAGTCCATCGGCGAGCCGGGCACTCAGCTCACCATGCGTACCTTCCATATTGGTGGTGCGGCACAGCGTGGGGCGGAGCAGTCCAGCATTGAAGCCACCCACGATGGCACGATCAAAATCCTGAACCGGAACGTCGTGATTGACGCTACGGACACGCCGATTGTGATGGGCCGGAATACGGAAGTCATCCTGATTGACCCGGCAGGCCGCGAGCGTGCGCGTCACCGTCTGCCATATGGTGCGCGCTTGCTCACCGATGAAGGGGCAACCGTTGAGCGGGGCCAGAAGCTTGGCGAATGGGATCCGTTCATGCTTCCCATCATCTCTGAGCGCGATGGTGTCGCGAACTATGTTGATTTGGTTGATGGTGTCTCTATCCGTGAAGTCATGGATGAAGAAACTGGCATCGCAAGCCGTGTGGTCGTCGATTGGCGCCAGCAGCAACGTGGCGCAGACTTGAAGCCGCTGATCGCCCTGACGGACGAGAATGGCGAGCCGATTGAACTGGCTGCCGGCATTCAGGCACGTTACTTCCTCAGCGTTGATGCTGTTCTGAATATCGAGAACGGCGCCAGGATTAAGGCTGGCGAAGTGCTTGCCCGTATCCCACGCGAATCGTCTAAGACCCGTGACATCACCGGTGGTTTGCCGCGTGTGGCTGAACTGTTCGAAGCGCGTCGTCCGAAGGATCACGCGGTCCTGGCTGAAACCAATGGCCGTGTCGAATTTGGTAAGGATTACAAGACCAAACGCCGGATCATTGTCCGCGATATGGTGGATCCTGATCAGACGTCTGAATATATGGTGCCTAAGGGTCGGCATGTTGCCGTGCGCGAAGGCGACATGGTGGAAACAGGTGATCTCTTGCTGGACGGCAACCCCGCCCCGCATGACATCCTGCATGTGCTTGGCGTAGAAGCGCTGGCAGAATTCCTGGTCCATGAAATTCAGAGCGTCTATCGCCTCCAGGGCGTGAAGATCAACGATAAGCACATTGAGGTGATTGTTCGCCAGATGCTGCAAAAGGTTGAGATTTCAGAGCCTGGCGATACGACCTATCTGATCGGCGAGTTGATCGACCGGACTGAGTTCGATGAGGTCAATGCCCGCACGGCTGCTGAAGACGGCAAGGTGGCTGAAGCGACTCCTGTCCTACAGGGCATCACCAAGGCCTCACTGCAGACGCAGTCCTGGATCTCGGCGGCGTCCTTCCAGGAAACGACTCGGGTGCTGACCGATGCGTCAACGGCTGGGAAGATCGATACGCTAAATGGCTTGAAAGAGAATGTTATCGTTGGCCGCTTGATCCCTGCGGGCACCGGTAGCGTGATGAATCGGGTGCGGCGTATTGCTGCCGAGCGTGACCGTCAGCTCTCTGCTGAGCGGGCCGCGAAGCACGCACAGCCTGCCTTGCCGAGCCCTGACGCGCTTGAGCCGGAGGCTGCGGCAGAATAACTTTCGGATCATGGAGAGAACATGGGCTTTCGCGCCAATAAAGCGACCTAAGCCTGTTGACGCGAAGCCCGTGCCTCTCTATGTTCCGCGAACTCTTGCCGGGGCTGGCTGTAGGTGCCGGGCAATTAGCGAGCCTTAAATGATTCGTTAATTGTTCAAACGCCTAGACGCAGTTTCGATAACATCCACATGTCTCGTGGATGCCCCAAGAGGTCTAGCAATGTCGGGAGCGGCCGGTACTTCGGTCGCTTATCGTTTTTGGAAGACCACCTTGGTTTATCGGAATTCGCTATCGCCAGACGCCCAGCTTCAAGAGTGGGCGTTTTTTGTTGAGACGTGACTGAGAATGGAGATCGGCCTGATGCCGACGATTAACCAGTTAATCCGCAAGCCGCGGAAATCGCCTCCGAACCGGAACAAAGTTCCGGCGCTGGAAGCATGCCCGCAGAAGCGTGGCGTTTGCACGCGCGTCTATACGACGACGCCGAAGAAGCCGAACTCTGCGCTGCGTAAAGTTGCGCGCGTCCGGCTGACAAACGGCTTCGAAGTGACCAGCTACATTCCTGGCGAAGGACATAACCTGCAGGAGCACTCAGTCGTGCTTATCCGCGGTGGTCGTGTCAAAGATTTGCCGGGTGTTCGTTACCATATCCTCCGTGGCGTTTTGGATACGCAGGGCGTCGCAAGTCGTCGCCAGCGCCGTTCCAAATACGGCGCCAAACGGCCGAAGTGATCGGGAGTTAGATCGAAATGTCTCGTCGCCGCGCCGCAGAGAAGCGCCCAGTTACGCCGGATCCCAAGTATGGTGATACGGTTCTCAGCAAGTTCGTTGCTTGCATGATGATGCACGGCAAGCGCGCCGTTGCTGAAAAAATTGTCTATGACGCATTGGCGAAGACCGAAGGTCGCGCCGGCGTTGAAGCCATTGCGGCATTCCGCACGGCGCTGGAAAACGTCCAGCCTGCTGTTGAAGTGCGGTCCCGCCGGGTTGGTGGCGCTACATATCAGGTGCCAATGGAAGTGCGTGCTGAACGCGCCCAGGCCCTGGCTATTCGTTGGCTGATCGCAGCAGCGCGCTCACGTTCCGAAAAAACCATGACGGATCGCCTCTCTAATGAGGTTTTGGACGCCATGAACGGACGCGGCGCTGCCGTTAAGAAGCGGGAAGACACTCACCGGATGGCTGAAGCCAACCGCGCCTTCTCGCACTATCGCTGGTAGTCACCAGGTTTTGATGCTTCGGCGCTTGCCGGACAGGAGCTTTCTATGGCCCGTGAACATACATTAGATCTCTACCGAAATATCGGGATCATGGCGCACATCGACGCCGGTAAAACCACGACCACCGAGCGCATTCTGTATTACACAGGGCGCAGCCATAAAATCGGCGAAGTGCATGATGGCGCTGCAACCATGGACTGGATGGAGCAAGAGCAAGAGCGCGGCATTACGATTACGTCCGCGGCTACAACATGCTTTTGGGCTGACCATCGCATCAACATCATCGACACGCCTGGCCACGTGGACTTCACGATTGAGGTCGAGCGTTCCTTGCGCGTGTTGGATGGTGCTGTAGCAGTATTCGATTCGGTCGCTGGCGTAGAGCCACAATCCGAAACTGTATGGCGCCAAGCTGATAAGTACGGCGTGCCGCGGATGTGTTTCGTCAATAAGATGGACCGCACCGGCGCTGACTTCTTCCGTTGCGTCGATATGATGGAAGATCGTCTTGGCGCGCGCGCATTGGTCCTGCAACTGCCGATCGGCTCTGAAGCAGAGTATGAAGGCGTTGTCGACCTGATCCGCATGAAGGAAATCGTTTGGAAGAACGAAGACCTCGGCGCTGAGTATGAATACCGTGATATTCGTGACAGCTTGGCCGAACAGGCTGCTGAATACCGTGAAAAGCTTGTTGAAACCGCTGTTGAAATGAATGACGCGGCGATGGAAGCGTATCTGGAAGGTGTAGAGCCAGACGAGGCGACCCTGAAGGCTTGCATCCGTGCAGGCACACTGGACGCAAGCGTTGGTTTCGTTCCAGTTCTGAATGGCACAGCTTTTAAGAACAAGGGCGTTCAGCCGCTGCTTGATGCTGTGATTGATTACATGCCGTCTCCATTGGACGTCCCTGCAATTAAGGGCGTCGCCGTTGATTCGGACAAGCCAATGGTTCGTAATTCAACTGATGACGAGCCGTTCTCGGCGCTTGCATTCAAGATCATGACCGATCCGTTCGTCGGTAGCTTGACGTTCGTTCGAATTTATTCGGGCGTGCTTGAAAGCGGTCAGTCCGTGCTGAATTCGGTTAAAAACAACCGTGAGCGCGTTGGTCGTATGCTGGCTATGCATGCAAACAGTCGTGAAGATGTGAAAGAAGCGCGCGCTGGTGACATCGTTGCGCTGGCTGGCCTTAAGAACACAACGACCGGCGATACGCTGTGCGATACGATCAAGCCAGTTGTGCTTGAGCGCATGGAGTTCCCGGACCCCGTTATTGAAGTCGCGGTGGAGCCGAAGTCCAAGGCGGACCAGGAGAAGATGGGCGTTGCGCTCTCTCGCTTGGCGCAGGAAGATCCTTCGTTCCGCGTATCGACTGACCATGAAAGTGGCCAGACGATCATTAAGGGCATGGGTGAATTGCACCTGGATATTCTTGTTGATCGCATGCGCCGCGAGTTCAGTGTTGAAGCTGATGTTGGCGCACCGCAGGTGGCATATCGCGAAACGATCACGCGCCGCGCTGAAGTCGATTATACCCACAAGAAGCAGACGGGTGGCTCTGGTCAGTACGCGCGGATCAAGCTTGTGTTCGAGCCGCAGGAAGACAAGTCGCTCGGTAACACGTTCGATTCCACCATTGTTGGCGGTTCAGTGCCTAAGGAATATATTCCTGGCGTTGAGAAAGGTCTCAAGTCAGCCATGGAAAGCGGCATTATTGTCGGCTTCCCCGTGATTGATGTGAAAGTCACCTTGGTTGACGGTGCCTACCATGACGTTGACTCCAGTGTGATGGCATTTGAGATTGCCGCACGCTCAGCCTTCCGTGAAGGTATGGAGCAATCTGGACCCGCGCTGCTTGAGCCGATTATGAAGGTCGAAGTGGTTACGCCTGAAGATTATATGGGCGACGTCATTGGGGACTTGAATAGTCGCCGGGGACAGGTTAGTGGAATGGATAGCCGCGGTAATGCGAGTGTCATCAATGCGATGGTCCCGCTTGCTAATATGTTCGGCTACGTCAATACCTTGCGCTCCATGAGCCAGGGTCGGGCGCAATATTCCATGCAATTCGATCACTATGAGCAGGTGCCTCAAGCTGTAGCGGACGAAGTTCGCTCTAAAATGGCCTGAGGCGGCTGACTTAACCCAATTTGGCCCGCGTCTGACGCGGGTCGCTAATAGACACACGACGCTTAGGAGCCCACGAGATGGCTAAAGAGAAGTTTGAGCGTAATAAGCCGCACTGCAACATCGGCACGATTGGTCACGTTGACCATGGCAAGACATCGCTGACGGCAGCGATCACGAAAGTGCTTGCTGAGTCAGGTGGTGCAGATTTCCAGGCTTATGACCAGATTGATAAAGCACCTGAAGAGAAAGCGCGTGGCATCACGATCTCAACGGCGCATGTTGAGTATGAGACAGACGCGCGTCACTACGCCCATGTCGATTGCCCAGGCCATGCTGATTATGTGAAGAACATGATCACGGGTGCAGCGCAGATGGACGGCGCAATTCTGGTTGTTTCCGCGGCAGATGGCCCGATGCCTCAGACCCGTGAGCACATCCTTCTGGCGCGTCAGGTTGGCGTTCCCGCCCTGGTGGTTTTCCTGAACAAGGTTGACCAGGTTGATGACGAAGAACTGCTTGAGCTGGTCGAGATGGAAGTGCGTGAGCTGCTTTCTTCATATGACTTCCCAGGTGATGACATTCCGATCATCAAGGGCTCTGCACTTGCTGCTCTTGAAGACAGCAACAAAGAGACCGGCCATGACGCTGTTCTCGAGCTGATGGCTGCAGTTGATGAATACATTCCGCAGCCGGAGCGTCCGATTGATCGTCCGTTCCTGATGCCGATCGAAGACGTGTTCTCGATCTCTGGTCGTGGCACCGTTGTTACGGGTCGTGTTGAGCAGGGTGTTGTGAAGGTTGGCGAGGAAATCGCGATCATCGGCCTGCGTGACACGCAGAAGACGACGGTTACGGGCGTAGAAATGTTCCGCAAGCTGCTCGATCAGGGCCAAGCTGGCGATAACGTTGGTTGCCTGCTGCGCGGCATTGGCCGTGAAGACGTGGAGCGTGGCCAGGTTCTGGCGCATCCTGGTTCGATCACGCCGCACACGAAGTTTGAGTGCGAGTGCTATGTGCTGACGAAAGATGAAGGCGGTCGTCACACGCCGTTCTTCTCGAACTATCGTCCGCAGTTTTACTTCCGCACGACGGACGTGACGGGGACGGTAGAGCTGCCGGAAGGCACGGAGATGGTAATGCCCGGGGATAACATCTCCATGGTGGTGAACCTGATCGCGCCGATTGCGATGGATGAAGGCCTGCGTTTCGCCATTCGCGAAGGCGGTCGCACCGTCGGCGCTGGCGTCGTCGCCAAAGTCGTCGCGTAAGGCTATACAAGGAAGATTGCCCCTGGCATTTCGGTGCTAAGGGCTGCAGGAGCGTAGCTCAATTGGTAGAGCACCGGTCTCCAAAACCGGGGGTTACGGGTTCGATCCCTGTCGCTCCTGCCACTATCTAGCAGGCGATGCGCCGCGGCGGTTTTAACCGGCGCGGCCATCGTATTTGAGAGGGAAGCATTCGATTTTGGATGCTTTCTGGCACTTTAGAAGGGCTCGGAATCCAGTTCCGGCCCGCGTGGGATGACAATGGCCAAGACGAGCCCAGGCGCTTTCGTACGGCAGGTCCGCCAGGAGGCCAGTAAGGTCACCTGGCCCAGCCGGAAGGAAACCATGGTCGCCAGCATGATGGTCTTCATCATGGTGGGGATTTCGGCTGTGTTCTTCTTCGCTGTGGACCAGGTTCTGGCGCTTGGCGTCCGCTATATTCTCGGCCTGGGGGGCTAAAAACTCATGGATGCCCGCTGGTACGTCGTTCACGCCTATTCAGGCTTCGAAAAAAAGGTCGCTCAATCGATCCGCGAACAAGCGGACCGTGAAGGCATTGGCCAAGACATCGATGAAGTCCTGGTGCCAACCGAAGAGGTCGTTGAGATCAAGCGCGGTGCCCGTGCGACGTCTGAGCGGAAGTTCTTCCCGGGCTACGTGCTCGTTAAGATGAAGATGACTGATCACGCCTGGCACTTGGTCAAGAACACGCCGAAAGTCACGGGTTTCCTTGGTGCGGGGCAGCGGCCGTCGCCGATCTCGGAAGCCGAAGCCCGTCGGATTGTCGATCAGGCGCAGGATAGCGTTGATAGTCCGAAACCGTCCGTTATGTTCGAAATCGGCGAACAGGTTCGGGTGTCTGAAGGCCCATTCGCCAGCTTCAATGGCGTGGTCGAGGACGTGGACGAAAAGAACGCGCGCCTCAAAGTCTCCGTATCGATCTTTGGGCGTGCGACGCCTGTTGATCTGGAATACGGCCAAGTCGAGAAGACGTAACGCTTTTTCTAACAGCTGCAATCTGGGCTGGCGCGCATTATCGAATGATAAGCGGTGCAAACAGATTGAACCCCGCGTGGGAGGTCCCCCTTGGCCGCACCACGCACCCGGTCGCGAATGGTCGTGTATCCGGGCGTCTCTAAAGGGAATGGACAGTGGCAAAGAAAATTACCGGCTATATTAAGCTGCAGGTGCCAGCGGGCAAAGCAAACCCGTCGCCGCCTATCGGCCCAGCGCTTGGCCAGCGCGGCGTGAATATCATGGAATTCTGCAAGGCGTTTAACGCGCAGACACAGCAGATGGAAGCCGGGATGCCAATCCCGACGATCATTACTGTTTATGCAGATCGCAGCTTCTCCTTCATCACGAAGTCTCCGCCAGCCAGCTATTTCATTAAGCAGGCCGCCAAGATCAACAAGGGCTCTCAGACCCCTGGTAAATCTGCTGGCATCGTCGGCAAGGTGACAATGGATCAATTGCGTGAGATCGCCAGCCAGAAATTGGCAGACATGAGCGCGAATGATGTGGACGCTGGCGCTAAGGCGCTGGCCGGGTCCGCCCGGTCTATGGGCGTGGAAGTGGTGGATTGATCTAATGGCAAAGCAAGGCAAACGCGTTGTAGACGCGCAGAAAACCATCGACGCTGAAAAGCTTTATGGTCTCGATGAAGCTGTTGGCATTATCAAATCCAATGCCAAAGCGAAGTTTGATGAGACGGTCGAAATGTCGATCAATCTTGGCGTAGATCCACGCCACGCGGACCAACAGGTTCGGGGCATGGTCGCGCTGCCAAACGGCACGGGCAAGACCGTTCGCGTTGCCGTGTTCGCCCGTGGCGAGAAGGCTGATGAAGCAACGGCTGCTGGCGCAGACGTGGTTGGCGCTGAAGAACTGGCTGAAATTGTCCAGGGCGGCACGATTGATTTTGATCTGGCCATCGCTACACCGGACATGATGCCGGTCGTTGGTCGCTTGGGCCGGGTGCTTGGCCCGCGCGGCATGATGCCGAACCCTAAGCTCGGCACTGTGACCATGGACGTCAAAGGTGCCGTTGAAGGCGCTAAGGGCGGTCAGGTTCAGTATCGGGTTGAAAAGGCGGGGATCATCCACGCGGGTGTTGGCAAAGCTAGCTTCAGCGAAGATCAGATCGTCGGCAACATCCGGGCGCTTTTTGACGCTGTGGTCCGCGCGAAGCCAACAGGCTCCAAGGGTATGTACATCAAAAAGGTCTCGTTGACCTCTACGATGGGCCCTGGCGTTCGCATTGACCCAGCGTCGATGTCTGAAGGCTAAGGCCACTTAAGGAATTCCGGCAAGCTCGCTTGCTGGATGGTTTGCCTAATTCTGGTTCACCAGAACGGAGCAGGCCGTAACGAACGTCTGTCCGAGATTGCAGGCGCTGATAAGAGACGGGGATGACCCCAGGCTTGTCGGCATAATATTCGCCCGCATGAGACAGGAGACTTGGATTGGTTGGATGGCGTGGCCTCGCGGCTTTGCCCATGCGTCTTTCCGGGACTTCACCGGCGCAGACGGCAGATGTTCTGCCAATCCCTTTGGGGGCGGCAGAACGAAACCAGGGGTGGAATGGCATTTGCCAAACTGCCTCATTTGACGGAGTAGACCCGTGCAAAGAAAACAGAAGGAAGCCGTAGTCGACGTGCTGCACGAAACCTTCAATGGGGCCGGCAGTGTTGTCGTGGCTCATCAGAAGGGTTTGACAGTCGCTGAGATTACAGACCTTCGCGGGCGTATGCGGGAAGCTGGGGCTGGTTTTCGGGTAACCAAAAACCGCCTGGCCAAGCGCGCGCTGGCAAGCACGCCGTATGAAAACCTGACTGACTTGTTCAGTGGGCCGACGACGGTCGCCTATTCCGATGATCCCGTAGCCGCGGCGAAAGTTGCGGTTAAATTCGCCAAAGACAATGACAAATTTGAAGTCATTGGCGGCGGGTTTGCAGGTCAAGAACTCAGCCTCGAACAAGTTCAGGCGCTCGCCGCCTTGCCGCCGCTCGATGAGCTGCGCGCGAAACTTGTTGGCATGATCTCGACGCCTGCAACCCGGATCGCTGCGGTCACAGCTGCGCCTGCCGGCCAGCTTGCTCGCGTGTTCGGCGCCTATGGGGCCACGGAATAAGCAAAACCCACCCGATACGGGCGTGTGCCGCGAAAAACCGGTTAACGCGCCTTTAACGATAAACCAACTGATCTAAATCTAAGGAACGAAACAATGGCTGATCTTGCAAAGCTCGTTGACGATCTCTCTGAACTGACGGTTCTCGAAGCCGCTGAACTCTCCAAGATGCTTGAAGAGAAATGGGGCGTTTCTGCTGCTGCTCCTGTCGCAGTCGCTGCTGCTGGCGGTGGTGAAGTGGCTGCAGCTGCTGAAGAGAAAGACGAATTTGACGTCGTTCTCGCATCTGTCGGTGACAAGAAAATCAACGTGATTAAGGAAGTTCGCGCAATCACGGGTCTTGGCCTCAAAGAAGCCAAAGACCTCGTCGAAAGCGCCCCGAAAGCGGTGAAGGAAGGGGCTTCCAAAGACGAAGCCGAAGAAATGAAGAAGAAGCTGGAAGACGTGGGCGCGACCGTGGAGCTGAAATAGCTCCTTGGCGGCTAACGCCTTCTAAACTGGTTGCTTAGGAGCGCCGCGCCGTGAAACGCGCGTGCGCTCCTAACGCCGGTTTATGGTCCTAAGCGTGCGGAAGTGCGATTGAAGGCCGAACTATGATACAACCGGATGATGCGCCCCGGTAAGTAAGCCGCATTGATGACTGATGGCCTGCCGCTATGGCGCGGCTGTCTCTAAGCGCCGGCCGTTCGCTCGGCGCAACCGAACTGAAGGAGTGTAATTCAGATGGCGATGTCGATGACCGGGCGTAAGCGTATCCGTCGTCGTTTCGGGCACATCCGCGAAGCGGCCCCGATTCCTAATCTGATCGAGGTGCAGAAGCGCTCCTACGACAATTTCCTCAAGATTGACGCTGGACCAGAAGAGCGTAAAACCCAGGGCTTGGCCCAGGCGCTGTCCTCTGTGTTCCCCGTGCGTGATTTTGCTGGCAAGGCGCAGCTGGAATTCGTTGATTACGAATTCCAGCCGCCAAAATATGACGTGGAAGAATGCCGCCAGCGTGGCCTTACATACTCCGCGCCGCTTAAGGTGACCTTGCGCCTCGTGGTGTGGGACATTGATGAGGACACGGGCGCTCGCTCGATCCGCGACATCAAAGAGCAGGACGTCTACATGGGCGACATGCCCCTGATGACGGACCACGGCACGTTTATCGTGAACGGCACGGAACGCGTGATCGTCTCTCAGATGCACCGTTCGCCTGGCGTGTTCTTTGATCACGATAAGGGCAAAACCCATTCATCGGGCAAGCTTCTGTTCGCATCCCGCGTCATTCCTTACCGCGGGTCCTGGCTCGATTTCGAATTTGATGCCAAAGATCTGGTCTATGTCCGTATCGATCGCCGCCGGAAGCTGCCGGTAACGACGATGCTGATGGCGCTCGACAATGACGAGACGGCTGAGAAGCGTGAAGCCGCCCATGCGGAAGAGCTGCTGCTGCCGCCGGATCAGGCTGAGGGGCTGTCCCATGAGGACATCCTTTCAACCTTCTATGAAGTCGAAGCCTTTGAGCGCAGCGGTGACGGCTGGACGGCACCGTTCGATCCTTCGACCCTGAAGCAGGGCAAGGCTGCAAGCGACATTCGCGACGCGGAAACCGGCGAAGTCGTCGTCAAAGCGGATAGCCGGATTACACCGCGGGCAATCAAGAAGCTTGAAGACAGCGGCGTTAAGCGCCGGTTGGCCGACAACGAAGAGCTGATGGGCCGCTTTATTGCGACCGACATCATCAATCTTTCAACCGGTGAAATCTACGCTGAAGCCGGTGCGGAGATCGAAGAAGAACTGCTTGAGACACTGGCGACGGCGGGCATCGACAATATTGATGTGCTCGGCATCGATCACGTCAATGTCGGCCCCTACATCCGCAACACGTTGCAGGTTGATAAGAACAAGACCCGCTATGACGCATTGACGGATATTTATCGCGTCATGCGCCCGGGTGAGCCGCCGACACCTGAATCCGCAGATCAGATGTTCAAGAGCTTGTTCTTTGATAGTGAGCGTTATGATCTGTCGGCTGTTGGCCGCGTGAAAATGAACGCGCGCCTTGGCCTTGAAGCGCCGGATACACAGCGCGTGCTGCGCCGTGAAGACATCATGGCGATCGTCAAAACCTTGGTCGATCTGAAAGATGGCCGCGGCGACATTGATGATATTGATCATCTGGGCAACCGCCGGGTTCGTTCCGTTGGTGAATTGATGGAGAATCAGTATCGCGTTGGCTTGCTCCGTATGGAGCGGGCAATCCGCGAGCGCATGAGCTCTGTCGATATTGATGCTGTCATGCCGCAGGATCTGATCAACGCGAAACCGGCTGCGGCTGCGGTTCGGGAGTTCTTTGGCTCCTCCCAGCTGTCCCAGTTTATGGATCAGACCAACCCGCTTTCAGAGATCACGCACAAGCGCCGTCTCTCCGCGCTTGGCCCGGGCGGTCTTACCCGTGAGCGCGCTGGCTTTGAAGTTCGTGA
>Ga0206131_10003857_pt1 | contig 16951 bp, 30 predicted proteins | sample Helgoland_Spring_FD_148636 | JGI IMG/M metagenome (GOLD analysis project Ga0206131, IMG submission 148636) | Pelagic subsurface seawater microbial communities from Kabeltonne, Helgoland, North Sea - Helgoland_Spring_Bloom_20160517_1 | ecosystem: Environmental > Aquatic > Marine > Epipelagic ...
TCTGGGAGTCATCACAACCTTTATATCCACTATAAGGAATAACCTTATTTCTCTTCATGTGTGGCACATTAGTCTAGAATTACTTAGACACGTATCTTAATAATTCCACTTTTTGTAATTGATTTCCAACTTATCACCTATAATCCCAAACATCATTCCTGTAAGTGGACTACATAATAAGGTTAGTATTCCAGCACCAACTCCAATACCCTCTGCTTGTTCACCTGTTGTCATCATTAAACTAGGGAATATTAAGTATATTAAAAGTGGTATAGGTGCTAATATTATTGGAATCATAATCATATTTCCAAACCAAGTTTTTGCTAAGAAAAACCAAAATGGGTAAATTATTGTAAATAATATTTTCTTCATTTTTATTGTTGTATTTATTGATAGACTTTTTCACATTAATAGATATAAAATTAAGAGTACTATGACACTGTGGCACATGACATGTTTCCCTTCTATTCGTGCAAGGTTTAATTATACGTTGTGTACAGTACTCTTAATGGTTAATAATAAAAAGCTTAGTTACACTAACTTAGCAGGAATGCCCTGTACTTTTATAAATTTGTAGTTTTAATACCTGACTATAGCAAAGGTTTGTATTAAATAAATAGATACTTATCCAAGCCTGTAATTTGGCAGTTAAAGAGGAGTTTTATCTAAACTACAAGATGTTTCAACTTTTGTTTATACACGTTTAAGTCATATCATCAGATTGTCTTCGTGTTATTTATGCCTTTTAGCTATTTATTAAATAGAGATTTTCTCTAATTTTATCTTTTTATTCAAATGTTTTGTATTCAACTGTATCACCTTTAAGCTAGAGTAAAGGGTGATATGGTGGTCTAGCGTGAGCCATGTAAATAAAGAGAGATGTAGACTTGCTACACCTCTCCTATTGTTTACTCTACTGCACCTTCAATCTCTAGTGATGCTGAACCTAATTGATCCATCAATGGTTTAAGCTCTAATAAGCTAACCTCACTAATAACTGAAGTTCTTACTTGGTCTGTACCTTCATACTCTTCTGTCACATTTCGACATAAGTATGCTTTGTTGGTAATTAGACCTTCTCTCTGGAACATAGTACCATTTATGATAGTGCCTGTGGCTCTACCTGCTAACACTTCACCGATGTATGGCATATTACCATTTTTATCAGATTCGAATTTAGTACTGTTGACTTCTTGAAATTTTGCTATGAACATATTACATTTGTTTTAAATTGTGATGTACTTAGTGGCGACATCACTTAACCATTTAGCTATTTATATATTATCCGACTGATTTTTATAGTGTTGAATTTGATGACGAAAGAGGGGTTTGGGGACTATCTCCCACTCATCAACCCTCTCTCTCATCTATCAACACTCAACTAATCATCATGTTTAACCTGTTGTATGCTAGAACATTATCTATTAAACCAATACTCCCACTGTATCATTGGTGCAAGCATTCCGCCCAATATAATAAGAATTCTAAAGTATGATTTCTTCGAGCGAAGCGAGAAGCTATGTAGTATTACTCTAGTTCACCAGTTGACTGGTTGACTGATAGAATTGATGTATTCTATGTCGGGGTCATGGTACATTTAATGTATTCTATTGCTGGTCCATTTGAGATAGTGACGTATTCTAGGTAGGGGACATTTTAAGAGTGTTGGGTTAATGTGTTTTACTTGTAAAACCATTAATCTTTAAAATTCATTTGCTTGCAAATGTTTCCTTTTGTGCGTCAAGTGAGCATGAGTAAAATAGTTACCAACGCAGTTGGTACAATTACATAAAGAAAAGAGAACACCCGAAGGTGCTCTCAATAATCTTACTCAGGTGACTCTACGTTAAGTACAGCTTCGCCTAGTTGAGTCCTCAATGGTTGAAGCTCAAGCAACGATACCTCAGAGATGATACGAGTCTGAACGTTGTCAGGATACTCATCATCAATAACGTTTTGACACATGTAAACCCTGTTTTCATGCAGGTTTTCACGTTGGAACATAGTACCGTTATAGATAGTACCTGTTGCAGTACCCGCTAATACTTCGCCAATAAAAGGCATGTTACCGTTTTTGTCTGCTTTAAACTTGTCAGAGTTTACTTGTTGGAATTTTGCTAAGAACATAATAATAAAAATTTAATGCACTCCATTGATATGGCTGAAATGCTTGCCATTGTGGGAACATTCCCAAAATATAATACGAATAATAAAGTTTGATTTCAATTTGCTTGCAAATTGCTTTTCATCTTGATAGAGAGCTAGGCTATCAACCTAACTCCCAATCTACTTTTTTAATATCTACTGTTATCTCCTACGTGACCACAATCACACTTGTAGTTTCTAAAACTTTCATCATTAGAATTAAGATTATAAACAGGCTCACCAAAGTTTTTACATACCTCTTTCAATTCTAATAATGGAATAGAAACTAAAGGTCTAACTTGTGGTCTGTTAAATGCGTCAACATAATTAGTACATAAGTAAATCATGTTTTCAGTAAACTTTCCTTTCTGGAATAGAGTACCATTTACAATATAGGCATTAGCTGTTCCAGCTAATACTTCTGTTCTTAATGGTAATATACCATTAACGTCGAGAGGTGCAGATGCACTATCGATTGTGCTAAACTTAGCAATAAATAATTTCATAACGATTGGATTATGTTATATGGTATAATCTCTTTATACCCAAAATATAATATGAGTATTAAGTTATATTTCAATTTGTTTACAAATTGCTTTTAACCATGGTGTTGGTTACCATGTGTACACTAGTAGTGTCATAGGTAACCAAGCCAATGATAATATTACAAATACACCCAATAATGCAAAGAATGTTTCAGTCTTACTGAAGCTCTCTTGATTAGGATACATAAACATGTTAATCTCTTTAATAAACTTTTTCATCTTGATTGTGTTTTAAGTTATGTTGTAAAGCAGATGCATTAGTCACCCAATTATGTTAAGGGCGTACATTCCCTCTCCTTTCTGTTTGTCTCCTCTCGTAGGTAGATTAAGCAGTAGCTACGACTAGCCTTGCACAACTCAGAAATGTCTCACAGCTGATGCCGTGTATAAACATAATTGGATGACAGGTACAAAAGAGTACCCTACATCCCAAAATATAAAAAGAGTAGGGGATGAAGTTGGATTTATCTCCCACTCAACTATCTGTAATCAAAAAAAAAAAAAAAAAAAAATTTTTTCGTATCTTATCGGCATAAGTGTAAAACCAAAATAATCTTTTCACTTCGAACCCACTCTCTGAATGATTCACCCACATAACAGGTAAAGTGATTTAATAGTTTCATACATAATATTCCTAAATTTTGGAATAAAGAAAATTATTCCTATATTGCAGCATGGAAGAAGAAGGCTTTAAAAACCCAGTTAAGATAACTAATGCTTTCGCATACATTACTGCTAAACTTCTAGATCATCATAAAGACAAGAGCTTGTCTGATATGCTTAACATTATAGAAGGTGGTGAAGAGAAAGAACTTAAGTATTCTGGAAAAAAGTTTAAGCCAAGATCTAAAGAATTTATGAAGAAATGAATTGGAAACAATATCTGATAAATAAAGGATACATCTACTCAGAACTTAATGATGATTACAGGAAAGGATTAGGCTGGGGAAAGAGCGTGAAAGTATGGATGTTTATGAAAGGACTCTTTATAATTGAGAAAGATAATAAAGTAATATATAGGGATTTTCCTGAATCCTTCGAACGATTTAAAACAATAATAGATGGGGTCGACAAGTGATAAAACAATGGAATTTGAAATGAAAAATATAAATGAAGCAACGTCAGAATATTTAAGCAAAGCAACGTTGTCAGGATATTTAAGCACGGCAATAGATAATCAAACAGGTACACTGCTAGCAATAAGGCCAGCAAATGATTTCCTGCATGAAAAGACTGAAGTTCAAATGAAAGATGAGATAGACTTTTACATGAACAAAGTCAAGGAGTTACGAGCACAACTTGAAGAAAAGCAAAAAAAATATAAAAAAAGAAAGCTAAAAGGCTTGCATGATTCGAAAAAATGATTATCTTTGGTGCTGTAACATAATGCAATGTTTTGAATTAACCAACTTAGACAAGCCCACTCAGAAATGATTGGGCTTTTCTTTCTTAAAAAGTAAAAGATTATGATAATGATTTATTTTATTGAAGCAATAATAGTATTGGGATTGATAATATTTCCATACTCACATAATAAAGGAGGAGCTGTTGAGTTTCAGTGGCTCAAAGGACTTGTGTTTGGAGTGAATACTGGATCAGTATGGTTTCAAGCAAAAGTAAATGATGAAACGGAACCACGAACTTTCAAGATGACAACATTCCAATTTCACTTAGCAATTTTTACAATATCTATTGTCTGGTCAGTAGAAAGACCTGATGCAATTATAGATGATAATGATGATATAGAAACCTTATAAAAGAGTACGAAAGTAAACTTTATGGTTTATAACGTATTCGGGTATGATTAGATTTTTAAAGGATAAATAGTATATAATGGAGTTAAATAAAGAAACATTAAAGAATTTAGAAGAAAATGTAGATGGAATGGTAGATAAGCACGTTTTTAACAAGGTATGGAGAAATGTAGTGATATCTTTGATAAACGAAATTAGGAGGTTAAGGGAAAAATACGAACAATCTTCTAACTAAATACGAATAAATAAAATTAAATATTATGTCATTTGGAAATGAAATAGGAAGAGAAATAGGAAAGCAATTGTTTAACAAATTACTAATACCATTTGCAATAGTGTTTGCAATAGGATTTGTACTTGGTGCTTGGTTGTTCTAATTAAATAGATAAATAATGAATGAAGCAAAAATATTTTTAGATAAAAAACAGGAAGAACACTTTAACAAGTTTGGTGTTTATGCTGATGTAAATAGCAAGATAGCTGAATGGATGCAAGAATATACTGATGAAGTAGTTAAAAAATTAACTATACCCGTTGTTGTGAGTAGTAAGCGTGATGAAACACTTGAACTTCTTGAAGAAATAATGACTAAAGTAAAAGATGCAGATAGTGAGGTTGAAAATGGTATATATGACCCAATGCTTGAATGTGCAAAACATATTTTAAATAATTACAAAATTGAACGTAGGTAGCTTATTGTTTACAACACAAAAATTATGGCAGAAGAAAATAAAATTTGCAAAAACAACGAACAACACGTAGTACATTATGATAAAAGCACCAAGCAAAAAGTATGTATGGTTTGTGGTGAGCAGTAGCAAAGCTCTTTTGAAAAGTTAACGAGCATCATAAATTGGTGATACACTTATTTGGATATGGCGAAACAATCAGCTATATTTGCACAACATAATTGTTGCAGTGTTTTAAGCAGTATAAAATCTGAAGCTAATTGATCTACACATATCAGTAGGGCACAGATGACTGCAGAGGTTAAAGCAACAATGTTTGAAATACACGGAAACCTATTAAACTATACGCTTGAAGTTGGGCTGGATAAGGAACAAGTAATTCCTCCTGAAATAACAGATGTTATCAGTCCTTGGCAACTCGAAAGAGTAACACTGCTTCACGGAAGGTTTAATGAAAACTGTTCCAGGGCACTCTTAACAGAGATGTCAAAGGGATTTGTGTATTCTTTTTAAAATAGATTTAGTAAGATTTAGTAAGGTTGTTAATAAATATTTGTCTCGTAAAATGCCAGTAATTAGTTTTATTGGCATTTTTTTTGTTTAAAATTTTGAATACTGAATGAAAAACCATACATTAGCCGAAAATATATAAACAATGGCTGATAAATCAGACACACCACTAGATCAGATTCCAACAGAAAAGGATCTGGAACAAATGAAACAAGACATTGAAGAGGCAGGGATGTCTATGGATCAAGTAGCAAAAGCAGTACGCATAGCTCCATCTAAAAGAGCTATTCTTCAGATGCCAAAAGATATTCTTTTAAAACATCACGCTCTAGTTGTACATAAAATCTCTTCCTTTTCCTCAACCCAACGAAGACTGATACAGGAAAGAGTTGCTTATGGAGTTTCAAAAGAAAGAATAAAACCTGAAGAGGTTGCCAAAGAAGTTAACAACTTAAACGCATTTATCCAAAGTGAAATCCATAAAGAACTAAAAAATGCTGATATTCAGTCTGAGATCAAAGATTAATCTTGAAAACTCTCTTGTGTCAATACTAGACACAGCAAAACTTAGAGAAGAAAATGCTATTGTCATTATGACAGATAGGAAACATCACATGACAGTATTTGATTTCTTCTTAAATCACAAAGCAATAAAAAAAATTAAATTCTCAGGAAGCACTTACTTTATAGTGAAGGACATGAGAATAGAATTAAAACCAATAGACTATTACTTATGATAAATAAAGCACTTAAAATAGCAGATGGCTGGAAGAATGTAGTTAAATCAAAACTAGGAGTTTCTTCCGAGCAAGATGAGAAAATATTCAAGGCACGTAGAGAGATATGTGACGCTTGTGTACATAAATCTAAAATGGACAGATGTTTAAAATGTGGATGTCCATTAGTAGCTAAAACAAGAAGTTTGAGGGAAGATAATGAATGCCCAATAGGACTATGGTAACAAAGAATAATAAAGTAAAGAAGATTGAATGGTTTAACGATTACAAAATTGCAATCGAATTTGAAAACGACATATTTTTTAGAAATGAAAAATTAATTTCTAACAATGGAATTATATTTAAAGTATGGAACGACACTCAATCTCCAGCAATACCATCAAGACTATACGTATTATCGGTTTGGTTCAAGGATGAGAATACAGGAAATAATATAATATTAACAGAAGAAATAATAAATGAATTAAAATCATTTAGTTTAATATAAAACAATTAGGAATAAATGACAAATACTAAATACGATTTAGACGCTAGGGATGCAATCAAACGAGGAGTTGACAAACTAGCAAACGCAGTTAAGATAACATTGGGACCAAAGGGTAGTAATGTAATAATTGGTAGAGTAAATGGAGAAGATCCACAAGTAACCAAAGATGGTGTAACAGTAGCGAAGGAGTTTGAATTAGAAGATGAGTTCGAGAACATGGGAGCCACAGTAGTTAAGAGAGTGTCAGAGAAATCTAATGATTTAGCTGGTGACGGAACTACAACTGCAACAGTATTAACTCAAGCAATTCTTGAAGAAGGATTAAAACTTGTAGCCGCAGGTTATAATCCACATGAAATCAAGAGAGGTATAGATAAGGCAACAGAAGTAATAGTAGCAGAGCTCAATAGTTCTGCTATTCCCGTTTCATACGATGATGAGAGAATCAAACAGATAGCAACTATTAGTGCAAACAATGATACCAAGGTTGGTGATATTGTGGCTAAAGCATTTCTGCAGGTAGGAAATAATGGAGCTGTAAGTGTTGAGGAAGGTGCTGGATTTGAAACCAAGCTACATAAAGTTGACGGATTACAGTTTGATCGTGGATTAATCTCAACTTATTTCTCTACTTCACCCACAGAAGCATCTTGTACATTAAGAAACCCTGCAATCATGGTTGTAGATGGTAAATTAACAACGACTGAGCAGGTAATGGCTGTACTAGGGCCGTTAATAAGAACTGGAACTCCATTACTATTAATAGCAGAAGATGTTACTGGATTAGCGTTGTCTACCCTTGTATTAAACAAGTTAAAAGGTGGTCATCAGATAGCAGCAGTAAAAGCACCTGGATTTGGTAAGATGAGAAGTAACTATTTAAAGGATATAGCAGCAATAGTCGGTGCACAGGTAATTCCTGCAGATAGGACACATGAAGCTGAAGAAGAATTCCATGAGCAATTGCTTGGTACTGCAACTTCAGTGAAGGTGGAACAATTAAGTACCGTAATAATGGGCGGGAAGAGGAGCGAAGAAAGAGTTGAGGCTAGAATAGCTGAAATCGAAAAGAAGATAGCTGAAGGTGGAATAACTAAATTTGAGATAGGAAAACTTGAAGAAAGAAAGGCAAAACTAGGCGGAGGTGTATCAGTAATCGAAGTTGGTGCAAAGTCAGAAGTTGAGATGAAAGAATTGAAAGATCGATATGATGATGCAAAAGAAGCTGTTGTAAGTGCTCTTGAAGAAGGAGTAGTTCTTGGTGGTGGAACAGCATTATTAAATTGCAAAAACTTGAAAGTGAATGTAGAAAATAACACAGATGAACATCACGGAGTATCGTTAATGAGAAAAGCAATTGAATCCCCATTCAGAACTATATGTGAAAACGCTAATGTAAGTGCAGATGTAAAAATAGATGGAGTCATATCAAGGCCAATTGGAACAGGATATAATGCAAAAACGGATGAATATGTTGAAATGCTTGATGCAGGAATACTAGATCCGAAGAAAGTAACGAGGATAGCCCTCGAAAGTGCCGCAAGTGTGGCAGGAACCTTATTAACCACCAGATGTGCGTTAATGACAACATAACATATATGAACAGCAAGGCGTTAAAAATAGAGGCAGAAAGACGAGAGTACTATAATAGAATGGCTCCGTTTCCAATATTTGATACAGAAATTATTAATGATATTAAAAAATTAAGCATGATAACAGCTAAAGACAACAGTAATCGACAACCAGTTACTTACTGCAAGACATGTCTCTCTATAAAAATCAAGACAGTTGATATTGAAGGATCTGAAGAAGGAATTGACTACTGCGTGACTTGTAGCAATACAGATATGGATACTACACATATTTCCGAATGGGAAGATATGTATGAAGAAAAATATGGAGAAAGATTCTTAACCTCAAGTAAGAATACTAAAAAAAAGTAAGATGACAATAAGGAAAATTTTGTCTTTAAAAGGCTGGAGTGGATGTGAATTAAATTGTGAATTCGAGGAAACAAATCTAAAGGCTTTAGAAGAAAAGGCTACTATTTTCCATAACACGATAGAGAGGGCAAATAAAACTCAGGTAGTAGGAGGTTATGTTATAGAAACATTAATTACCGGGATAGAAAAAGAAAATAATTACATCCTCCATGTCAAAATAAATTATTATGGGAGCAACAAATATGAACATAAAGAAAATAGCCACAGACAAAAAATCTATATTTAGATATTGGTTAGAATTTCTTAGACCTTACCACAAATTAAGAAATAAACAGATAGAAGCTCTCGCACTTATGTTGTATTACAGATATGAATTAAGTAGAGAAATTCACAATGAAAGTATGGTTTGTACAATTTTATTCTCTACCGAGACTAGAAATAAGATGAGAAAAGATCTTGATGATATGAGTCAAAAAGTATTTAATAACTTACTAACATCATTAAGAAAAAAGAAAGTATTATCTAAAAGCAATAAAATTAATCCAGTACTTATTCCAAAAATGAGTGAAAATGGATTTAAATTAATCTTTGATTTCGAAGTAAAGCAATGAAGTTAAGCAGGGCCGATAAAATAAAAGCAGAAGAATTAGCTGAAAAGTATGGAATTCCATTAGAGGAGGTTAAAAAAATTATAGTAGCTCCTTATGATTTTATACGCAAAACCACTAGTAAACTAGAATTTCCAGATGGATTATCAAGAGAAGAGTTTGATAAAATGAAAACAAATTTCATGATTCCAGCATTAGCTAAGATGCATGCTTCTTATTTCTTATACAATGAGATTCAGAAAAAAAAGAATAAAAAATAGGATAGAATTCTATTTATAGCTATATTAGCACTTTAATTACTAATTTAAAACAAAAATAAATGTCGAAAAAAAAGGTTAGTGCAGAAACACAACCCACTCAAGAAGGAAGTCAGCAACAAGCACTGTTTGTAACAACTCAATCTGTTTTAGAGGGTGTTCTTCAGTATTTAGGAAAGCAACCTTATTTAGAAGTTGCCCACATGATTGATGCGTTAAAGCAATCTAAACCATTTAATCCGCCTGTTAGACCAGGAGAAAAAGAAGACGAAGAATAATGGAAAAAGGAAATCTTAAAAATGGACAAGCATCTAAAGATCTTGTAATGCTAAAAAACCAGAAAGCTAGTGATGATGGCATTAAAGATTTCTTCATAGGTCGAGATAAGTCCAATAGAAAAACACAAGGTCTTGTTGAAGATACATCACAAGTTTTAGGAGAGGAAGTAGCCAAAAAACAAGACCTTTACGAGAAGTCACTAGAAATAAACAGTATTCCAAGTTATGTAAAACCAATTTATAGTGGAGTATTCTTGACAGCGAGAAGAAACAAGCTAGTTGAAAATGGAGTTTACTTACCAACAGCATCATTCGGGAAAGGATCTGATACCGACATGGATGTAGATTTTTCAGATAAACAAATAGTTTTAGCTTGTGGCCAACACGCTGAACAAGTAGCTCCAGGAATGGAAGTTGCCTTAAACATGGATAACTTTAAAAAGAGACTTGAAGGCAATATGGCTCAGAAGGTAAACAAAGAATTTACATACGAATTACCAATAGAGGTAATTGATGGAGTCGAATATATGTACATCTCAGAAAGAGATATTAAGTACGTATCTAACACAAACAAAATAACAATTAAAAACCCACAGTAAAATGAGTACATTAAAAGGAAATCTTTTAGAATTAGTAGATTCAACATTAGAACTTCTTAACGAAGCAGAACAAACGATTGAAGTTAGAGGAGCAATCAAATACGCTAAGCAAGTAAGAGGTTGTTTATCGCAATGCTCAGATGATATTGGATCAATAGGAGAAGTATTAACTGATAGTGCTGCAGATATGCAAAAAGGACTAATTTCTGACACTAATCCAAATGATGCTCCAAATGATAATCAAGATACATTAAAGGAAGAAGAAGAAGAATAAAATAAACTATCACAATGATTTGATATAGCCTCGTTTGACAGTGAGGCTATTTTGTTGTATATTGTCACAGAATTTTAAAATTAAATAAAACATGTTATTATTTTTAGGTGGATTAGTAATAGGAGCAATTGGCTTTTGGTTGATAGTAGATAACAACCCTGCAATTGCTGCTAAGCTAAAGACAGTCAAAAAGATTGTTAAAGACAAAATTGAAGAAGGTAATTAATTATCTTTAAAATCAAGGGTGACGAGCCGGGTGACTTATAAAAAGAGCCTGGCTACACCCAAAAGGTTTGATAGCTCAGTAGGTAGAGCACTAGATTAAAGATCTAGGTGTAATTGGTTCGAATCCAATTCAGACCACAAAAGAGGAAGAAATGAATTTATTTGAAATAGTAAACGATGTAGTGACATTTTCACCACAAGCTTTGCTTATCACACCATTTAAGAAAATATGGGATGCTGATGAGTCTAAGGAGAAGTTTGAAGCAACACGAATATTAGGCTTTATTTATTATATGGCTGATGAGAGAAGTGACTTCATGCACATATTAGATACAGACGAAAGGATTGAGGAGATTAAAAATTTTCTTGACATGCCTAAATCATTTACTGGTAAATCTAAAGATATAGTTAGAGCAGTTCATTATTATGAAAAGCTATCAGAAACTACAAGTACAAGATTACTTCAAAGTACTAGACTTGTACTTCAGAAAATATCAACATTCTTAGACAATATAGATCTCGATGAAAGAGATGACAGGACTAAAAAGCCTGTACATGATATTGGTAAGATTACGTCTTCAGTAGAAAAAATACCTAAGCTGGTGAAAGCTATCAATGAGATAGAGAAAGAGGTAATAAAGGAAAAGGAACTTAAAGCACAGAATGGTAACAAAACCAATGCTATGTTTGAAGACAGTGGAATCTAATGAGAAAGTTTAATGACAGACAGACAGAACTAACTGACGAACTCTTAGATAAACTTCCAAGAGAAGAAAGGCAAGACCTTTTGGATAGTATAGACTCTATCCAATTTATTCAAAATCTGGCACATCCAGATAGAAAATACTCACACGAACTCCCTAGATGGGACAATCCACTTTTACCCGATACTTCTGATGATCCTGATATGGATGTTAGAAAACCTGATCCTGATGGCAGGATAGCAGTTGATTTAACTAATCCACACATATTAACTGATATGGATTATTTTAGACCTGCAGCAATACACCATGAGAAGCACGGGTGCTACACAAAACTATTTCCAAATAAAAACAGAAACTCTGCCTACTTTAAGTTTTGGGCGGAGGAAGCAAGAAGATGTAGAGAAGGTTATGTAAGGGATTATGATGGTGAATGGATATCTGGTAATTATTATTTCCAGTTGAATTACGCACCATTACTTAGAGCTGAAATAAAACAGGGAACTAAACAGGCAGATAGATTAGAAGGATTTCCTTATGTCTATGATGCTGATTATTGGTTCTATCATTATATTGAGCAAGCAAGAGCAAGAGGTATGCACGGAGCCAACCTTAAACGAAGAGGTTGTGGTTATTCTGTAAAGGCTGCTGATATGCTTGGTAAAAACTTTGTCCTTGGTGACACATTAAAAGCAAAAGAAAAAGTAAAGTCATTTGCAATCGCGAATGAGAAAGAATATTTGATAAAGGATGGTATCCTAAATAAATTTGTGGGTGTAATCGATTGGTGTGCATCACAAACTCCATGGCCAAGAATGAGAACATTAAAAGACTCATTGAATGATATGCACTGGAGAATGGGATATAAAGATAACAGAACTGGTATTGAAAAAGGAATACTGAATGAAGTTATGGGAGTTACCTTAAAGAATGATCCTCAGAAAGCAAGGGGTAAAAGGGGAGCTCTAGTGCTTTGGGAAGAGGCTGGTAAGTTTGATGACTTCCTTACAGCATGGCAAGTTGCTAGACCATCTGTTGAAGAATCTGGATTTGCATTTGGATTTATGATGGCTGGTGGTACTGGTGGTGTTGAAGGTGGAGCATTCGAAGGTTTAGAAGAAATCTTTTACAATTCCTCTGGTTACAACATATACTCAATTCCTAATGTCTTTGATAGAAATACAAATGGAAAAGGTAAATGTGCATTCTTCTTTGGTACTTACTTGAATTTTAGAGGTAAGATGGATAAGAATGGTAACAGTGATGTTATCGGTGCAATGATTGAGATTAACAAGGAAAGATCTAAAGTAAAGTATGGGTCTTCTGACGTTAATACAATTGTTCAGAAAAAAGCAGAAGAGCCAATTACACCTCAAGAAGCTATCATGCGTACAGAGGGTACAGCATTTCCTGTGGCAGATCTTAGAGATTACCTTGAAGATATTATGCCAGAACTAGATAGATTTGTTGACAGCCATTGGGTTGGTAGCTTGTCTTACGGAGATGATGGATTAGTTAAATGGAATAATATAACAGATTCAGTTCCAATTAGAGAATTCCCATTCAGTGTGAAAGGTGGAAAGAATTCAGATGGATCAATAGAAATATTTGACATGCCTCACAAAGATAGAGATGGTAGAGTGTTTCAAAATAGATACATTGCAGGTATTGACCCTATTGATAATGATTACACAGTTGGTGGATCTCTCGCGTCAATAATTGTATTTGACTTATGGACAGATAAGATTGTTGCAGAATACACTGGTCGACCACAACTGGCTGATGAATTTTACGAAATATGTTTGAGACTGACTAAGTTTTATAATGCTCAAGCAAATTACGAGAATAACCTGAAAGGATTATTTTCTTATTTCTCGAACCACAATGAGCTCTACTTATTAGCTGACAGCCCTGAAATACTTAGAGATATGGATATAGTTAAAAGTAACTTATTCGGAAACAGGTCAAAAGGTACTCGTACAACTAAAGAGGTAATTGGATTAGGTAAGACATTGCAAAGACAATGGATGTTGTCTCCATTTGAAGAAGAAAGATATGATGAAGATTCTGGAGAAACCACAACAATGACGATACCTAACCTAAGAAGAATTAGATCTATTGGATACATCAAAGAATGTATTGCTTGGAATCCTGACATAAATACAGATAGGGTTTCTGCAATGGATATGGTAATGATCCTTAGAGAAGACAGAAAAAAATATACAAATGCTTTCGGTGAAGAAACAAAACCTAATGTAGATACTTTCTTTCACGATGATGAGTTTTTAGATGCTAATTGGCAGAAAGCAGTTGCAAAAATGAACATAAGTAATGACGATAGATTCAACGTCATTTAGCTATAAAGAGTAATATGAATAACTATAAAAATAAACTAAATTTGTTTAAGAAGATTTAAAAAATATGTCAGTAACAAAAAACTTTCCATCACAAAAGAAATCCTTTGCGTCCAAAGGTAAGAAATGGAGACAGTCACATTTAGACTGGGCAGATAACAATAGTTACCTAAACAATTCAGAGGTACGTAGAAAGAGAAAGAACAAAAGAATTAACCTTAACTTATACAATGGTAAGGCTGATGTTCGCGATATGAAGTTGATTCTCAATCCTGGTGGATTAGAAAGATTTTTTGTTCCAGATGCAATACAACACTATCCTATTATAACTCCTAGAATTAATGTTCTTGTGGGTGAAGAAAAAAGAAGGAAGTTTGATTGGTCAATAACAATTACAAATCCTGACACATTATCTAAAATTAAAGAAGATAAGAAAAGACTTGTTGAGAAGAAGTTAATGGAAATGTTACAGTCTGATGTTTCAGATGAAGAGCTTGAACAAGAATTACAAAAATACGGTGACTATATAAATTTTGACTATCAAGATTTACGCGAGAAAAGAGCAAATCTTTTAATGCGTCATTACATCAGTAAGTTAGACATGAAGATTACATTCCAGCAAGGATTCAAAGATGCCTTGATTATGGGAGAAGAAATCTACATGTTTGATATTGTTAATGGTGAAGTCACTTTTGAAAAATTAAATCCACTTAAAGTGCATACGCTACGTAGTGGATTCTCAAACAAAATTGAAGATTCTGATGTTATCGTAATTGATGACTTCTGGAGTCCAGGTAAAATACAAGATACCTTCTATAATGATTTGAATGAAATCGAAGTTAAGAAACTTGATGACACTCAATTTCATGGAACAAATACAAATCTTGATGGTGTAACTGAAGCAGTAGATGATGAGTTCGGATTAAAACTTCTCAATAGAGAGGGAATGGATACGTACATTGAATCTACTGGAATTTACAGCAATCAAGATCAGTATGGTAGAAATACATATACTGATGGCAATGGTAACATTCGTGTATTGAGAATGTTCTGGAAGAGCATGAAAAAGGTACTTAAAGTAACTTATTTCGATCAACTAGGTAAGCAGCAGACTAAATTTATGTCTGAAGATTACATAGTAAATAAAGAAATGGGTGAGACTTCTAAAGTATTATGGGTTCCTCAATGGTGGAAAGGTGTAAAGATTGGTCAAGATACCTATCTACAGATTAAGCCAAAAGAAATACAATATAATAAGTTAGACCAACCAAGTTTTAATTCATGTGGAATTATTGGTCAAGTATATAACTCAGGTGACGAAGAGGCAGTAACAATGGTTGACAGAGCTAAGCCATTCCAATACCTTTATGACATCTCATGGTACAGAGTAAATGAAGCATTAAGTAAATACTTAGGTGCTATCGTAGAATTAGATTTAGCAAAAGTTCCTACCGGTTGGTCAGTAACTAAGTGGTTGTACTTTGCACGTAAATCTGGTATCTCTGTTGTAGATAGTTTTAAAGAGGGCCAGAAAGGTATGGCAAAAGGAAGGTTAGCTGGATCAGTTGGAAATACTACTGGTAAAGTCCTTGAGCAAAGAATAGGTGATTTTATTCAAACTCATATTGATATGATGGAGTTCGCAAAAGCACAGATGGATGAGATCACTGGTGTTTCTAGGCAGCGTCTAGGGCAAGTCGAGAATAGGGAGACTGTCGGTGGTGTAGAAAGAGCAGTGTCTCAATCCAATCACATTACGGAAGAAATCTTTACATTACATGATTACTGTAAGAAAAGATGTTTCCAATTACTTATTGAAACTGCAAAAATAGCACTAAAAGGCAGGACTGTTAAGTTCTCTTATATTGCTGACGATATGACTCGTCAATTAGCAGAGATAGATGGTGATCAGTTTGCAGAAGAAGAATACGGACTAATGGTTTCTAATGATGATGAAATCAATAGAATGGAACAGAAGTTAGAAGGAATGGTTCAGTTAGGATTACAGAATCAAATGATGTCCTTCTCTACTGCAATCAAGATATACAATTCTCCATCAGTTAGAGAGATACAGAGACTTATCGAGAAAGATGAGCAACAAATGAAAGAATCTCAACAACAACAAGCTGAAGCTGAAAACAAAATGAACCAACAGAGAATGGAGCAAGAAGCTATTCAGAAGCAGCAAGAACAAAACTTAGACTTAGAAAAGTTTAACAAAGAAGATGAGACTAAAAGATATATTGCTGAACTTAATGCTGAAACTTCAAGAATTCAAAAAGAATCTGGAGATGAAGGTGTTGAAAATGATGAAGACTTCAAGAAGTTTGAGTCTGAGTTAGGTCTTAAGCGTGAAGCTTTAGCTAACGATATGAAAAAGCATAATGACAATATGGCTAGAAAAGATAAAGAGATAGCTATCAAAAAAAAGCAAGCTAACAAGACTAATACTTCTAAACAATGAAACAGACACAAAATCAATTTTATGGTAAAAAATCTGAGATGCCTCACAAGCTCCCTCCCGGTTCAACATATATTTGCTCTGATGAAGATTTAATTTATCACTCAAGAGAAGACGGAGTTCCAATTGCTTTTAAATTTTCTGAAGAAGAAGATATTTTACTAAAATCTAAAACAGGAACAACAATAGTATTTACAGAAGATGCTTTATATAATGAAATCACTTTTTTAACAAGTGGTAATTTAACATTAGATTTAACTGGTGCTATCAAGGGAACTGTTGTAAATGTTTATTGTGATAGATATATTCCAACAATAACTGGGACTAATTATATTTCATCTGGTGAAGCTGATGCAACAAAATTAAATATATTTTCTTTCTTTT
>Ga0206131_10003864_pt1 | contig 16922 bp, 3 predicted proteins | sample Helgoland_Spring_FD_148636 | JGI IMG/M metagenome (GOLD analysis project Ga0206131, IMG submission 148636) | Pelagic subsurface seawater microbial communities from Kabeltonne, Helgoland, North Sea - Helgoland_Spring_Bloom_20160517_1 | ecosystem: Environmental > Aquatic > Marine > Epipelagic ...
ACAAAGTGGAGATGTATTAGGCTTTAATAATGGAACAGTAGCTGGGCAAGTTGTATTAGATAAAGTTCAAACTAATGGTATTGCTACTTTTGTTACTGCAATAGGAGGTGTAACTCAAACAAGTTGGTTAACTGATACTGCCCTGGAGTGGATAGATCCGGCTACCATTAGTAATGCAGCTGCTGGCTCAACTATATATTTGGATGGGGTGCAAAAGACAGTTGCTTTTGTTGATGGTGATACAATGCACTTTACTGATGGCACTTCGACATCTGAGGCTGGTGGGCTTAGTACATCAGCAAATACAACCGGGTTTTCTGTCGGTGATACAGTTTATATTGATGGATCTGCTAAGACAGTAACATCTATTGCTGGAGGTGTAATTACTTACGAGTACAATAGTGGGAATCAAACAATAACTGACACGATTGATACTACTACTACTACGCAAAGTGTAAGTTCAAACCCAACTATTACGCTTTTGGTTAAGGTCATTGAGGATGGTGTTGAATTAACTGAAGGTGAGTCCTTTGATTATATACATCACGGAGAAACTGTAGGGGCTAATATTGGGCTAAATACAACATTTACGATCAATTTAAAGGATGGAGTAAATAAATTACGGATACAAAGATCTTGGAATGCGGATACAGGGCATGATTCTTATTTAAGAAAAATTGATACTATAACATCCAATAACTCAAAAGATCCTGTTCCCTTTAACCAAAATGTAGCGACATGGTCGCAAGAAGGTGTTGTAGATTGGGAGCTGCTAAACTCTACAACACAATCGACAGGTGATATACAGCAGATAACATTTAACCTTACAAAACCATTTGTGGTAGTTAATGATTATGTTGGTGAGCAGTTGCCAGTTCCTTCAAGTATTGAAGATAGTGGAGCTTTATCCACAAGTCCCTCTTTCAATGGATTATTTTATACAGAAAGAATGGCTAAGATTTATAAATATAGTGGTTATAATTCAATTCCATCCGAAAATGATACTGTGAATTGGCGTGGATACTCTAATGATTTACAATTCGGATATCCTCGAAGTTTCCCATCACTTGATAGGCTTATTAAAAATAAATCTTCAGTACCTCATATTTTTTATCCTAAGTTATTTAAAAATGTGTATAGTGATTACTATAATCAAGAAGGTGTATCTGAATTAGCTATTGCGACTGTAATTAAGCCACCCCCAGCTGCTGGAAGTTTGTTATCTTCTCATACAATGTGGGTCGATCGGGAAAGTACTATTAACTTTACAGGCGAATATGGTAAGTTATCTGAGGATACTAATTCTCCTGATAGTAATCAGCCGATACTAAGCCAGACAAACTTGGGTACACTTACAGCAACAGGCATTAAAGATGAAGGGAGTTCCGCGGGAGGGGATTTTCAGATGAAAGCTATAGATCTACCTAGTAATACAAATGCAACAATCGGAACTGTACCGCACTGGGATGGTTTATACGATAGTGATATGTCAGCTGGGGTTGGTTGCTTGGGTGGTAGGTTTAAGGACATATTTTTGTATGCGTTTATAGATGATGTTAATGGTTTATCTTTTAGAGAATATCATTTAAATAAAACCAATAATACTTGGAGTTACTTTGCTACACTAGATAGAACTACTTGTAGGCAATTTACTGATCCAAACTTTTCTTCATACGGTGGTTATAATAAAGTTCCGACTATTCCCTCGGATCTATTTCTGCTTTTCGATGCCTCCACTCAAGGTGCAACGTATAAGCGTTTTGTAAATTTTGAATGGAAGGATGACGGATTTTATTTAATTCTAAAGCATTATGGTATTTTTAGAATCCATGATGGTCGTAATTCGCATAGTCCTTATAATAGCAATCCAAGTTCCCATATAACCTCACAGACTCCTTGGTGTGAAATGAGAAGTGCTGTTGTTGTTGGAGATCAAATAAGGAATGTACAACAATATAATAGAACCGATAACGAAAGTTTTATTACTTTAGGGGAGTTTGGGATGGATGTGTATATTGTACAGGATTATATATACTTTGGTCAGCCAGAATACAATGATCACGCAGGTTCAATCTTTATAAGTAAGAAAGATAATTTGGGGCCAAACCTCTTGGCTGATGATGGTGAAGAGGGGTATGGCAGATTGAGAATAAATTCCTTCACAAACCCAACAGCTTATCATCTAGGAGAATCTTTCTCTGTTAGTAAAGATGGTATGTTAGTCAATGCAGCTTTCGAGGGCTCTTACTCAGTTGGGAAATTAGTACTCTTTAGGTTAGAAAAATTAGTGACTGATTTATTTTGGGTGGATGGGATGGATAAAGTCGGTTTTCATTATGGTACCATGAGAGTTCATTCGATTACTTCAACTAACGATCATCGGATTACTGGATTACAGGCTGATGAAACAGGAAGAACTGTTTTAGTTTCAATTAGAAGAGCTGGTGCTTCTGCTCTTCCTGTTGAAGATTTTCAATTGTTTCGTGTTACAGGGGACATTGTAGGCTTTTATGATAGTGAAGAGAATACTATGTCTTATAATAAAATAGCTGCGCATACGATGACTATAGATCCAATGCCTGGTACTAACTCGTATTATCATCACCAAGGTGGCTTGATGCGTAGTGGGCAAGCTTATTGGATTTATACTCCTCCAGAAGATTTCCCCGGAAATGGAGTAATTAAAGTTTATAAAACACCAACATCAATAGCCCATGAGTATGGTTTTAATCAAGATACTAAAAGACATGGTTTAACCTTGGGTGCTAATGAGTATGTTGTAAATACAAGACCACAAGGAATGACCGACAATGATACAAATAGAGCATATGGTAATAGGTTTGCTCAGGATTATGGGCTAGTCGGCTCTTATGCCGCAACGGACGGAGCTGTGTGGATGCCAGCAGATTTAAATAGTGGCAGAGCTGTTGGCGAAATGCACTTTAGGTTGTATGAGGATATTGTAATACAAAAAATTATTATAAATTTATCGAACACTCCACTAGCTAACTTCCAATTTATGAAAGGAGCTAGTGATAGTAATTCATCAAACGATATTGTTTTGCACACAGTTACAAATAATACGAGTGGAGATGATATAGAGATTAATTTTCCAAGTATAGAAAATATGACTACGCAGCAACTTAGGGATCATACTATTGGGCGCGAATATAGACTTCGTTTAAGAAGTACTGATGATATTCAGCCAGGTATTTTTTATGTTCAAGTTTATGGTATTAATCAAAGTAGCATGGAAAACCAATCTATCTTAGTTAGAAATAATACAGGAATTGCAAATTTATCTACGCCTTTATTTGGGATAGAATCTAGCGACCATTTAGGCATGGCTCCATCACTTCCAATCGTGAATCTGTAATGAACTTTGAGTTTAGTGGCTTTGAGGATCTTGTTGCTAATGCTTCTGCGTTAGAGAGAAATTGGAGTAAGGAACATTCAGACTCTGAGGCTCTCGCTGGTATGGGAGCTGATGCGACTATCAGCTCAATGGATAGTGCTATAAATGATATGAATAAAAACTTTGATAGTTTTTATAATAATATTAAGGCAAGGGATGTTGCAGCTGCGCGAAAGAACTTAGAGGCTGCGCAGAGCAGTTATGATAAAGCTAAACAAAAAGCAGAAACTTATGCTATACTTAAGAAATATATAACTGCTTCCCAATCTATTGATGTAGCAGATAAGATATTTGATCCCGATGAGGGAGCAGAAAATATAGCTGAGATGACTAAGCTTGGTAATGTGTCAGGAGCTGCCGTCAAGGGGGTATATAAGGGTTTATTCGGATTAATTGGTCTTGGTGGGAGTGAAGTATTAAGTGAAGCTACAAAAGGTAAATTCGATGTCGTTGGGACAATTGATAAAGGTATAGATACAGTAGGTGGAGCAATAAATAAAATACCTGGAGTGGAGGCTTTGGCTGATGGGGTGGAAGCTACATTGGGTGCTGGTGTGCAGAAGGCAATGAACTTAAGATTAGGTGCAGACCAAAAGCGATATAAGGATGCTAGGGGGCAGTTGCATGAAACTAAAGAGGGAGCTGTAGCATTTAATCAATCTGTAGGACATGAATATGAGCCTGAGGAAATAGTATATGATACAAGGGTAGGGGCTATTGCTACCAATATTACAGGTGGTGTGAAAGAGGCAAAGAGTCAAATTGGTATGTTAAATCCTTTATCTGGAATTAAGGGTACAACAGATGAAGAGAGAGAAAACTTTAGTATATGGAATCCTTTTACCTATCAAATACTTGGTAATCTTAGAAAGAGTAATCGTGAGTATAAGGAATCATTAGCAAGTCAGGAAGAAGCAAAGCAAAATGCGATTGCAGATGGTTTTACTACAAATGATATTACTAAATGGACTGATGCAGATTGGGAATTGGATATGGCAATGAATGCTGAGTTCCAGGGTTCTTATGAAAAAGCTGATAGGGAAATAGAAGCTAAGAAAAAAGCAGTAAATCATTTGATTGATTATGGGGCAAAGCCATTAAGGTTTAAGTCTTACTCAGCTGGATCAGAGAAAACTGATACAGGAGCTTTGAAGCAGTATCCTTTCAATACTAATTGGTATGGTGGGGATGATATGGGAAATGATTGGGGAGATATTGATCCAATTAAAGAAGGATTTCTTGATGATGGGGGCAGACCTACGCAAAAATTAATAAATTATGCGAATGCCACAGGAAGGAAAATAGAGCTGTATAATGGTGCAGATTGGGGAAATAAAGATACGAGTGCTGGAGTAGACCCATTAGTAGAATTAAACCCTAATGAGGAGGAGTTTTGGAATAATGCTTCTGAGGTTATGCGTGGTGTAGTTGCTCCGAAAGCTACCGAGGTACAACAGGGGGAAATGGATTACTTAGATCAATTATATTATTTCGAGCAAGGTGAGGGAGATGATAAAAAGTTAATGAAGTATGACTTTGATGATAGTGAGTTCATCAGGGGAGATGGTGGTAATATACAGTATGTTGGGGAATATGCGATGGATGAAGACCACGCACATCTTGGGAGCGATTGGTATGAGGATGACTTTTTTGGAACTGAATACAGACCCCAGGAAGGTGATAGATCAAAAGGAAGTTGGAGGTATCAAACAGATACAAATGGTTGGGTTTATGAAGCTACAAATGAAGCTGGTGCAGAATGGATGTACACAGAAGATAATGGCTGGATGTTTCCATATATAAGTGAAGAGACAGGGGAAAAATGGGTATGGAGTAATACTCAGCAAGATTGGGGACATTGGGATACTAATAAAGATAAAGCCCAAGATGAATGGTTATGGCAAAATCCAGCTCCGGCAGAAGAAGAAATTGTCGAAGCTGAGCCTGAGCCTGAGCCTGTACCTGAGCCAAAAGTATATTCTATGGAGGAACAGAAAAGAATGTTCATTGATGAATATTGGTATAATGAAATTCCGAGTATTAAGAATGCTTTATACGATCTAAATGATACAGGATTAAAAAACGCTATGGCTTTTGTGGAAAATGGGGCAACTAATTCAGATAAAATGTTTAAATGGGTTAGAGGGCTAATTCCTCAACCAAGTATACATCCAGGTATGATTGCTTTTAATCAAACTTACCAAGCTGGTCAGAATGCTATGAGTAGAGTAAACTCTACAAAACTTAATACGGGGTCATCCATGCAAGATTTTAAAAGTAATCAACCCACTTTAGGCTTACCAAGTTCTGGGTCAGGAACATCTCAGCCATTTAAACTTAATACACAGCCTAGTGCTCCAGCTTACAATGACTTTACGATGAAAACATTTAATTTCGATTTTACTGCATAAATTATGGCTAAATATAGAAGATCAAGTGGGAGCGGTAGCTCAAGTGGAGGAGGTTCTGGTGTAGGTGGAGGAACAGGTGGGTTGCCATCTTCTGGTGATATACAGAAAAAAATTGATGCTATAGATCCAACTAAGTTTACTGAGATGGAAGCTTTGCTTATGGAGTTGGAGCAAGCTTTAGCAAGAGAGGCAGAGGAAGCTGCAAACCAAAATAATAATAATGGAAATCAAGATCCACCTTCTGATCCTGTTCCACCAAGTAATCCTGTAGATGAAGGTGGCACTCCAAATAATGATGGGAGTGGGATACGGCATCAAATGGATGGTGGGTATAGCCATGAGTTTACAGTTAATGAGGATGGCACTTATAATTATTCAATCTATGATCCAACGGGTGAACTTTATTACAATGTTCCAGACTCAAAATTAGACCAGTTTGGTCAGGGGGATAATGCAAAGGAAGTTATAGATAATTGGTTTGTGTCTTCAATGAATGAGACTAATCCCGGTTGGGATGACACTACTTCGGAATTTTTTCAAAATAACTTTCCAGACCAATACACAGGAGAACCTACAGTAGAAGAACCTACAGTAGAAGAACCTACAGGAGAAGAACCTACAGGAGAACAGCCTACAGGAGAACAGCCTACAGGGGGTGAAGATCCTTTAGCTGATGTAAGCTACACAGCTCCAGATGGTACTACTATTGATTTTAGTTCGGGTAATACAAATAAAGGTTATGTTGAGTTGGATAATCAAATTGATGGTCTAATTGATGACTATGAGGATGCGGAAACAGATGAAGATAAGGAGTCGGCTCTAGCTTTATTAAATAAAGCAGATGAAAACTTGGCAAAGTTTGCTGAGAATATGACAGAAATCTCAGATGGAGTTTCTAAACAGTACGAAAAAGAACTAGCGATAAATAAAGATTTGCTAGAAATAATAAATAGTGATTCAGCTTCAGAGGAACAAATAGATGAAGCAAATAAATTATTAGCTGTATCTAGTACTAAGCTCAATAGATTAGCCGATGGATACAATAAGGTTAATAATCTTAATACCAGATTAAATGAAGAAACGAGTAAAGATCTTCAAGCTGTACTAGATGGGGAAGAGGATGAGCAGGATTTCTTTGATAAATCATTAAAAGCTCTTAAGTGGTCAGCATTAGGTGTGGGTACATTAGCAGCTGGCTCAGAGCTGTACGATACTTGGTTTGGTGATGAAGATACTTTAGATACTAAATCTGCTTCAGAAACAATGGCAGAGGCTAATGAAGCAATAGAGCAGAACTTACCAAAAGCTTTAGAGCTGCAAAAACAATTTCAGCCCGAAATAGATAATTTAGAAAACCAAAGTAATTATAATAAACTGTTTGGTGTTAATCCATCTAGTGAATTTTTTAATTCAGATCCTAAATGGCAAGGGGAGTATGATAAGTATTTGCTTGGGCCAGATGGTCTTGCAAATAGTGGGGATGAGCCTGAGACTCCTTTAGGTAAGTCTGAATGGTTAGATCAATGGATGAAGGATAATCCTGATTCGCAAGATGCCCTGGACTATCGAGATTCGTATAGTCGAGTTGGGGCACAGGAGAAGTTGCTTCAGCGTAATATGACTAACGCATCTAACTTATATAAACCCGAAGAGATGGGTGGTATGGGTTTTGCGGAGGATGACTTTAGGACTAAAGATCAGCGGAAAACTATGAAGCTTGCAAATGAGCTTATAGACAGTCCTGTCAATTCAATGCTTGAAGATTCTGTCATGTCTGAGCTTGGTAAGGGTGGGGATATGGGAGATGCTTATTATGGGAATATGCGTAATAATATTCTTGGTGGTTTAGCTCCATCCCTTGCAAAACAAGGTGGATTACTGAGCGGAGGAGTGCAAAGATTAGCTAGGGAGATGACCGGGGATTATCAAAGAACATTGCAAGGAAGACAACAGGCTGCTGGTTCTTATTTAAATCAAAGAGGTTCTCAATTAAATAACTTTAGTAATTTGGCTAATGCTAATACTGTAAGCCCCTCATCTGTGTTTGGATTACCTTCTGGTTCTCAATTAACAGGACAAGCATATGCACAAGCTGCCCAACCAACAGGTTCACAATTACTAGCAGATCCTACAAGTGCTTACGCAAGCTCTGTGGGTCAGCAAGATTTATTAAATTCACTTTTGCAACAGGCAAGTCAACAAAGCACAAGTGAGAAACTTACGAACACATACAATAGCACTAACTCTCTTATAAATTTAGTGGAACAGGGCGAGGACTTACTTAACTAAGGAAATTAAACTATGGCATTACAAGGATTAAGGGGATCGGGTTTTAACCCTGTAAGCGGAGCACCTTTCATGCAGATGCGTGAAAACAGGGAGAATAAAGCTCTTGCGATCATGGAAAAGAGTAAGGAGCGCGAAGAGAAAAAGAAGGAAAGGGAAAAGGAAGAAAAGGCAGCAGACCAGGTACTTAAAAAAGAATTTGACCAAGCAAAACAAGAAGCAGTTATCCTTGGCTTACCTGTGGGTCGAGCTACTTCTATGTCCCTTGGATCTTTAAAGGGATGGTTGTCGGCAGCAAGGGAGTTAAAAGTAAATAATGAAAAGATGTCACGACTTCTGTTAGACCAAGCCAAGGAAGATCGTGAAGCCAAAAAGTTTAAATCTGAACAAGCCACAAAAGTTTCTCAAGATAAGGGTGCTCAAATAGCAATGAAAAATCCAATCGGTGGTAATAAAAAAGTGCCTCAGATGAGTCTGCAAGAGCTGACAGGATTTAATAACGCTAGAAACCAGCAACGAATGGCAGCACCACCAACAATGAATCAGACTACAATGCCAAATGGTCAAACAGCCACCCAAACTTTTGGTGGAGGACAGCCTTTGAAGACACAATATCCTCCGCAAATGCCGACTCCATTTAAGCCTAATGGTGATGGTAAAACAGCCGGGTATGTATCTGGCACAGGATCTTATCACCCTATAGCGGGTGCAAATTCTCGTCCGATGTCTCACAACCCAGCTAATGATCTTATAGAACCAAGTACAGGAAAGGTTCTAAGGAAGGGTCAGTCTAGTGGTGGAATAGAGCAAACGGAATACGACCAAATTAAATCTTCTTTTAATAGAATTTCTAAGGAATTAGAGGCTGGACCACCAGATGATTTAACAACTTCACAGAAAGAACAATGGCTTTCATCTAGGAGGACTTTGGTAAATGAGTTTGGGGATTTGATGCTAAGGGCAAAAGTAAATGATGGTAATCCAACTGCAAACACAGCTACTCCCCAGGCACAGCAACAAGATCCCAAAGAAATGTTCGATCAGTATTTCACGAATGGACAACCTAATCAGAACTATATAGAAACAATAACATCTGGTGCTAGTTCAGCAAAAGAAGCTAAGAAAAATAAAATTGATTTAATAAGAAGTCTATTAAGTAGTGGTGCAATTAATGAGGAAACAGCAAAGGAGTTATTAAAAAATGCACCCTACCCAGCAAACTAGCTTTGATGATTTAGCGACACAGTATTTAGGTGAGGAGTCAGATACTTTTGATTCCTTAGCTGAAAACTATTTGGGTGATGATGAGTTTGATTCTCTTGCGGATGATTATTTAAATAATCAATCTCAGGAAGATCCATTAAGTATTCCTGAGGGAGCAGATCAAGTTAGTTCTGATAGCTTTCTTAATAATACTTTTAAGTCTGATGAATCAGTAGAAGGACAAATAGTGTCCATGTTCTTGAATGGACAAATTCCAGCCCGGCAAATACCAGATGAGTTAGCACTAAAAGCTAGTGAGTGGGCAAAGAATAAAGCTAATGAAATAGATGCCATAGAGGTAGAGCCTGAGAAGGCTAGTTTAATGGACAGGAGAGGCCCATTTGATCCTATTTATAAAGAAGATGGCAAAAAGCCTGTAATGTCAGACAAGACAAAGCTAGAGCTATCTACAGCCTTTAAAGAGATTAGTAGGTATTTGAAAATGGATCCCGATTATGCGGATTCTTATGATAGGTATGCCGAGCAATATGCTAATCAAGCTAAAGAGGGTTGGGAACAACATGACAAGTGGCAAGAAGACTCTGATAATAATGAATTTCCTGAGCTATTTAAGAAAGGCATAGGGGAGTCTCAAGTTGTGCCACAGGATATGTTAAGGGGATTTATGGACGGCATTCCTCTTTCATTGGTTCAAATGGGAGCTGAGCTAAATCCAGATGCAGAGCCTGTGCTTAGGGGATCTGAGGAAGCAAAGAAACTTAGTAAGAACGAAAAGGAATTTAGAGGAAGGTATGGGGCTTATGTTCCTATGTTTCAGTTTATGGGAGGATATAAGAGAGCTTTTCCCAAAGAGGATGCTAGATTCCATGAAACTCTATCTGAGGTTGGTGGAGTTCTTATGCAATTTACTCAGCTTGGAGCTGGAAACCTTGCATGGAAAGGGGGGCAACAAGGTATGCAGAAACTTAGGGGGGCTTTAGGTTCTAAAGTTCCGACTCCTATACAGATCAATCCTTCTAGGTTGGGTAATCCTTTTAAGGCAGCTGTCCAAAGAGGTAAGGAGAGAATGATTAATACGGCAGCCGGAGCTGCTGGTTATGAAGTTGCTAAACAAGAAATTGGTAATGCTGGTGCAGAAAGAATTGATGAGAGTTATCTTGTAGATAAAGTTAAAAAAGAAATAACTGCTGCTGCTGTAAATATACCAATCATGGTAGCGATTGGTGAGGGATTACATCACGGATCAAAATTAGCTAAACCTGTGTTTTATAAAAAAAATGCTGAGTTTGCTAAAAAGTTTGGAAGTTCTGAGGCATTTAAAAAAGAATATAATCGGATAACAGATATTGCTGTTTCGAGTAAAAGTACTTTTGCTCAGAGGTCAGAGGCTGGTCAATTTTTAGCAACCATAAAGGTTCATGCTGAACAACTTGGAGTGCCGACTGAGTTTATTGCTACAGGTAAAAACGGCTTCAAGCTTGTAGCACTTAGTCCAAGGAAATGGACTGAATCAATACCAGCATTAAGGAGAGTTCTTTCTGATAATATAATTCAATTCCAAAGAGCTAAAGCACCTAAACAGGAAAAGGTGATAAAGGATGCAGAAGCTACAGTTAAGGATGTAAGTAAACCTAAGCCTGAGGTTAAGACTGAGATGGAGCAGTTAGCTATTGAGGCTGGTGAGGTAAGTAAAGGTATAACTGATCCTGTACCACCACCACCAAAGCCAAAAGATAGGGTAGATCCAGGGCTAAGTTTTGTGAGTGGATTAGAAAGAAGTCCAACAGATGCAGCTAATGCTATTTCGGGTGGTGGTCAGATAGGTGTAAGAATAAATCAGCCTTTATCTAAAACCATGATTGATAAAGTCGTGGATCTTACTCAATTAGATCAAAATGTATTTATTGAGCATGGGCTTTATAAAGGTGGAGAAATGGAAGAAGCCTTTGGGGATTCTTTTACTGACATTACTGATAGGTTAATAGAGTTAGTACAGAATGGAGCAAAGCCTGAGCGACTTTATGTTATTTTACCAGATGCCTTAGACTCAGCTTTTAGGACAAGAGATTATGTAGATTTAGCGTATAGTGGAATGAACCGAAAGGATGCTTTGCGTGATGTAAATTATATTTATGTAATGCAAAGACTTGGAGCTGGGGGTAAGTTTGCTTCGGAGTCATTACCACCTTCAGATTTAATAAATCCTGACTCTGTCACAATTGGTATACCTGGGAATTTGAGTAGGGTGAATGTGCCTGAGTTGCGTTCATTATTTACTACGGGTTTATTAAAACCGCATAATAAGTTCCATTTACTTGGAGTAGATCCAGCTTCACAAAGAGGTAAGGATTTAATTGGTGTAATAAGAGAGCAAATGCCCGATGCGATCATTTCAGCTGATACAGCTTTAGGTCGAACAAGTGTTAATGCTGTCAAGAAAGAGAATATGCAAGAAGCAGCAGAAAGTCTTGGGTTGGTGGACGATATTCCAGAGCACGAAAGTTGGACAGATTGGGTAGATGAAATTTGGTCTACTTCTCCTGTAGAACAAAGTTGGACTCCAAGTGAAATTAAAGAGGTCGCACAAACTGTTTCCTATGATGATAAGGAATTTTTAGAGATCTTTAAATTGCTCAATGAAGGTCAGACTCTTTATGAAATTGAAGATCATCTAGGCTATGAGATTTTTTCCTATGGAATGGATAAAGCAAAAGTCCAGAAGTTGCTGGAAATTATTCACCCTAAGACTAATAGGGGGGATTGGATTCGTAAGAAAGCTAAAGAAGCACAAGGGGAGGAAACTCCTACACCAATAGCCCCCGAAGAGCCAACTGAACCTGTAGCACCAACTGAACCTGAGGAAGAGGAATTTGAGGTAGATGGTTATGGAACGGATGCTGCGGAAACCGAACAGGTAGTTAAGGGATTAGATGGTGTGGATTATGAGGTAAACCCAGCTGGAGTAATACAAAATCCGCACAAGGAGATGATATATGATTCAAAAGATTTTACTGCCTTTTTTAGATATGCCGTACTTCCAAATGGATTTGATTTTAATATCCATATATCTACACCAATAGGTGGAACATCTGGCCCTGTGTCACTTAATTATCTTTATGAATACCCCTCTTCGCTTGGTCAGCCTAATGTAACACCGCAACCTAAGATAGTTAATGAGCTAAATAATAAAACTATTATTAATGCAGCTATTGATTATGCTAGATCAGAATCAATAAAAATCGTTTTAAAAGAAGCAGAAAATATTTTAACTAACAGCCTGGCTTCTAAGAAACTTAAAAAGGAAGCAGAAAAGATTATTAAAGAGTTTGGTAATCATGGAGATCCACGGACTCTTGAAGGGGATTTACAAGTAGATAAACATGAAACACTTTCTCAGGATTTCTTAAAAAAGTATAAGAAGATGATGACCTCTGTTGGTGGAGGGAAATTTAGTGAGTTTGATGATGAAGAAACAGATCTGCTAATTAAGATTAGAGATCATGTACATAGAACAGCTGATTCTACTTTGGAGTATTTAAGGGATTTGGCGCATGAGAAAAATGAAAAAGGTAAATTTGTAGCATCATTAAACGACTTAAATGCAGAGGTAAGGAGCTTGTATTTAAAGGATCTACCAAAAGATAGTAGGGTATTAAGTTTCATAACTGCGGTTTACAATCCTAACGCAGCTTCGGTGACAAGAAGAAATGAATTTAATAATTTATTTAGATTTTTAAATGTATTTGATCGAATACTGGTACAGGAAAAAGGATTTGAGTCCTATGTGGAAACTCAAGCATTAGATTTAATTGCTAAAAATGAGCTCCCAGATGATTTAGCTGAGATAAAAGAGCTTATTAAAAATAAGGAAGATCGAATTTCTCCTAAAAATGTACCTAGTAACCAACAGAGTTGGGAGCTAGATTTAAAGATAGCTATCCAGCACTATACAATTAAGGCTTTTGATAAGAAGCGTACAGAGCCTACTGAAATTATTGATCCTCCTGTCCCGGAAGAACCTGTTGTTTCTCCATTGGAAAAAGCAAAGCAAAATGCAGAGCGTAGAATTAAGGGATTCTCTACTAAAACAGACTCTTACATTTTAAAGGAGCAGCGAAAGTATATTGTAGAAAAGTTAGATTCTATAGAGAAAACTTGGGATGATCCTTACGAAGCACTTACTCAGCCTGAGATTAAAAAATTAAACGATCTGCAAAAAGCTTACCAAGATGCAAAATCAGATCCAAAAAAGAAAGAGGGACATTATAGGATAAAGGTAGATAAGTATCGCTCTACTTTATTAGATAACGGATCTTTACCATACATTGAGCTGCAAGTGCCGTATGACGGCACATTCAGAATTATCAATGGTAAGACGGAAATCGCTGACTTTAAAAAGAAAATTGGTAAGGGGGCTATAAAATTTAGAGGAGCAGCAAAGCAGAAGTTAAATAGAACTTTTACTACTCCCAAACCAACAAAGCCTGTAAGCGGTAAAGGTGATATAGGTAAAGCAGCACAGCTTTTTCAGAGTAAAGATCCGAGTAGGTATATGCTCACTCAGCCTGTTCAGTTGCCTAATATTTTAGGCAAGCCGTATGAGACAGTAGTAAGTACTGATGGTAGAAGGTTAATATTTATTAAAAATCCGAAGCAAGGAAAGCTACCAGCGGGTGTAGTACAGCTTGATAAGGATCATGTAATACAAAATAAAGAAAAGGGAAAGTTTCCACCTGTTCATCATATAATTCCGAAAGGGGTGGTGGATGGAAAGGATCATTTTAACTTTACTGAAGAATATTTACAGGCTGATGAGGCTGTGCAAGTGGATGTTGAAACATTAACCACCTGGGCAACCTCTTGTAACCTCATTGCTGGTGATGATAAGTTTAACAGGGTAGGTATCCAAAAGGGAACTGATGGTAAGTTGGCTATGTTTACCAAAAGCTATAGTGCTGTCGATTATGCTTCTGCAAACACACCTGTGAAGCAAAAGCCTCTAACAATAATTAACTCAAATTTCTTGGTTGATATTGCAAAAGCAGCAGCAGAATTAAAGTTACCTATAGTCGAGTTTCGGGTCACAGATAATGATGGCCCTGTAGTCGTTTTATTAAGGAAGGGTGTAAAGGCTGATCCACAAGCCTATGTGATTCAAATGCCTATTCGTGTTGAGGAGAGTAGGAATCCCTATGGGGTAGCTGATGCAATTAGCGTTCACTCAATGGAGTCAATTGCTAGAAGCTACATAAGGAGGGCTAAGTTTAGGCAAAACGCAAAGCAAGTTGAGAAATATCATATTCCTGAGCCTCCAGGTGTTAAAGAACGATTAATATTTAAGGATCAATTTATTAAATCAGTCGATGGAGCACCTTTCTTAGAAGAATGGGAAGTTGAGTGGATATTTAAGGCATGGAATTATGGAAACAAGTTAAATAACCATGAGTTTACCATTGATGGTTGGAAAAGAATGTTTCCTTATTTAAGTAATTCGTATCAGCAACTGATGAAGCAACGCTTTGAAGATGAGCAAAATGCTTTGTTGGAAATAGTAGGTGCGAAGCAAAAGCTTAAGAAGGCTGGGGATATTTTAAGTGGTGGGTTGGTGCAAAGCTTAAAACCTAATAGCTCTCAGGCTTTAGTTGGTAAGAAAATGCCAGACCCGGCTAATGTAGAAGAATTTGTTAGACAAGCCCAGATTCTTCGTAGTCCTTATTTAGAGTACAGTCATATAATTGGGGTTAATAATGGTAAAATAGTTTCAGTTGATACTAGCACTCTGAATAGTCCTCATGCAGCTAGTTTTGATAATTTTACTATTACGGAGTTTGCGACAAATTTTGATGAATTTTATGTTGTTCATAACCACCCAAGTGGTGATCCAACAGCTTCTGTGGCTGATATTCATGCACATGAAGGGTTTAAAAGGTTTAGTAACTATAAAGGCTCACTTGTCTTAGATCATGGAGAATACACTTTTGCTTCAAAAGATTCTCGTACTTATGATTATGGTTTTATTGAGGATATCGCACCTCAAGTCGATTTAAGTTTGTTCTCAAAAGGAGACGATCCACTTAGTGGTCACACGATGGATGAAGAATCTGCAATGTACTACATCAATGAGTATATGAAGAGACTAGATGGGGAACTAGATACTGATAAAGGTGCTGGTTATTTCATGTTTTATTTAGATCGCAAAAATACGATTAGGGGTGTGTCGCGCGAGTTTTTAACTCAGAAGCATCACTTAGCTCCCAAGACATTATTTGGTGAAGTAAGAATTAAAGCAAAAAAGCTTGGTGCTTCAGCGGTAGTAGTGTTTGAACCAGCTGCAAAAAGCGAACAGGAAGCTGAGCAGCAAAGGCGAAATATTAATGTCATCCAAGATAATATGGGTGAAATCATTCACCTTATCCGAGAGGGGAGTCAGTATCATATTTATGACAGCTCTACAGTTCTTGGTAATGAATTAGCTTTTCCATATAAAGGTAATTTTCCTGTCAGCTCACCAAGAGCTGGGTATGGAGGTCAGAGCCAAGATAAGATTGGTGGTAAGAGAAGTGATCCAATTCAATCTTGTTTTCAGTATGTGGATGCCCAGGGTAATGTGGTCAAGCAAGAGTTTAACTTAGAAGCTATTCCACCTATTAGATTTCCTGAGTTATTAGAGCTATATAAGCAGATCAAAGGTGAGTATCCTAAGATCAAAAAGATGAAGCCTACGACTTATGGTTATGTCTCACCAAGGGGTGCTAAGACTTGGTATATGGCTCTTAATCCAGACATTTTTAAGCTTACTAACGATGAAGCTGCTATGACCTTTGCTCATGAGTTGGGTCATGTATTTGATTATATGGATGAAGCTAATATCAAGCGTGGTAACATTCTTGGTAGAATTGCATCGAAGCATAAATTCAAAGGAAATACTTTACCAGCATTCATGGGTGCTCCTATAACGGATTTCACGATGGATAGCTCCGAGCGTAATAAAATAAGGAGAAATGCAGAAAAGCAAGTTGAGGAAGAAATCCAGATTGAATGGATGAAGATTGCTAAGGAGCAGAAAATTGATCCTTTTAAAAATATGGAACGGCAGACCGGTTGGAAGGATGCCTATGCAAAGCACAAATCACTTGGAGGTGGGGGTAGTGTTCCAGCGCATTTAGATAGACTTAAAAAACAAATTAAGAAACAGACAAGAGAGCGAGCAAAACAGCTTATTGGAGAAAGATTAAGTGAAGGGGGCATTATGGATGCTGGTCTTATTCATGCAGAGCTTTTAGACCTCATGGATTGGTGGAAGCCAATCCCTAAGGATGCTGATCCAGGCTATAGATCGTACAGGCAAAGTTCTGTTGAGTTGTACGCTGATGCGTTATCAGTTCTTTTTAATGCTCCATCAGAACTTAAGGATAGAGCACCAATGTTTTGGAAAGGTTTCTTTGCGTATTTAGAAACTAAGCCACTCCTGGCTGCTAAAATTAAAAAAGTATGGGCTTTTGTTAGAGACAATAAGGCTAGTGGTACTCTTAAGGTTCGACTTGCAAAGCAAAGGGAGCGTTGGAAGTTGCAAGAACAAATAATAT
>Ga0206131_10003866_pt1 | contig 16910 bp, 12 predicted proteins | sample Helgoland_Spring_FD_148636 | JGI IMG/M metagenome (GOLD analysis project Ga0206131, IMG submission 148636) | Pelagic subsurface seawater microbial communities from Kabeltonne, Helgoland, North Sea - Helgoland_Spring_Bloom_20160517_1 | ecosystem: Environmental > Aquatic > Marine > Epipelagic ...
ATTTCAACCCAGCAACACAACGCACAGGCTTTCAAGCTAGTGATACAACATTCGGGTATTAATAAATGGCAGAACAAGAAGAAATGTTTGAAACAGATGAAGTCGTAGCTGCAGAAAACAGTACGGATAAAATCTTTGAAGAAAAATCTAGTGTAGTAGCTTTTGTACAAGAGAGATACAATCGAGCAGAAGATGCACGTTACTCAGATGAACAACGCTGGTTAAAAGCTTACCGAAACTATAGGGGCTTATACGGCAAGGATGTACAGTTTACCGACACTGAAAAGTCTCGCGTATTTGTTAAGGTTACTAAGACTAAGACACTTGCTGCATACGGTCAGATTGTTGATGTACTATTTGGTAACAACAAGTTCCCACTATCAGTTAACCCTTCTGTATTACCTGATGGTGTAGCAGAAGCAGTACATATTAATATAGATCCTAAGGCTCAAGCTGCAGGTGATGCACTTAAACCTGTGACTGAAGATAAACCTTCTAGTTCTTATTTGCTCAACGGTGATACTTCTCTAAAACCTGGTGAGACCCTTATGGACTTACAGGCACGAATGGGTGGTTTAAAAAGTAAGCTAGAAGCTGTATCAGATAAGATTATTGAGGGTGATGGCACTACACCATCTACTGTATCGTTCCACCCAGCTATGATTGCAGCTAAGAAGATGGAAAAGAAAATCCATGACCAGCTACAAGAATCAGGTGCATCAACACACTTACGCTCTATGGCGTTTGAGATGGCGCTACTAGGCACAGGTGTTATGAAGGGTCCTTTCGCAGTAGATAAAGAATATCCTAACTGGAATGATGAGGGTGAATATGATCCTCTAGTAAAGACAGTACCTGAGTGTAGCCATGTTTCTTCTTGGGATTTCTACCCAGACCCAGAAGCTAAGTCTATGAATGATGCAGAATATACTGTTGAACGTCATAAGATGTCACGTACACAATTACGTTCTTTAAGAAGTCGTCCCTACTTCATGTCTGATTCGGTTCAGCTGGCTGTAGATAAAGGGCCTGACTACATACAGAAATACTGGGAAATGACTATGGAGGACGATGATACACAACCATCCTCTGAGCGTTGGGAAGTACTAGAGTTCTGGGGTTACGTAGACATTGAACTACTTGAAGAGCATGGTGTTAATATACCCAGCGAACTAAAAGAATTAGATGAGGTTAACTGTAACGTATGGGTATGTAATGGTGAAGTACTACGATTTGTACTGAACCCATTCAAACCTACTCGTATTCCTTACTATGCAGTTCCTTACGAGCATAACCCTTACAGCTTCTTTGGTGTAGGTATTGCTGAGAATATGGATGATACACAGACATTAATGAATGGCTTTATGCGTATGGCTATTGACAATGCTGCACTATCTGGTAATCTTATTATAGAAGTAGACGAGACCAACTTAACACCGGGACAAGACTTATCTGTATACCCGGGCAAGGTCTTCCGCAGGGCTGGGGGTGCACCAGGACAAGCCATCTTTGGTACTAAGTTCCCAAATGTTGCTCAAGAGAATATGCAACTATTTGATAAGGCACGTGTACTAGCAGATGAAAGTACTGGCTTCCCTAGCTTTGCTCATGGTCAAACAGGCGTATCAGGCGTTGGGCGTACAGCCTCAGGTATTAGTATGCTTATGTCTGCTGCCAACGGTTCTATCCGTACAGTAGTTAAAAACGTTGATGACTATTTACTACGCCCACTAGGTAAAGCATTCTTCTCTTTCAACATGCAATTTGACTTTGATGAACAAATACGTGGTGACTTAGAAGTACAAGCATCAGGTACAGAAAGCTTAATGGCTAACGAAGTAAGATCCCAGCGCTTAATGCAGTTCTTACAAGTAGCACAGAATCCAGTACTAGCTCCTTTTGCTAAGATGGATTACATTATACGTGAGATTGCTAAGTCTATGGATCTTGATCCTGATAAGGTTACTAACTCTATGGCAGACGCTGCTATCCAAGCTGAGATCCTCAAAGGCTTCCAGCAACCAGCACAGCCTCCAGAAGCACCTGAGGGTGTACCTGCACCAGAGGGGGGCGAACAAGCGCCACAGACTCCTCAGGGAGGCGTACAGGACACATCTGGTGGTGGAGGTGGACAGATAGGCATGGGTACAGCACCAGTTCCAGGAGAACAAGGATTTAGTGGCAATGTCTCTTAAGGGTTTTGTAAACAATCAGATATCGTGGGAATCGTTTCTCTCTGAGTTAGAGGAGCGTATTTCTACACAACATCGTAGTATGGAAACTGTTACAGATACTGCTGAACTATACAGGCATCAAGGTGCTATACGTGCGCTACGTCAACTTCAATACTTGAGGGATAAAGTAAATGGATGACTTAGATAATCAAACTGAAGAAATGTTTCAAGGTGGAACTACAGATCAATGGCGTGATTATGCAGATTCATTACAGGTTAATATTCCTGAGATATCTATAAAGGATGCAACTACTTTTGTTGCTAGTATGACACCTATTATTGGTGATGCTATGGCGGCTAAAGAAGTCTATGATGAACTACAAAAGGTTAATCCTAATTACTATTTAGCTGGTGCTTTAGGTGGAGCTGCTATTGTAGGTCTTATTCCTGGAATAGGAGATGCCGCTGCTAAAGCTATAAAGAATGGTGCTAGAGAAGTATTTGATGTAGCTAAGCGTGTAAAAATAAACCCTAATAAAAAAACTGATTATGGTGTATCTAAGACAGGTGTGCCTCAGATAAACATGATTTCAGACACACCAGCAGGTGTATTTGATAAAACTGTAACACAGTCTGCTGTGGATCTTATGGACGAACCTGCTTTTGGTGAAGGCTTTTCACGTAGGTTAGAAAAAGTTGCTCAGGAAAATAGTATAGGAGCAGGTGATACTACGTTTATGCCTATGCAAGTTTATTCAGAATTAGCAGACCGAGTAAAGAGTAAAGACTTTAAAGTAGTACCTAGCAAAACTAAAAAAGTTTCACGTACAGATATAGATGGTTCTAAAGAGCAAAGTGTATGGTCATATCCAAAACAACTTTATGACTCAGCAGCAACATCTATAAATGAGTTTAAAAGACCTGCAGGTTACAATAAGCTAAAGAAACGTGGTGAAATAAAAGACGGTGATGTTATTGTTGACATTGGTGGTGGGCGCTTTGATAACTTAGTGCAAGACGCTGCTGAAGAAGGTGCAACTGTAAAAGTTTATGATCCGTTTAATAGAACACCAGAACATAATGCAGCAGTTGTTGACTCTGTAAAAGATGGACAAGCTGATATGGCTATGTCTCACAATGTACTAAATGTTATAAAAGAAGATGAAAACATTTTTAATGTAGTTGAACAGGCAGAGAACGCAATAAAACCTAAAGGAAAGGCACACTTTTCTGTGTACGAAGGAAGTAAAGCAGATAGAGAAAAGGGTGCAAGGCAAACATCTAAGGGTTGGCAAAGGTTTCAAACTACAAGTGAGTATTTGCCTTTTGTAGAAAAAGTATTTGGCAAAAATAATGTTACTTTAAAAGATTCAATAATAACAGCTACTAAAAATGTAAAAGGATTCAAAGAAGGTGGAACAATAATGAATGAACAAACAAGAATGGCTTTTTCACTGGGTGGTAGCGTAGATTTAGATACAGTACCAGACAACACTCAGGGTATTGATCCTGTGTCAGGTAACGAAGTTCCGATGGGTTCTACCCCAAAAGAGGTACGTGACGATATACCAGCACAACTAAGTGAGGGTGAATATGTCGTACCTTCTGACGTAGTACGCTTCTATGGTGTTAGGTTCTTTGAGAACTTACGAGCTAAGGCTAAGTTTGGTTATCAAGATATGGCTGAAAACGGACGTATTGGTGGTGAGCCTGTAGATGAACTTGATGGTATGATGTTTGATATATCAGAACTAGAAGTAGAAGATGATGGCGAACCTATGGCAATGGCTGAGGGTGGTTATGCTCTATCTCCTGGTGATGAGGGTTACGAAACTATGGGTGCGCTGGGCTTAGGTAGCGAAGGTATTAGTGCAGGTAACGGATCGGTAGGTAGTGCACCTACTGTAGAAGTTCGTACATATGTTAGTGAATCTGGACACACTATATATATTACATTTATTAATGGTGAACCTCAAACGTCTATACCTCCTGGATATACACTACAAGAGGAAACTACTGCAGATACTACAACTACTGCTACTACTGCAGCGCAACCAGAACCACAGGTTGTAACACCTACTGGTAGAAGTAGAGACAGTAGACCGATGCCAGCACCTAAGGCTATTAACTATAAGACGCTTACCACAGACGAAATTGCTAAGATGTTAGATGATCAATCGTCTGCTAAGTCTACAGCAATAGCATTTGGTGCAGGTGCTATTAATCCTGTACTAGGTCTATTTGTTAAGGGTGCTATGATGCATAGTGCTAGAAGCTTAGAGAAAGAGATAGAACGTAGGATTGCAGCAAAAGAAACACCTACAGCAGAAAAATCTGTTCTTGAAGGATTATTAGAAGCATCCAAGAAAGGTAAACCTGGCCTAATAACACGTGTATATGGTGCTCTAAAAGATGAGTTCTTCCCAGAGACTGACGATGAAGTGAAGGCATTAGAGATAGCTAAGCGGATGGATGATGAAGCTGGTGAAGTATACGACTTTGAAGGTACTATAACTGGTGATGTTATTTCTCCTGGAGACCCTGCCATAATGGGTATGGATATAGAAAAAACACAGTCACCTGTAGAGGTAGTAGAAAATACAATAGCTCCTACAACAGGTAAGGTATCTACTTATGTAGACCCTGTAACTGGAGAAGAAACGCAATTTGAATCTTATGGTCAGGTTACTAGGAACGGTGTGTATGCTGGTGATGGCTTTGAGTGGTATGAGATGAAAGATAAAGATGATAATGTTATAAAAGGTAGTGATGGTGCACCTGTCTTAGGTAGAAGATATACACGTGAAGGTGAAGATAATAACCTAGGTCAAGATACTATCATAGCAACTGAGCTTGGTTATGGAGATCCAGTAGATAGAGAAGTGTTTGTAAAGATAGCTGATATATCTTTGGAAGAAGGTAGTGAGTTTGCATCTACACAAGGCTCAGCAAATGATGGAGACTTCTTGGAGTTCTTAAAGACAGGAAAATTTGGAGCTAGTGAGTCTTATGCAGCTATGCAAGCAAAAGAGGCTGGTGAGGAAAACGAATATAGCCCAACGCTTACATATGGAGAGGCTTTAGAGAAGGTTAAAGAACCAGAAGTATATGCAGCAGAGCCAATAGTTCCAGAAGTTAAGAAGGCTTTTGTATCAAAACCTATAGTAGATGAAACAGATCCTAACAATATAACTACATCTCTTCTATATGATAACCCGTATGGAGACCCAATTACATCTCAACAATTCCGAGACCTTAGAGATAAGCGTAAGGCTGAAGAAGAAGCTGCAGCAATTACTGCTGCTCAAGCAGCTGAGGCTAGACGTGCAGAAGAAGCACAGGCAGCTGCTCAACGAGGTAGAGATCAGTATAAATCATCTATGATTGCAACTAACACTGTTGCTGCTAAGGCAAAACGAAGAGGTGCTTCATCTTCTGAGATAAGTAAAATCAGATCTGAAGGTAGAAAAGCATCTCAGAAAATGTCAGACATAGCTAGAGGAAGACCTGTAACAGGTTTTAAAGAAGGTGGTTTAGCTTCCAAGAAGAAAACCAAGAAGAAGAAGTAACTACAAAAACTTCATATAACAATAAGGCTACCCAGCTTAGGCTGGCCCCATCATAAGGAGTACAACATGATACAAGAGCCACAAGAAACTACGCCGATTAAAACTACATCGGCTTCACATCAAAGAAATGATGCACGTGTTAAGCGTGATCAAGAAGAACTAGAGGCACTGCTAAAGCAAGCACGTGGCGAGACAGATGAAACAGAAGAAGCTGTTGAGGCGAAACCCAGTAGCGAAGATCCTGTCGAACCCAAAGTTCAGACAGAGAGTAGTACCGAACAAGAAGAAGAACCCGAAGGTGAAGCACAAGAAGATGATGCTGAGTTAAGTGGTGAAGAGAAAAACTTCAAGAAACGGTATGGTGATCTACGCCGACACATGCAGGATAAAGAGAAAGACTTTACTGCTAAGCTTGACAAGCTAGAGAAACAACTGGATCTTGCAACAAAGAATGAGCTTGTGCTTCCTAAGTCAGAAGAAGAGATTGAAGCTTGGGCTAAGAAGTTCCCAGATGTTGCAGGTATTGTAGAAGCTATTGCAGCAAAAGAAGCTGATAAGAAGTCATCTACTCTAGATGCTAGGCTTGCTGAGATAGAAGAGTTACGCTCTAGTGCAAAGCGAGAAAAAGCTGAGGCTGAGTTAGTGCATATGCACCCTGACTTTGTATCTATTAGGGAAGACGATGCTTTCCACACATGGGCAGACAATCAACCTAAGTGGGTACAGGATGCTTTATACGAGAATGTAGACGATGCTAAATCTGTATCTCGCGTTATTGACTTGTACAAAGCTGACAATGGTATCTCTACAAAGAAAGCTAATTCATCTGATAAAGGCGCAGCGAGTTCTATAAAGAGTAAACGCTCAGCTGCACCAGAGTCAGACGACAGTTCATCTTACTTACGTGAGTCACAAATTGCTAAGATGAGCATTAAAGAATACGAAAAGCGTCAAGAAGAAATAATGGACGCTCAACGTAAAGGTAAATTTATTTACGATTTATCAAAGAAATAGTTGACATCTGTTAAAAGATGTGTACAACTAGAGGCATGTGCAGTGAGGGTTTTTGGATTTGTTCCCTGTACTGCACATGCTTATAACTAAGCTCTATCCAAGAAAAAGAACTACCTCGGACTAAAGGCCCAGCGCTCAAAGGATGGCGATCCCAAAAGCAAAGCTGACTACCCTAATAGTAAGAGCCTCTTTAGTTGGTATGAAGCGTATAATGTCACGCCATATCTATAAGGAGATTACACAATGGCTATTACTTCCGCAAGTGGTGGATTTAACGGAAACTTTTCCCCGATTATCTACTCAAAACAAGCACAGATCGCACTTCGTCGTGCAGCTGTAGCTAACGCAATCACTAATAACTCTTACTTTGGTGAGATTGCAAACCAAGGCGACGTTGTTCGCATTCAAAAAGAACCAGATGTAACTGTAAACGCTCTTGAGCGTCACACAGCTATCTCTGTTGAAAAGTTGAATGATGAAGACTTCTCTTTGACTATTGACAAAGCTAACTACTTTGCGTTCAAGATGGATGACATCGAGGACCAATTCTCAAATGTTGACTACGTTAGCCTAGCTGCTGACCGTGCAGCGTTTAAGATGGCTGACTCAATGGATGCAGACATTCTATCATACATGTCAGGTCACACAACTGCAGGTGCTTTTATTACCGCAACATCAGGTGATGCACAGCACGACACAGCTGGTAACCTAACAGGTGAATTTTTAACTGCTAACCATTTGGACGCAACGGACTTCGGTTCATTGGGTTCTGCTGACTCTGCTTCAACAGCATATGCTGCTGGTGATTCAATCCCATTGGCTCCACGTCTTCCAGGCGCAACAGCGTTGTCTACAGCGACTGTTTCACCTTTGACAGTGGTTGCTCGTATGGCACGTCAGATGGATACAGCAAATGTTGATTCAAGAGGTAGATGGCTGGTATTAGACCCGGTATTTATTGAGATGCTCAAAGACGAAGATTCACGCATGTTGAATGCTGACTTCGGTGGAGCAGGTCTACAAAACGGCTTGGTCTTAAACAACCTACACGGCTTCCGTATTTACCAATCCAACTCTTTACCTGCTAAGGGTACAGGTGCTGGAACTTCTGGTGCACTAGCACAAGACGTAAACTTTGGTGTTATCGTAGCTGGACAAGACGATGCTGTTGCATCTGCTGAGCAGATCAACAAGGTTGAGAACTATCGTGACCCAGATTCATTCGCTGACATCGTTCGCGGTATGCATCTTTACGGGCGCAAGATTCTTCGCCCAGAAGCATTAGTCACAGCACACTACAACGCTGCGTAATAAAACTTAATATTGGGGCTGGTTTTGTACTGGCCCCTTTATACACATTTAAACTCCTGTAGGAATTAATATGGCGACTTATATAAACCTAGTGAACGAATTACTTCGTCGTCTTAACGAAGTTGAGATTGGTGAATCTGATTTTTCTACAACTAAAAACGTTCAGTCTCTAGCTAAGGATGCTGTTAATTCTTCCATACGTGAAATATTACAAGATGCACAAGAGTGGCCTTTCACTTTAGTAACATATGAACACACACTAGCTTCTGGTACTAGCACGTATGAATTCCCTGCTGATTATTCAAAAGCTGATTGGGAAACTTTTTATCTAACAAGTGCACAGTCTGCTCAACCAACACACTTACCTAGTATTTCTTACGAAAGCTATGTATCAGAAAAGAGAAGCATAGATGATGTAGCTGGTGTAAGTGGTCATGGTAAACCTACTACTGTATATAAAACACAAAGCACTAAGTTTGGAGTTACACCTCCTCCTGATGCAGCCTATGTTATAGAGTATAGCTACTGGAAGTTCCCTGCAGATTTAAGCTTAAGTAGTGACGTTTGTATTATACCAGATAGATTTAGACATGTAGTACTTGATGGTGCTATGATGTACTTAATGCACTTTAGATCTAATGAACAGTCTGCACAGTTACACGCAGATAAGTTTAAAAAAGGTATAAAGACTATGCGTAGACTATTAGTAGATACTAAAGACTATCTAAGGTCTACTGTAATAAACAGAATGGGTAACTCTTTCTATAAGAATGATGTCTAGATGGTAGATAAACTAAATACATACCTGTCAGTTTGTGCTGGAGGGTTGATCACTAATGTTGATCCCTTGACCCAAGCTTCAAACCTATCAGGTAGTGCTATACGTATGATAAACTATGAACCTGCACTATCGGGTGGGTATCGTCGTATTAGTGGTTACTCTAATGACTACGGAACAGTTCCTGGTACAGGTGCTGTACTAGGTGTAGCAGTAAATGGTAACTTAGACGATGGAATATTTGCATGTAGAAAACCTACATCAGGGCATGACTACTTATACAAGTGGCAAAACTCTAACTCGTCTTGGGTAGCTATACCCGAAGCTGGTAATCCTGATATGACTAATGTTAGTAGAATAAGATTCACTAGCTTTAACTGGTCAGGTGAAGTATTACTGCTTACAGATGGAGTAAACCCTGCAGCTGCATATAATGGCACTGCATATTCACAGATAACACATGCACAAGCTCCTGACAATCCTAAATATTCTGAAGAGTTTGCATCCCATGCTTTCTTATGTGGGGACTCTACTGAGCCTTTTAATCTTTATTTTAGTGCTCCGCTAAACTATTCTGATTTTAGTCCTGCTAACGGGGCTGGCGTTATTAATGTAGGTTATACTATAACAGCTATTAAAAAGTTCCGTAATCAACTGTATATATTTGGTGCTAATGATATTAAAAGATTGACAGGTAACAATGCAGCTAACTTTGTTTTAGAGAATGTTACATCAAATATGGGTTGCCTGGCACCCGATTCTGTGGTAGAGTTTGGTGGTGACTTATTATTCTTAGGACCTGATGGTGTACGTCCTGTCTCTGGTACAGATAAAATAGGTGATGTTGAACTTGCTACAGTCTCTAAAGAGATACAATCAATATTTGATAACTATTATTTATCAGAACAAATAGAAGATATAGCTATTGTAGTACTTAGGAAAAAGTCACAATTTAGATTTTTCTTTAAAAATGATTCATCTCTATCTTTAATAGGTGGTATACGTAAGAGTCAAAACAAACAAAGTATTTTTGAGTATAGTCAGCTTACAGGTATGGAAGCAAATTGTGTAGATAGTGGTTACATAGGACAGTTTGAACATGTGATACATGGAGATGGTTCTGGTAGAGTACATAGACAAGAACAAGGTAATAGCTTTGGTGGCAACTCTATTTTTAGTCTATATCAAACGCCCTACTATTATATGGAAGATCCAGAGATACGTAAGGTAATACATAAAGTAAACACATACTTAAAATCAGAAGGTGATACAGAAGTTTTTGTTGGTGTATCTTATGACTACGACGACACAGGTACAAGCAACCCTACCAACTATGATTTTACTACAGAGGGTGCAGCTTCCGTTTATGGTACAGCTATATATGGAGCAGGTGGTATATATGATGGTAACCCATCTCCTAAAACACTTACAAATATATCGGGATCAGGTAACTCTGTTTCAATAAGCTACGTTACAAACAATACAAATGCAAGTCATACTATACAGGCGTTAGCCTTAACGTATGAGAAAGCCGACAGGAGATAATACTTTGGCAGGTTATGTAAGACAGTCTTCAGCAGACATAATACCAACAGCTACACTTCGTGCAGCACCTATCAACGCCGAGTATAACAAACTCCGTGATGCATTTGCAGTGTCAAGTGGACACAAACATGATGGATCAACAGGAGAAGGTGGATACATTCCACTTATAGGTGACGTTGATGCATTAAACAAAGTTTCTATAAACACAAGCACTAATCAAATTGGTGTGTTTGTTGAAGTATCTAATGCCGCAGTAGAACAGTTAAGATTCTCTGATGGTGCTATTATACCTGTAATAACTAATGATATAGACTTAGGTACTTCTGGTTTAGAGTTTAAAGATTTATACTTAGACGGTACGGCACACATAGATACACTTGATGTAGATATTAATGGTGCAGTTGCAGGTACATTTACTATTGGTAGCACATTAGGTGTTACTGGAACAACTACTCTAAGTACAGCTAATATAACTACAGGTGTTATTACTTCTGTAGATATTAACTCTGGTGCAATAGACAATGTAACCATAGGTGGTACAACTGCAGGTGCTGGTTCGTTTACTACACTAAGTGCTACAGGTACGTCTACTCTTTCTACTGTAGATATCAATGCAGGTGCTATTGATGGTACAACCATAGGTGCTTCATCTGCTGCACCAGCTACAGTAACAGACTTAACATCTACTGGTACAGCCACACTAGCTACTGTAGACATTAACGCAGGTAATATAGATAATACAGTTATAGGTGCATCAACAGCCGTTGCTGGTAGCTTCACTACAGTGTCTACTTCTGGTCAGGCTACACTAGCTACTGTAGACATTAACGGCGGTAATATTGATGGTACTATTATTGGTGCTTCTGCTACAGCCGCAATCACAGGTACAACTATTACAGGTTCTAGTTTTGTAGGTCCACTTACAGGTAACGTAACAGGTAATATCACAGGTAACGTTACTGGTAATCTTACAGGCAATGTAACAGGTAATGTAACTGCAGGATCAGGTTTATCAACATTTAATAATGTAACTGTAAACGGAACACTAGATGTTACAGGTACAACTATTGCTAATGTTACTGACCCAACCAATGCTCAAGATGCAGCTACAAAGAACTATGTAGATACAGAAGTATCAGCACTTGTAGATTCTTCACCTTCCGCATTAAATACTCTTAATGAGTTAGCGGCGGCAATCAATGATGATGCAAGCTTCTCTACAACAATAACAAACTCAATAGCTACTAAGTTACCACTGGCAGGTGGAACTATGTCTGGTGCAATTGCGATGGGTACTAGCAAGATAACTGGACTAGGTGATCCAACAGCTAACCAGGACGGTGCTACCAAGAACTACGTTGACACAACTGCCTTACTAAAATCAGGTGGTACTATGGCATCTGCTATAGCGATGGGCAACAATAAGATTACTGGATTAGGTACACCTACTGCTAATACTGATGCGGCAACAAAAACGTATGTTGATAGTATTGCTGGATCAAATACTGCGGCGGCGGCTAGTGCTACTCAAGCGGCTACTTCAGCTACTAATGCGGCTACATCAGCTACAAACTCAGCTAACTCTGCAACATCTGCGGCTACAAGTGCTACTAATGCCGCTAATTCTTATGACTCTTTTGATGATAGATACCTTGGTGCTAAATCATCTGCTCCTACAGTAGACAATGATGGTGATGCTCTTATTACAGGTGCATTATATTTTAACACTACAAGTAACATTATGTTTGTTCGTAGTAGTGCAGGTGGTTGGCAAGCTGCTGGTTCATCCGTTAATGGTACATCAGGTCGTAACACATACACAGCTACAGCAGGTCAAACAACATTCTCTGCAACATATGATGTAGGTTATGTAGATGTATTCCTTAATGGTGTAAAACTTTTAGTTGGTACAGACGTAACAGCTACAAGTGGTTCTACTGTAGTATTAGCTACAGGTGCTACTGTAGGTGATATTATTGACATCGTAGGCTACGGTACATTCCAACTTGCAGATCACTATAGTAAGACTGCGTCAGATGCTAGGTTCTTAGGTCTAGCTGGTGGCACTATGACAGGTGACATCGATGGTAACGGCAATAAAGTTTTATTCGGTAACGTATACTCTCAAGTATCAGACTTACCAAGTGCATCAACTTATCATGGTATGTTTGCTCACGTTCATGCAACAGGTAAGGGTTACTTTGCTCATGCAGGTAACTGGGTTGTATTAGCTAATGACACAGAAAAACTAAACTTATCTGGCGGTACTATGACAGGTAACTTAGATGTTGGTGGATCAATTGAGTTTGATAGCTTATCTGGTACAGGTTCTGTATCTATCACAGATATACTTGATGAAGACAACATGGCATCTAACAGTGCAACAGCACTAGCTACACAACAGTCTATCAAAGCTTATACAGATACGGCAGTAGCAAACTTAGTAGATAGCTCACCTGCTTCTCTTGATACACTTAATGAGTTAGCCGCAGCACTAGGTGATGATGCATCATTCAGTACTACTATAACTAATAGTATTGCTACTAAGCTACCACTAGCAGGTGGTACTATGACGGGTACTATTGCAGGTTTTGAATCTACAGGTATTGATGATAATGCATCAAGCACAGCGATGACCATCGACTCATCAGGCAACTTGTTGGTGGGTAAGACGAGTGTAGATACTGATTTAACAGGTATTGAACTTCGTGCAAATAATTTGTTGGCATCTACTAGAGCAAGTGCTGAATGTTTATTTCTTAATAGAAAAACATCTGATGGTGATATTGCTAAATTTGCAAAAGACGGCACAACTGTAGGTAGTATTGGTACTGGTTTTGGACAACTTGTGATAGGCCAAAGTAATACATCTGTAATATTAGATAATTCAAACACAAGATTTGCGCCCTCTAATGCAGACGGTTCTGGCAATGATGGTAATACAACTCTTGGCTGGTCAAACAGGAGATGGTCTGACCTCTACCTATCAGGCTCTATAGCTAATCCATCTGGCAACCTAACACTAGATGCGTCAGGAGATATTACCCTTGATGCTGATGGTGGTGATATAAGGTTTAAGGATGGTGGAATAGAAGTAGGTGCTATTGTTATGGATGATGGTAGTAACACACTTATTGTTCAAGCAACACAAAATGATGCAGATATAAAATTTACTGGTAAAGATAATAATTCTGGTATAACAGCCCTTACCCTTGATATGTCAGCGGCTGGAGATGCTATCTTTAATAGTGATGTTGTTCTGGGATCAACGGGTAAATTACGTTCTAATGGAGATGACGATAGTTATTTACAATTTAATCAGGCTAATACTTTAAGAGCAGTTATTGGTGACAGTACACGGATGATTATTAATCCGAATGATACTGTTTTTAATGAAGATAGTATTGACGTAGACTTCCGTGTTGAGTCAAATGGTCAATCAAGTATGTTGTTTGTTGATGGTGGTAATGATAGAGTTGGAGTGGGAACTTCATCCCCAAATACTGATTTTGAAGTTCGTAAAGGTGTAACTTCAGCTATAAGAGTTAGTGGTGGTTCAAACACAAATTACAAAACAGAAATTGGTTATGATAACTCGACTGGTCCATACATTAAATCAGGGAGTAGTGGTATACAATCACTACAATTTTATGTAGACAATACTTCTTTAGCTTTAACACTTGCGGCTAACGATGTAGCTACTTTTACTAGTGATGTAAATGCAACCAACTTCAACTCCACCTCAGATGCTAATCTTAAAACAAATGTAGAGACACTTACAGGCTCACTAGATGCAGTTAAGTCTTTGCGTGGTGTTAGCTTTGATTGGCTAGAGAATGGTGGCTCAGAAATAGGTGTCATTGCTCAAGAGGTAGAAGATGTATTGCCTGATGTAGTCAACACTAATGAGGATGGCATCAAGTCAGTTAAATACGGCAACATGGTGGCTGTACTTATTGAAGCTATGAAAGAACAACAGGCTCAGATTGACGAGCTTAAATCACAACTTAACAGCTAATAGTAAAGGAATACGAAGATGGCTATTAAAATAGGTGGAACAACTGTTATTGATGACAGTGCTAATATTACAACAAGTGTAGGTGGTTTTAAAACTGTCGGTGGAACGGCTATCACTGGTAGTGGGAATATTGATGCTGGTGCATCTACAGACACAAATGGTGTGGGTACATATACTCTTGCTTACGATACTGGTATGGAAACAGGTGGCACTTACAAAGTGTATAAAGAAGGAAGAACTGCGGCAGGAAGTGCATTAAGATCTAGAGGAGCATTAGCAAGTTCTCAGGAAGGGGCTGACAAAACAGCTACTTCGACTTCTGGTACTACAGTAACTAATTCTACAATAAATAATGCTGGTTATAATAATCCAGGAACTGTTATTAGTAATCAAACTTATTCAGGGAGTTGGCGTTTAATGTCTCCCGTAGCAGATACAAGTAATGGTAGCGAGAATTGGAAGCAGAAGTATACTGCTCTTTGGGTGAGGTACTCATAATGGCTTATACTTACAGAGACGCAATTTATATCGACGATACAGGTAATCGCATAGACTGTTGGCTAGACCTTGAAAAATATGAAGGTTGGACACCCTACACCTTAGACGTAAATGATGCAGATGATACTATAGACAACACAGCTTTATTAGCTCAGATGCAAGAGGCAAATGACATTGCGCCTTATGTCGCTCCAGAGCCTCCAACACAAGAGGAAATAGATAACTCTAGTGCCGCCGAAATAAGGCGTCAACGGAATGGACTATTGGCTAGTCTTGTTGATCCTGTTGTTTCAAATCCATTGCGTTGGGATGGGTTAACTTCTACCCAACAAAATGAGGTCACAGCGTATAGAACAGCTTTGTTAGATATAACAGATCAAGATACGTTTCCATCTTCTGTGACGTGGCCTTCAATACCTTCTGTTTTGGATATGTCATGAAGAAATACGCAGTCATAGGGCGTGGGACTGTAGGGTGTATGTCTGCGCTACAAATGAAACTTAACTTCCCAAACACAAAGGTTGAGTGGCACTATGATCCCACCATAAAACCGCAAGCAGTGGGTGAGGGTACAACTCTCACCTTACCTCACCTTTTAAATAAGGCTTTGGGGTTTAGTGGGAAAGATTTTAATCTTGTAGATGCCTATGTAAAAACAGGTATATTCAAGCGCGGATGGTCTGCAACAGAAGAAGAATTTCTACACGATTTTCCTACACCATCAACTGCTATTCACTTTAACGCAAACAAAATGCAAGACTACATCTATGGTAGGCTAAAAGATCATGTTGATTTGTTTGAGCATAATGTGTCTCCAGACGAAATTGATGCTGACTATATTATTGATTGTTCTGGTCGCCCTAAAGATTACAACCAACACTCACAGTCTGCTTACATTCCTGTAAACGCTGTCCATGTAAATCAGTGTTACTGGGACGCTCCAAAGTTTTCACACACACTTACCATTGCTAGGCCGTATGGTTGGGTGTTTGGTATACCTTTGCAAAACAGATGTTCTGTTGGTTATCTATATAACAGCGACATCAACACGCTTGAAGAAGTTAAAGAGGACATAAAGGCAATATTTAGTGACTTTGGCTTAACTCCTAGTAAAGAAACTAACTCTTTTGGATTTAAAAACTACTCAAAGAACCGCAATTTTACTGACCGATTAGCAAGCAATGGCAACTCGTCTTTCTTCTTAGAGCCTTTGGAAGCTATGTCTTTTGGTATGGCGAACCATGTTTTAGATAACGCCATGAACTGTATTCAAGGTATTATGTCTACAGAACAAGCTAACATGGAATATGTAGGTCTAATAAGAAACGTAGAACGTATAATCATGCTACACTATTTTGCTGGTTCAAAGTACAACACTCCTTTTTGGGACTACGCAAGAGAACGTGGTGAGCGATGTATGGAAACTGGAAAGTATGACAAGGCTTTCTGTGACATGATAGAACATGCTTACCCTGCTGGAACTTTTGGGCGCGCTCCAGAAGTAATAGTAGATAGCGGAAAAGCCTCTATGGATTTTTTACATCTAAGTAACTTGTGGTGGTCGCCATCGTTTGCACAAAATCTGGATGGTCTTGGTATTAGAGATAGGCTTGAAGATGTTTTAGGTATTAATTCTGCACTGGAAGAAGTAGCATAACATGGAATCTCTTTGGAACATTGGATTAACCGCAGGGTTTGGTTTTTTAATATGGTGGATTAAAGCCCACCATGAAGAACTGAAGCGCGTTACCATTTTGTTAAACAGAACTAGAGAAGAGTTGGCTAAAGAGTACGTCACTAAAACTGACTCTAATCAGGTGCTTGGTCAAATAATGAGTAAATTTGATCGTATTGAAGAAAAACTAGATCGGTTAGTGGAGCGCAAATGATACGTTTATTTGTAATGGCATTACTTCTATTAAGTAGTAGTTTTGCTTTTGCTAATGATGACGACACGATCAAATCAGAAAGCACAGTCACTTCTACTGGCACTATGGAAACTA
>Ga0206131_10003871_pt1 | contig 16896 bp, 10 predicted proteins | sample Helgoland_Spring_FD_148636 | JGI IMG/M metagenome (GOLD analysis project Ga0206131, IMG submission 148636) | Pelagic subsurface seawater microbial communities from Kabeltonne, Helgoland, North Sea - Helgoland_Spring_Bloom_20160517_1 | ecosystem: Environmental > Aquatic > Marine > Epipelagic ...
TTGAAGTTGCCCCCTTATTAAAATGGTTCTTGCCAACAAACACACAGGAGTGTGAAATTAAACTTCTCTATTCCAAGCCAGAGGCATTTAGTGCGGGTGAATGTGGTAGGATCATTGCGGCTATAACCGCAGTACCTTTCAAAAATGCTATGCTTGTGCAGCAAAAAAGAAACCCTGCACTACGGACTGCAAGTTTGGTATGGCTTGATGAGGTCGATGGGCTTGGCTGGGTCATGGATCGGTTGATTGAAATCATCCGTATTTCCAATATTGACCAATTTGATTTTGATCTTCGCGAATTCGCTGAAAGCCCGCAGGTAGCAAGATATGATGCGTCTGATAATGGTCACTTTGCGTGGCATTCTGACGTTGGCGAAGGCATTTTGGCGCGCAAGCGTAAGCTTACACTCGTCCTACAGCTCAGCGAACCAGATTCTTATGAAGGAGGTGACCTCGAGATTATGCCAAGCGCCCAAATACTATCTGCCAACCGCGGCCAAGGCTGTGTAAGTGTCTTTCCTAGTTTTACATTGCATCAGGTGGCACCAGTACAAAGTGGGGTCCGCTACTCGCTCACACTATGGGCGCATGGACCGGTATTTAGATAACCAAAAAATTATCGAACGTTGGTAAACACTCCGCTTGCAACTGCCAGATTAAACTCGGTTGAATCAGGCGGACGGGTTTATCGCGTGCGTGAATGCCCCCGCATTCCGCTACTTCAAAACGAGCCCAGAGATCATCCGCTTGGCTGTGATGCTGTACGTTCGTTTTCCGCTCTCACTCCGTAACGTGGAAGATCTTCTGCATGAGCGGGGTATTATGCTTTGTCAAAGTGAAGTCACATATTTTTGGAGCGAGGAAAGAAGTCAGCGTGGATTTTTCTTACTCCATTCACGCAACACTACATAAACTCCGGTTGCAAAAATTATTGCTGAACCAAACCATGTCCATTTATCAGGAAACTGACCAAAGACTATCCAGCCGTAGGTGGTACCCCAAATTAATAATGTATAATGGATCGGTGCTAGAACTACAGTTTGCGTTAATTCGAGGGCTTTAATAACCAATATTTCAGCTAAGGCTGCCAGTGTCGCCAACGCTCCAATCAATATAAATTCGTTACTTCCAACCGGTGCGCGCCACACTAGTGGAAGTGGAATGGATAAAAGGAAGCTCGCGGTCAGCCCTGTATACGCAACCGTTGTCATTGTGAGATCGGAACTGCTCAAAATTCGCGATACTATTTGACGAAATGCATAAGCAAGCGCTGCGATCACAACCAAAAGTACTGCTGGTTGAAATGAACTAAAACCAGGTCTGATAATTATCAAACACGCAATAAAGCCGATGGCGATTGCAGTCCATCTTCGAACACCTACGCTTTCTCTCAGAACCAGTGCACCCAAAATTGTAACAAAAAAGGGTGCTACAAAGCTTACTGCTACAGCATCAGCAATAGGCACTACTGATATTGCAAATATAAACATTAGGGCTGAAGCTGCTGCTAAACAGCCTCGCAAAACCTGTAGATAAAAGTGATCGGTTTGTAGTATGACTGTCCCTTTAATTACTAACAAAACTACAATTCCCATAAACAGGCCTAATTGCCTTGACCATGCGACTTGGAGAGGGTGAAAACTTTCAGTAAGAACTTTGGCCATGGTATCCACAGCAGCAAACAAGAACATGCCTGCGGCAAAATACAAAATCCCCATAAAGCTTTTTTGGGGCAATTTTCTAATTTTCGAAGTGAATGTTGGCATTATCTACTGTCCGGTCATGCAGTGTAAGATGATTAACTTGCTGCAATTATAGAAACCTTTTCTGGGTTTGGTTTGCGTTCGGTGAATTCAAAACTGTAAACATCGATGCCAATAACATTGGCACAAACAAAGTGGCAAAAAAGAAAACTATACAAGTGGTAATTTTGGGCAAAGAGATTTGAGGGAACTGTCAGAGTAAACTTGGTTGAAGCGGGCAGAGCGACATTGTAGGTGCACATCGCGCCACTTCTACTTACGCACCAATTTAAAGCTAAACCGAGCCGCTGCTCTCGCTGAGTGGCGCCAATTATTGAGGGCGTAGATTCAGGCTGCACCAGCAACCCGATGCTAGTTCTCATTCGTCTGACAGCACCCTCGAAGGCCAATATCTGGATCAGCAGGCTGCAGCTAATATGCTTGGGCGGTGGGATTTCAATCAAAGACCGCCAGTGCTGCAGAAGTTCATCGCGGCCCGCTGTGTCCAATGCAGCTATATCAATTTCCATGTCCTTACTCCCGTATGGCTTCGCTCACTGAGCAAAGCCCGAGGGCATTCGGGCACAGCAGCACACAGGCTTACGACAAAACAAAAGTCCAGTCCGAATAGGAGTATCTATCAGACGGTAGGCTGCCGATGCTGAAATGGACAACTTCCTTCCCCCAGCCAACGCCCATAAGCAACGCTGCACTTAAATTCAGTCACCTTTGAGCACTGCCGTTGTGCATGGTGACCTGCGCCCCAAAAAATCCTGACGACGTACAGTGTTGTCTAAATTGACGCAATCGCCTACATTATCGAAGCACATCGATTACACAATTTTTCGTTTGGCTAAGAGAGCATAGATGTTTCAAGAAGACCAAATTCAAAACGCATTTCATCTATCGCAAAGTGCCATGGATGCTTTGCATAGCGGTACACACGCTGCACCTTTTGATGTTTTGGGACCCCACGTGATCGATGGTGATCTTTGGCTGACAACGTTCCAACCTGCGGCGGTAAGTGTTTGCGTCATTTGCGATGGAATACGTACCAAATTAACCCGCATTCAGGGCGATATTTTTTCTGCGAAGATCCCGAACAAACCTTATTCTCTTCGTATGCAGTATGCCGATGGCTCCGATCATACCACTGCCGATCCTTACTCTTTTGGTCCAGTTTTGACAGATCTTGACCATTACCTGATCGGGGAAGGTACGCATAAGCAGCTTTGGCGCGTCCTCGGTGCGAATGTCAAAACACATCAGAGCATGGCTGGTGTTCATTTTGCAGTTTGGGCACCCAATGCATTGCGTGTCAGCGTGGTGGGTGATTTCAATTCATGGGATGAACGTCGCCACATGTTGCGCCCATCGGGTCAATCAGGTGTTTGGGAAACTTTCATTCCCGGATTGACGGATGGTGCGTTGTATAAGTTCCACGTTGCGGGCGCAGACGGACAGGTGCGCGTCAAGGCAGACCCTGTAGGTTTTGGATCACAACACCCACCTGAACAAGCATCTGTGGTTCGCGATATTTCTGAATATGCGTGGACAGATGGCGACTGGATGAATGGGCGCGGAACGAAGGCGGACCGTAACCAACCCATGTCCACTTATGAGGTTCACCTGGGATCATGGCGCAGGCGTTATGATGATCACGGCAGATCCCTTTCGTACGAAGAATTGGCACGCGATCTCATTGGATATGTTACGTATATGGGCTTTACTCATATTGAACTGATGCCGGTTTCTGAATTTCCCTTCGATGGATCATGGGGTTATCAGCCTATTGGTCTTTATGCTCCCACAATCCGGTTTGGCCCCCCTGACGCGTTCCGTGCGTTTGTGGATACGGCCCATGCCGCAGGGATCGGCGTCTTGCTAGACTGGGTCCCAGGTCACTTTCCTACGGATGCACATGGCCTGGCCCAATTCGATGGTACCGCGCTGTACGAACATGCGGACCCTCGTGAAGGCTTCCATCAAGACTGGAACACTTTGATACCGAATTATGGCCGACGTGAGGTCAAGAACTACTACGTCGCTAACGCCTTATACTGGTTAGAAGAATATCACCTGGACGGTCTGCGCGTCGATGCCGTGGCGTCTATGTTGTACCGTGATTATTCACGCGACGCAGACAAATGGGTTCCGAACCAGGATGGCGGGCGTGAAAATTACGAAGCAATTGCATTTCTGCAGGAAATGAATGCGGCTGCCTATGGGCAGGATATCAAGATTATGACTGTGGCCGAAGAAAGCACGTCTTTCCCCGGTGTGTCGCAGCCTGTGCATTTCGGCGGTTTGGGGTTTGGATATAAATGGAACATGGGATGGATGAACGACACCCTGCGGTATATGGAAACAGATCCGATCCATCGCAAGCATGATCATCATTTGATGACGTTTCCTTTAGACTGGGCTTTTTCCGAAAATTTTATATTGCCCATCAGCCACGATGAAGTGGTGCATGGCAAAGGTTCGATGATCAACAAGATGCCTGGCAATGACTGGGAAAAGTTTGCAAACCTGAGAGCTTATTACGCTTTCATGTGGACTCAACCGGGCAAAAAGCTTTTGTTCATGGGATGCGAATTTGCCCAACCCGAAGAATGGAACCACGATTCGGAACTGAATTGGGGCGCAGCAGAACAGCCCGCCAACAAAGGTGTCCAGCGTTTGGTTCAGGATCTGAACCGTATGTACCGCGACACTCCATCACTTTATGTCAAAGATTGTGATCCTGATGGGTTTCAGTGGGTCTGCAATGATCCGGCTCAATCCGTCACTGCATATCTGCGCAAAGGCGGGGATGCTGATGTTTTGGTTGTCTGTAACTTTTCGGGCGTTGAACGGTCCGATTTTCGGATCGGCGTACCCTATGCAGGCAGGTGGTCGGAAATACTGAACACTGATTCCGCAATTTATGGCGGGGATGATCGCGGCAACATGGGGCAAAGTGTGACCCACCATCATGAACCCCACGAATTTGATCAGTCGTTGTTTCTGACAATACCACCGCTTTCTGTCATCGTTCTGAAACACGATCCTTGTCAAAAAAATCAATAACGGAGTATTCTTTATGCGACCTAAACGTATCACACAAAGAACCATGGCATTTGTGTTGGCAGGGGGACGTGGAAGTCGCCTGAAAGAACTAACAAATCTACGGGTGAAACCCGCTGTTCCTTTTGGTGGCAAGGCCCGCATAATCGATTTTGCACTATCCAATGCCGTGAATTCGGGCATTCGCAAGATTGCGGTAGCGACCCAGTATAAAGCCCACAGCCTGATCCGCCACACCCAAAGAGGGTGGAATTTCTTTCAGGCAGATCGCAATGAGTTTTTGGATGTGTTGCCTGCCTCTCAACGGGACGGAACGGAAAACTGGTATAAGGGAACAGCAGACGCTGTGGCCCAAAACATAGATATCGTCGACAGTTATAATATCGATTACGTCATCATTCTTGCTGGCGATCATATTTATAAAATGGATTACGAAATCATGCTGCGTCAGCACGTTGATGCGGGTGCGGATGTCACAGTTGGTTGCTTGACGGTGCCACGCGACGAAGCTTCGGCCTTTGGGGTGATGGATACCGACAAAGACGGACGGATCATCAGTTTTCAGGAAAAGCCTTCTGACCCGCCGGGCACACCGGAAGATCCTAATGTCACGCTCGCTTCGATGGGAATCTATGTTTTTAACTGGGACTATTTGCGTAATTTGTTGCAAGATGATGCACACAATGAAGCGTCCAGCCACGATTTTGGGAGCGACTTGATCCCGCATGTCGTTGAAACTGGAAAAGCAATCGCGCACCGATTTGACCAAAGCTGCGTTCGTGATGAAGCGGCACCTGTCTATTGGAAAGATGTGGGAACGATTGATGCGTTTTGGCAGGCCCATGTTGATCTGACTGGCTTTACGCCGGAACTGGACCTTTGGGACAAAGATTGGCCGATCTGGACCTACAATGAAGCAGTTCCTCCTGCGAAGTTTATTCATAATGAACATGGCCGGCGCGGCACTGCTATATCGTCATTGATTGCGGGCGGTTGTGTGATTTCAGGTACTGAAGTGCGGAATTCTATACTGTTCACCAACGTAAACACGAAGTCCTATGCTGTTCTTGACCATGCTGTAATTTTGCCCAGTGTTGTGGTCAACCGGTCCGCGATATTACGCAATGTGGTTGTGGATCGTGGGGTGATTATTCCCGAGGGTCTTGTTGTGGGCGAAGACCCGATCGAAGATGCAAAGTGGTTCCGGGTCACCGATCGCGGCATTGCGTTGATCACCCAAGACATGCTTGACAAGCGGGCCGCGCAAAAATGACCAATGTACTGTTTGTAGTTTCAGAATGCGCACCCTTGGTGAAAACTGGCGGTCTGGCGGATGTGGCGGGCGCGTTGCCCGCCGCATTGGCGCAATATGATGTAAACGTGCGTGTCCTGTTGCCTGGCTATCGCACCGTCATGGCGCAGGTTCAGAAATCCAAACCGGTTGCGACGTACAATAACCTGTTTGGCGATTCTGCGGATGTGATCGCCTGTCAAGTCGCCGGTGTCGATTTTCTAATACTGGATGCGCCGCATTTGTATGATCGCGATGGATCAATTTACGGGGACGCCACAGGGGTGGACTGGCTAGATAACCCGGAACGATTTGCAGCCTTGTGCAAGGCCGGCGCAGGAATCGCGGCGGGTGATTTGCCCGATTGGCAGCCTGATATCGTACATGGCCACGATTGGCATGCGGGTCTTACGCCAGAATATTTGCGAAGCGCGGGGCTTGAGACGCCGTTTGTATTCACAATTCACAACATCGCATTTCATGGCAACGCCCCAGCGAAGAAGCTGGCAGATTTGAGCCTTGATGCGGATCGGTTCACGTCGGATCATTTCGAATTCTGGGGCCAGATATCAGCCTTAAAGGCTGGTCTGATGGGCGCTACAAAAATTAATACCGTTTCGCAAACCTATGCCAATGAATTGATGACGCCGGAATTTGGTCTTGGTATGGATGGCATTTTACAGGCGCGTCAGTCAGATATGTCGGGCATTGTGAACGGTATTGATTTGGACGCATGGAATCCGCAAACGGACCCAAATATTGCAAAGTTTAAATCCCCTGCCGGCAAATCAAAAAACAAGACGGCCCTACAAAAGACGTTCGGACTGGGGAAAGCTGATGGGCCATTGTGTGTACTCGTGTCGCGATTAACCGAGCAAAAGGGTATCGACTTGCTGTTGGATGCATTACCTGCGTTGTTAGATAATGGCGGTCAGTTGGCTCTTTTGGGATCCGGTGATCCTGCGCTCGAAGTTGCATTGTTAAAAGCTGCCGCAAAACATCAAAACCTGTCTGTCAAAATCGGATATGATGAAAAGCTGTCGCATCAGATGATGGCAGGTGGTGATGCAATCCTAGTGCCGTCACGTTTTGAACCATGTGGCCTGACCCAACTTTATGGTTTGCGCTATGGTACTGTGCCGTTGGTAGCGTTGACGGGTGGATTGGCGGATACGGTGATTAATGCATCTCCCGCTGCTATGGTGCGAAAAGTTGCGACCGGCATCCAGTTTTTTCCAATCAATGCACATGCCTTTGCTAATGCGTTTAATCGGTTGCTGACGCTGTATTCCGATAAAGATGTATGGCGCTCCATTCAACGCAATGCGATGAAGCAACCGGTAGGATGGGAAGCAGCCGCCCAAACATACAAAGATTTGTATGAATCTGTACTTTAGTCACCATAGGCAACATGACAGTTTCTAATATCCTTGCAGGAAAGGCATCCCCATTGGGTGCCACCCTAGACCCCGATGGGGTGAACTTTGCCGTGTTTTCGCGCCATGCCACAACCGTAACTTTGTGCCTATTCGATAACGCGGGGATCGAGGTTCGCCAGATTGCTTTGCCTGAAAGACAAGGTCATGTCTGGCATGGTTACATCCCCGGACTTAGAAAGGGGCAGCAGTACGGTTTCCGGATGGACGGCCCGTATAAGCCAGAGCAAGGTCACAGGTTCAATCATAACAAACTGCTGATTGATCCCTATGCTAAGCAACTGACCGGGCACCCCACGTGGAATGATGCGTTGTTCAGTTATCAACCGGGCCACAAGAACAAAGACCTCAGTTTCAACAAACAGGACAGTGGACCATATATGCCGCGTAGCGTGGTTGTTGATCCGTATTTCGATTGGGGGACAGTGACGGCCCCGGGTCATCATTTGAAAGACACCATAGTTTACGAGGCTCATGTCAAAGGGTTGACCGCAGGGCATCCACGGATTCCAAATCCTGGAACCTATGCGGCCATGGCGTCTGATCCAATGTTGGAACACCTGAACAAATTGGGAATTACGGCGGTGGAGCTGTTGCCTGTTCAGGCTTTCATGAACGACAAGTTTTTACTGGATCGAGGGCTCACGAATTACTGGGGGTACATGACTTACGGCTTTTTTGCCCCTGACCCGCGTTACATGAAGGGGGGCGATATTGCTGAGTTTCAGCAAATGGTCCGCCGTTTTCATTCTGCTGATATCGAAGTCATTCTGGACGTCGTTTACAACCATACTGCCGAAGGGTCCGAACTGGGTCCGACGCTGATGTTCCGTGGTTTGGACAATGCCAGCTATTACCGCCTACACGAAAACCCGCGCTACTATACTGATGATTCCGGTTGCGGGAACACGCTGGATTTTGAAAACCCGTTTGTCATCCGTCTTGTGATGGACAGCTTGCGGTACTGGGTCGAAGTCATGAAGGTCGATGGTTTCCGGTTTGATTTGTGTTCCACCCTGGGACGCACCGCACGCGGGTTTGAACGCGATGGCCCGTTTTTTCGTGCCATCGGGCAGGACCCTGTGCTCAACAAGGTCAAGTTGATTGCTGAACCGTGGGACATTGGTCCGGGCGGGTATCAATTGGGGGCCTATCCGTCGCCGTTTTTGGAATGGAATGATAAATACCGCGACGACACCCGAGAATTTTGGCGCAGGGGCAGTGGTACGTTTACGCGTATGGCTGAACGTTTGGTAGGATCTGCACCCTATTTTGACCATGATGGGCGGCGCGCGAACAGTTCATTGAACTTTGTGACTGCTCACGATGGATTCACGCTGCAAGATACGGTCAGCTATAATAGCAAACATAATCTGGCCAACGGCGAAGACAACCGCGATGGCCATTCCAACAACCAGTCGGACAATATGGGCGTTGAAGGACCGACTGATGATCCCGCCATCCGTGCGGCCCGTCAACAGCGCAAGCGAAACCTGATCACGACACTTATGCTGTCGCAAGGCACGCCGATGATCTTGGCCGGTGACGAGTTGGGGAATTCGCAGCAGGGTAACAATAATGCCTATTGCCAGGACAATGAAATCGGCTGGGTTGATTGGTCGGGCATCGACAAAGATTTTTTGGAGTTCTGCCAGCAGGCTATTGTTTTACGCAAGTCACACCCGATCCTGCGCCAGACGCGGTTCCTGCATTCACGTCAACGCAAATATGATGGAGAATCCGATCTGTTCTGGCGACGCGCTGATGGAAAACTAATGCAGCAATCAGATTGGGACAATTCTGATCTAGGAACTTTGATTGCGGAACTCCGCACCGCTGCAGGATCGCCGACTTACGTAAATCGCCAACGTGCATTGCTGGTCGTTCTGAACCGTGGCCCTGCGGTTGAAGTGATCCTGCCGGGTTTGCGTGAAGGGGATATCTGGACGCGTAGTTTTGATACTGCGCACAATCAGTCCTTAGACGGCACGTATATTGATGCGGACAGCGTTGTCGTGTTTACCAATGAGGCCGACGCTACATAAAGCAAAATTCACCCTTGACCAACGGAGATTACACCATGCCAATGCAAACTGTTCGAACGACTCCCATTGAAGGTCAGAAACCCGGAACTAGTGGATTGCGTAAAAAGACGGCGGTGTTCCGATTGCCTCATTTTCTGGAAAATTATGTTCAATCAATTTTTGATGGAATAGGTGGGATCGAAGGAAAGACGTTGGTCGTGGGCGGTGATGGTCGCTTCTTTAACGACGATGCGATCCAGATCATTTTGCGGATGGCATCGGCCAATGGGGCCGTTCGGTGTATTGTTGGGCAAGACGGCATCCTTTCTACACCCGCGGCGTCTCATTTGATCCGCCTGCTGGAATCTGACGGTGGGCTAATCCTATCGGCCAGTCACAATCCTGGCGGGCCAGACGCAGACTTCGGGTTAAAGTATAATGGCAAAAATGGCGGACCAGCGTCGGAGGCCATAACGGACAAGATTTTCGCCCGAACCCAAACGATAGATTGTTACAAGATCGTCGCCGCGGACAATATCGACCTGTCAACGCTTGGCACGCTTCATATCGAAGGCATGGCGGTGGACATCGTCGACCCTGTTTCCGATTATGCAGCCTTGATGGAAACGATTTTTGATTTCGATAAAATTCGCGCGTTGTTCGCGGGTGGGTTTACCATGTGCTTTGATGCAATGCATGCCGTCACTGGACCTTATGCGCATACTATTCTGGAAGACATGTTGGGGGCAGAAAAAGGAACTGTAATCAATGGTTTGCCTCGTTCTGATTTCGGCAAAGGTCATCCTGATCCCAACCCAATTTGGGCAAAGGAACTGATGGACACAATGTATAGTGGGGCTGCCCCAGATTTTGGGGCAGCGTCCGATGGGGATGGCGATCGCAATATGATCGTGGGACCTGGCACCTATATTACACCGTCTGATAGCTTGGCACTGTTGACTTTCAAGGCGCATTTGGCCCCTGCTTATCGAGCCGGGTTATCGGGCGTGGCGCGATCCATGCCCACATCGCGCGCTGTAGATCGTGTGGCCGAAGGGCTAGGCATTCCCTGTTTTGAAACACCCACCGGTTGGAAATTTTTTGGAAATCTGTTAGATGCAGGCAAGGTCACACTGTGTGGCGAAGAAAGTGCAGGCACCGGGTCTGATCACGTTCGTGAAAAAGACGGGCTGTGGGCTGTGCTACTTTGGCTGAACATTTTGGCAGAAACAAAGACATCTGTGGCCGGTTTGATGACGGATTTGTGGGCGACGTACGGACGTTGTTATTATTCCCGTTTGGATTATGAAAATGTGGATAGCGATAAAGCCACGCAGTTATTCGGCTCTCTGCGAGCAAAACTTGACGGTTTATCGGGTCAAAACTTTGGTGACCTTGAAGTCGAAAATGCAGACGAGTTTGAATATTTGGATCCTGTGGACGGATCAACGTCAGCCGGCCAAGGCTTTCGCGTTTCATTTATCGGGCAGTCGCGCGCGGTGTTCCGTTTGTCTGGTACCGGAACCAGTGGTGCTACAATCCGCATTTATCTGGAACAGCTGCAAACGGATGCAAATCACCTGGATGATGATCCGACGCAGGTGCTGCACCCGGTTCGGGATGCAGCTTTGGAACTGTCAGATCTGGCGGCAATCACCGGCCGCACGAAACCCGATGTGATAACGTGACCTAAATAACCGCCATGTCACTGTGGGTCAGATAAGCAAACCCGTTGCCATCCAAAGTTAGGATGGAACTATCGATGGATGCGCTTGACCCACAGATGATATCAGCCGCACCAATCAAGGAAATGGTGTGCTTGTCTTTGGACAGGTTGAAGACACAGGTGATATGTTCAGCACCCTGCGTACGGGTGAATGCCAACAAGGGTTCCGCCAACGCGATAAAACGCGTCGAACCATGCGAGAGAACAGAGCTGTTTTTGCGAAACGCAATCATGGATTTGTAGAATGCCATAATCCCGTCATCGGGTTGTTGTTTAACTGCATTTGCGGTTTGCGGTGGCTTTACTGGCAACCATGGAACGCTATCCGAAAACCCGGCATTCGCGGCGTTCGCGTCCCAAACCATCGGTGTGCGGCATCCGTCACGCCCTTTGACAGCTGGCCAATACCTAATGGCGGGGGGGTCGGTCAGTTCTTCGAACACCAATTCAGTCTCGGTCTGCCCAAGCTCTTCGCCCTGATAGATTCCAATTGTACCTTCGAACGACATCAACATTGCGCAGGCTAGACGTGCCATCGCGTCTTCGGAAACGGAATAACCTCCCCAACGGGACACATGCCGTGGCACATCATGGTTGCTAAACGACCAATAGGGATGACCGTCGGGTGCGCCTTCTTGAAAACCTTCGATGCAATTGCGGAAATGCTCGGCGTTGAAATCGGGCCCCAACATCGCAAAGCTGTAGGCCATGTGCAGACGGTCGGTACCTTGCGTGTATTCGCCCATAATCTCGATTGATCGTCGTCCCATTTCACCAACTTCGCCGACCATCATGATATCTTCGTACTGATCGGTCAGCGCACGCAGGCGTTCCAAAAAGTTTAAATTCTCGGGGCGTGTTTTATTGTAGATATTGTTTTGCATCCCGTACAAATCCGTCGCCATGACCTGAGGTGCTGCCTGTGCAGGTGGGTTGGACCGTAGTTTCTCATCGTGGAAATAGTAGTTTACGGTGTCTAATCTGAAGCCGTCCAATCCACGATCCAACCAAAACTTACAGGTGTCCAGAATGGCATCCACTACATCGGGGTTGTGAAAATTCAGATCAGGCTGTGAGGCAAGGAAATTATGCAAATAATATTGTCCCCGCTGCGGATCAAATTCCCAAGCTGGACCACCGAAATGGCTGTGCCAGTTTGTAGGGGGTGAACCATCTGGCTGCGGATCAGCCCAAACGTACCAGTCCGCTCTGTCATTTTGGCGGCTCCGACGAGATTGTTTGAACCAGGCATGCTGTTCTGACGTATGTGATAGGACCTGATCAACAATCACCTTCAACCCATGTGCATGGGCACCGGTAATCAGTTTGTCAAATGCCGCCAAATCTCCGAACAACGGATCGACAGACAAGTAGTCGGATACATCGTACCCCATATCCGCTTGAGGGGATGCAAAGATTGGCGATAGCCAAATGCAATCCACACCTAGGTTGGCAATATGGTCCAACCGATGAGTGATACCCGCAAGATCACCTATCCCGTTTCCAGTGCTATCCTGATACGAACGGGGGTAAACTTGATATATAACGGCGCTGCGCCACCATTCTTCCATTAGTAATTCCTTCTATTTTCTCTTTTATAAATAAAATATTCTTTAGGGTACATGGATCAATTTTGCTGTCTGATGTCAGCGCTAATGGGTCTAAATGGTACTGTCAGACAAAACGAGCTTGAGCCGTGCAGGGTGGTTTCATAGCCTCGCCGTATGCCAAAACACTCCCCATTCAGGTCCTTTAAAACGAGCCTAGAGATCCAAGGGCTTCATGCGCAGCTTGGGTCGGGAGGTCGGCCAGCCTGTCTTGGGATAAGGGCCCAGAGCCCGCACAGTGTTGTACAACGCACCACTAGCACAGGGTACAAAGCCTTTATGGCCTAACACTGTGGGCTCTGTGATCATGTCAATCAAGACCTCTCCGCAGCACAGGGTCGTCTGCCGTTTTCCATTCGGTGCCCTTCGACGACAGTAAGCGGTAACAAAGGGCCTTCTTTGCTCAAGTCACCGCCAGATACCTAACTAACCAGATAGGTATCGACTGCTGCATTGATACCATCCACCCAGATCATCCGCAGCCATTCCTCGAATGCCTTGGCAAAACGGGGTTGCCCAGCCAGATCGCCATAGTACTGGGTTTGGGCAAGCCAGACTGCGGGGTCGTTCTGGGCCGCCTTGGCCGTTCTCTGCAATTCATCCCAAAAGGGATCGTTCGGCTCAATCTGGGTGCCGTCCTCACGCGTTCCCTCGCACATGCGCGCCCACACCGCCGACACCAGCGCAAGCCCGTCTACAGGCGTTCCAGCAGCAATGCCATCGCGGATTGACGGGATAATGAAGCCCGGATGACGCGATGAACCATCAAAAGCCACACGCCGGGTAGTGTCCATGATATGCGGGTTTGAAAACCGCTCAGCGATCAATTCGACATAGGTCTTAGGGGTCATGCCGGGCACGGCTTTCACAAGGGGGGTGATCTCTTCTCGGGCAAGCTTTCTGAACAGGTTCGCAATCTTTTCATGTGCCATGCAGTCAACGATCGTAGAGAGTGACAGAACCTCACCAACGCCCGCGATCACCTGGTGCCCACCGTTGAGAATGCGAATTTTCATGGCCTCGAAATCATGGACATTGTCAGTAAAGGTCGCACCAGCCTTATCCCAATCCGGGCGACCGGCGCAGAAATTGTCTTCGATCACCCATTGGCGAAAGTTTTCATGGGTGACCGGAACCACGTCGTTAACTCCGAGGGTGCACGCAAGATGACGCTCTTTCGGTCCGGTGGCGGGTACGATGCAATCGACCATCGAATTGGGAAAGCTGCAATTGGCGTCAATCCAATTAGCCAGATCAGGATCAGACAGCCGAGCCAATGACACGACAGCCTGCCGCAAGATTGTGCCGTTGCCCTGAAGGTTGTCACAGCTAAGCCCCGTAAAAGGACCGACGCCAGCGTCACGCCGCAGGCGTAGCGCGGCGACCATCGCACCAAAGGCGGTCTTGGGCGCTGTTGGATGGGTGGTATCAAAAACGATGTCGGGATGAGTGACATCAAAGCCCTTGGTGACAGGGTTGATGTAATACCCACCCTCGGTAACGGTCAGTGACACAATTCTGGTTTCGGGTTGCGCCATTTGTTCAATCAGTTGGGCGTTGCCGGGTTCAATCGGGACATAGTCAATCATCGAACCAATCACCTCAGCCGTGCGACCCTCTGGTGACAATTCAATAAGTGTCGTCATGTAATCTTGCGCCGCAAGTTTCAGTCGTTGATCTTCGTCATATGGTTTTACACCTGCCCCAACTATCGCCCAGTCGAGTGCCAGACCTTGTTGCATGAGCCGATGCAAGTACCACGCCTGATGTGCCCGATGGAAATTCCCCAAACCGATGTGAACGAGTCCGGGGGAAAGCTTTGATCGGTCATAAGAGGGTGTCAAAACCCCATCCGGCAACTCACCAAGGGTCGCATCACAAAGTTTCATCGTCGGTTTTGCATCTGAACGCCTACTCATCAACTCATCCAGTTTCCGCCGTCAACATTGTAAGTTTGGGCCACAACGTAGGAAGCGCTGTCGCTTGCAAGAAAGACTGCCATTCCGGTCAGGTCATCCGCTGTGCCCATGCGCCCAAACGGAACGGCCACAGCGACCTCTTTCTTCTTTTGACCCGGCGATTTGCCTTCGTATTTAGCGAAAAATGCATCGACCCCATCCCAATGTTCGCCGTCCACGACACCAGGCGATATGGCATTAACGTTGATGCCGTGCTGGATTAAGTTCAGCCCCACCGATTGGGTCAGGCTGATCACTGCCGCTTTGGACGCGCAATAAACAGAAACAAGGCTTTCTCCGCGCCGCCCGGCCTGAGACGCCATGTTTATGATGCGCCCCTTAATGCCGCGTTTAATCATATGGTTGGCGACAGCTTGCATGGTAAAAAGCGTGCCCGAGACATTAATATCAAAGACGCGCTTATAGTCCTGCCGCGTGATCTCGGCTACGGGCGCAGCGGTGAAAATTGCTGCGTTGTTGATCAGGATATCTATCTGACCTAAAGCTTTGACTGTTTCTGTGACGGCTGTATCAATGCTAGACTGATCCGTCACGTCCATCTGCACGGCAATTGCAGAATTGCCGATTTGGGTGGCCGCAATCCTTGCTCGATCAATATCGATGTCGCCAATGGCAACCCGCGCGCCTTCGGCCACATAGGCTTTGGCAAAGGCCAGACCGATGCCACGTGCAGCCCCTGTGATTAGGGCGGACTTTCCGGCGAGTTGGGTCATGATATCCGCAAGCCTTGAGCGTCAAACCGGTGTATTTCATCAGCGCGTGGGTTCAGATGAATAGCGTCGCCATGGCGCAGGCTGACGTCGCCAATTGCGCGCACGGTCAGCATTTCAGCCAGGCCGGTGTTGTGAATGTGAAAGAACGTGTCAGAGCCAAGGTGTTCGGCCACGCCCACAGTGCCCTGCCACTGACCGCCGCTTTCAACCACATCAATATGTTCAGGGCGCACGCCGATTGTATGGGCATTTTGTTTTTCCGCCTCTGGACCGGTAATCAGGTTCATTTTCGGTGACCCGATGAAGCCCGCGACAAAGGTGTTTCGGGGGCTGCGGTACAGTTCCAACGGGGTGCCCTCCTGTTCGATCACACCAGCGTTTAGAACGACAATCTTGTCGGCCATTGTCATGGCTTCCACCTGATCGTGCGTAACATAGACCATCGTGGTTTCCAGCCGTTTGTGCAGCTCAGAAATTTCAAGCCTCATACCGACACGCAGGGCGGCATCAAGGTTGGACAAAGGTTCGTCAAACAAGAACGCCGCCGGTTCGCGCACAATTGCGCGGCCAATTGCAACCCGCTGACGCTGGCCGCCCGACAATTGTCCGGGGCGGCGATCCAGATAATCCGTCAGGTTCAGCACGCTGGCCGCCCCTTCGACGCGTTTGGTGATCTCTGCCTTGTCCAGCTTGGCCATCCGTAGCGGAAAGGCGATATTTTTGCGCACTGACATATGCGGGTAAAGCGCATAGGACTGAAACACCATAGCAAGGCCGCGTTTAGCGGGCACCACATCCGTTGCACCCTTACCATCAATCTCAATGTGGCCTGTCGTAATGTCTTCAAGCCCAGCAATCAGGCGCAGCAAGGTGGATTTTCCGCAGCCAGAGGGGCCGACGAAAACGGTGAACTCCCCGTCCTGAATAATCAGGTCCAGTGGTGGGATTACTTGCGTGGTACCAAAGCTTTTGGTGACCTGTTTAAGTTCAATCTGTCCCATGTGTCAGCTTCCTTACTTTACGGCGCCAAAAGTCAGGCCGCGGACGAGTTGTTTCTGGCTTAACCAGCCAAGAATGAGGATCGGCGCAATCGCCATTGTAGAGGCCGCGCTGAGTTTGGCAAAAAACAAGCCTTCGGGGCTGGAATAGCTGGCGATAAATGCAGTCAGCGGCGCGGCGTTGGTGGCCGTCAGGTTCAAGGTCCAGAAGGCTTCGTTCCATGCCAGAATGAAGTTGAGCAATAATGTGGACGCGATTCCGGGGATCGCCATCGGTGTCAGCACATAGAGGATTTCCTCTTTCAGCGTCG
>Ga0206131_10003872_pt1 | contig 16891 bp, 12 predicted proteins | sample Helgoland_Spring_FD_148636 | JGI IMG/M metagenome (GOLD analysis project Ga0206131, IMG submission 148636) | Pelagic subsurface seawater microbial communities from Kabeltonne, Helgoland, North Sea - Helgoland_Spring_Bloom_20160517_1 | ecosystem: Environmental > Aquatic > Marine > Epipelagic ...
TACAACTGCGAAAGAAGTAAAATTAGAAAATACATTAGACTTTAAACGATTTGATATAGGAAAAGATGAATCTTTATATTTTGATGGTTATATTGGAAGCATTATGATTGAAGAAAAAATGTTTAATATATCAACCCAGGAAGAACGTTCTGGTGACGATTTCGATAAATTATTGAATTTCTTACTAAAAATAGACACAGAGGCCTTCCACGATTTTAATGGAGAAGAAGAAGTAGAACATTTTCAGTCTAACTTACAAAGACCACAAAACTTCAATACAGTAAAAATGAAATATGCCGACGATAATGAAATGAAATATATAGAAAATAAGGTTAATCAAACTTTTGGTGATTTTGAAGCTTCTAGTGATGCCTCTAATGCTGTTAAGTTATCTAAAGTTCTTATTTACTTAGGAATCAAATTTATTAAGGGAGCACTTTCCAAAAAACTAGGAGAATACACAAACTTTTCTAGTGTAGTAGAAGTTCCAAAATTAAAGTGTCGCGATAGTGAAACATTAAATGCCTGTTTTTATTATAATGATTCATTAGATATTCCAGCATTCAAATTTAATAATAATCCAATCGATGGGGCAGTTAGTATAAAGAGCAAATTAGAAAGCTTTATTTCTCAGGCTCTATCCGCAGGATTAGTAAAAGACTATCTAAATAGTTCAGAGGAAAAAACATCTATTCTCAATGATATTAAAACAAAAATTAATGGAACATTGAAAGAACTCCAAAATAGATTTAGTGACGCATTCTTCATTTATTATGAATTAGATTTCAACCAGACAGCCGATGACTACACCTTTTATCTCAAGAGTGTAGATGCTTTAGCTCCAGACGTATTTATGGGAGAAAGTGATGAATCGGCACAGGAACCTTCACAGGGACCGGATAGACCTAGAGAAGTTGTCACCACTCAGGCGGACGAAATGTACCCAGACGATGATGTTATTGAGCGAGTATTAAAATGTGATTTCAATGCTTATGGCGAGAACAAATCCAGCTGTATAAAGAAATGTATGGATAACAAGAATGTAAATAATTGCGATTTCGATGCCTGCTATAATATTTGTGAAAAATGTGAAAATAAGTCATATTGTAGATGGCTACAAGACATTAAGCAGAATGTCGTTAACCAAGCATGCGACTTTGATGCCAATGAAAATAATACTAGTCCTTCAGAGTTTGAATGTATTTCACTTTGCCAGGAGACTGGAAACGACAGTTGCTCAAAGAATATATGTAAGAATACCTGTTCAACCTGCTCTAATGAGGATACCTGTCCTTGGGTTAAGGAAGCTAGGGAATTTGCTTCAGATTTACAGAACATTGATTATCCATCTGCCCCTGTAGTTACTGGTGTTCCTGGCGACCGTAAAATTACTCTTAAATGGAATGTTAGTAGCACCGGAGGAGCGGATATAGAGAAGTTCATATTTATGGTTTTTAAAACTAACAATCATTCGGAAGGAATGCGCGTAGAAACAGCAGTAAACACTGTTGAAAGTATGGGTGGTGGAGTTTATACTCATAGCATTGAATCATTGGAAAATGGCGTAAATTACACTGTTTCACTAGCCGCAGTTAACAAACGTGGATTAAGTAGTATGAGCAAACCTGTAGTTTTAAAACCATTCAAGTTCGAAGATGAAATACAGGTAGAAAATACATTAGACAGTTCCAACATTATTCAAATGCAACGTGATCAACTAGTTACTGATATAATGACTAAAATAGAGAAAAATGATTATAACAATTTAAAAAATGAAATAAACGAAGTTCAAAAAATAGAAGAGTCCTTAAAAGAATCGAAGGACAATAATTTATTTTCCCAATTAAGAAAAATTGGAACACTCAACTTGAGCGTTAATAACTAGAAATTTTATCTATTACTTATATAAGATGATTACTAAGGTGTTATTATTAACATTAATTGCTATTGTATTTTATTTCATAATCCAATCTGTTAGAGATGGATTTCAAAATGCGGCCTGCTTGTTTAAATACAGTGGAACTAATTTCGATGACTGCCTAGACGTTTGTAGATCAACCGACAGGGAAAATTGCTCTGATATAAAATGTAGAAGAACTTGTGGAATTTCTACCGAATGTAATGATAAGACAAGTAATAGTTGTAATTTAGACAAATGTTCTTGGTCAAGAGCAAAAAACAATTGTGAAGTTCCAGGAGAAAAATATTATAGGAGTGACAAAGACAATTTAATTTATAGAAACAATATTCTATTCTCTAATATTGATGAAGAAGAAGGAAATTATAAAATTGTAAGAAAACCAACGCGTCATAAAGATGCTATTCAAATGTATAGATTTAAGGGAAGAAGTTATAATAGACAAAATGGATTTAATAACTCATTTATCTATGTTTCAGATTTTTATGCCGAAAGAATGATGACTACTCTTTTCTTTGAATTTGTAGATAATCAAGATGTTAGTGACCCAATTCCATTAATAACAGCACAGACATGGAATTTAACACTAGTTAAAAAGGGACAAAACGATTTTAAAGTAGTAGTTAAATCAGAAAAATTTGGTGACAAACCATTTCCAGATGTAGAATATCCTATGTCGGTTGAACCAGGACTATTATACTACATTGGTTTCCTAGTAAAGAATGATGTAGCTACTCTTATTGTTTTAAATACTGGAGACACCAAAACAAAAATTACAGAGCAAGGTTTAGTTATCCCTAATTTTATTTATGGGAGAACACCATTTTTATTAGTGGGAACTACATTAGAGAGAAGAAATTATTTTGATGGATTTATAGGAGAATTCACAGTTACTAGAGATGCTACTGATATTATTGATTTAAAAGGCAATAGTTATTTATTCTCGGAGAAACAGATAGAATCTATTAAATTAGATACTCGTAGCGGAGATACGAATTTATTAGCAATTCAGGATGTTAGTGTTCCTAGTAAGATTGATTTTATTGGAAAATTAGTTAATAATAAATTGGTTTTGTATTGGAATACACCTGAAATGGGAAGCACATTCTTAGAATACTATATTGTTGTATTGAAAAAAATAGAAACAAATAAAAAACACTATATATTTGTTGAAAATGATAAATGTGTTGATTGCGAATATACAATTCCTAATTTAGATGTAGATACTGAATATCACATAGGAATTACAGGATTTAATTCAAATGGTCTAGGAAAAGAACTTGATTATATACCAATTAAAATACCAGGAACTACTGGTCCAGTAGACAATCCAAAATTAATGAATGACCAACCAGATATGATTAGTTGTAATCCAGATGGAACTTATACAATAGGAAAAGACTGTGACGCTATGAAAGTTGAGAGAATTAATAGCAATTTAAGCGACGCTGAATACAGAAAAATAATGAACAAATTAAATGAGAAAATTAGTCTTGATATGAATTTTAAGATTTAAAATCTCGATTATTATTATAAGCAATGGACAACACTAGTAATGTTTTATTATTAATTCTTATTCTTTTAGTAGGAATACTGGGAGCAATAAAATCTGCGAATTTTATGAAGCGTATAACTGAAGAAGCATTTTCAAGTAAATAATTATCTCTTTATTTATATAATGAACAAGCTAATAATTGGTATATTAGTAGTTTTAAATTTAATAGTTTTTTATTTTATTTCTAGGAAAACTGAGAAATTACAAACGGGACCTCCAGAAACGGGACCTCCAGAAACGGGACCTCCAGGAATGGGACCTCCAGAAATGGGACCTCCAGAAATGGGACCTCCAGAAATGGGACCTCCAGAAATGGGACCTCTAGGAATGGGACCTCCAGAAATGGGACCTCCAGGAATGGGACCTCCAGGAATGGGACCTCCAGGAATGGGACCTCCAGGAATGGGACCTCCAGAAATGGGACCTCCAGAAATGGGACCTCCAGGAATGGAAGGAATGCCATCTACAGACATGGGAGTAATGGGACTTCAAGGAATAATAAGAAGTGGTCCAGGTAAAGGAGAAGCAAGTGGTTCTAGTTCAGAACTAGGTAAATCAATTTGTTTTAACAGAAAATTAGAGAGTGAATGCGAACCATTAAATGAACAGCATAAAAATAGATGTATGTGGATAGGTAGTGTAAATCAAAATATGACACCAAAAGAGAAAATGGATGCTAAAAGCAAACATTTTTGTGTAAATGAAGCATTTTTGAAATGTCAAAGATACATAAAAGACGCCGAAGGATGTGAGAATGCTGGTTGTGAATATGACGAAAATCAAGTTATGTGCCTTCCAAAAAATTATAATTTTGAAGATGATAAATGTAGTAAAGCATATGATGAAGAAGCAAATGATGAAGAAGCATATGATGAAGTAGAATATGAAAATAGAAAAGGAAATTGTAGTCCTGATAATGGATGTTTATGGGTTGATGGGTATTGTAAAGTATGGGAACCAGAGACAACCACCGCGGTAGCTGGTCCTATTCCCGATAGTGCTCCAATAAGTGCTCAAATAAGTGCTCAAATGAGTGCTCCAATAAGTGCTCAAATGAGTGCTTCAATGAGTGCTCCAATGATTTCCCCAATGATTCCTACAAGAATCGGAAAAACTAATAGTGAAGCATTAAAACAATTCTCAGAAGACACAGGTTGTCTTTTATACAACGAACCAGCGTCAGATCGCATACAATGTAAGCCTTCACCATATATGTCAAGCACTATGGCACCTCAACCTGAAACCACAATTAGTCCAGATAATATGCCGTCATATTCAGCTAATGGTGAATTAATCGAAAACCCTTTTCATCAATTAAGAGAAATCGATTTAATTTTAAATAAATTCTAAAAATATCTCGGTTAATATTAAATGAATTTCTATTTTTTATGTTTAGTTTCTTTTGTAACAATTTTAGCAACACGTGAAACCTTAGGATTATCCGATAGAACAACTGTTGTATTTATAATAATGCTTTTCTTAGCAATTATAATGTATCAAACTAAATTTGAAAACTTTATTTCAGATGCTACAAGAAGTAAAATAAAAAATAATTTAAAGTTATACAAAATTCAAAAACAAGACGTAGAAAAAACTAAAAAAGAGTTGGGTGAATTACAGAGTAAATTAAAATAAAATATTTATTTATAATATAATGAAGTTTAATACTAAAAACATTGTAGTTTCAGCATTAATCTTGATAATACTTGTTATAGCATTATCATTAGTTAGAAAATTAACAAAACGTGAAAGGTTTAGTGATAATTCATTGAATGAAATAAACAAATTACTAGAAAATATGACAGAAATTGATGGTGATAGTAGTAGTGTAAATGTTATGAACCGCGATATAACAAACAAATTAGATTTAATAGAAAGTCACTTAGAAAAATTAAAAATGGCAGGAGCAAGTTCAAGAATTTCTGATGCTGAAAAGGTAAAAAACAGAGAGTATCTTGTATTAAAATGTTCTCCTAACTCTGAAGTGGCAAGTTTCGATAATTCGCCAGACGTTCAAAGTCAGGCAGATTCCAATCGTGAAATACTCCAAGCCATTTATCAAGAATTGGATACTTTAGCCTAATAAAAATGTGAATATTATATATATAATGAATTCAAAAATAAAAAAGGTTGGACTTGTTGTCTCTATACTTATTGTAATCATCATTTTAGTTGATTTACTTTTCAATTTATCAGGAGTATTAAGTGAAAGATTCCAAAACAGCAATGAAACTAGTGAAATGGAAAAGCGCTTCAATAACGCTGTAAGTAATTCACAAAACAATGCGACTAACAATCAAGAAAAAGAAGCCGTTGTAAAAAGCATAGAAAGTATTTATTCTACAGCGAGATACAATGTAGTAGCTCTTCCATTCAACGCCAGTACTACTCCTACCACAATTGTAAATATTAAATCTGATAACTTTAATTCATTGAGTGTTTCCAATGATATTATATCACGAACTACATCAGATTATAGTGATAATGCGCAAACATTTAAATTAGTAAAAATGGAAAATATGAGAGATGTAGCAAATTATATAGGACAAGGAACTTACATTCCAGCAACAGAAGAGGAATTCCCATATTATTTCGTAAAGGCACCCGGTGCTTCTAACATGGTCCTTCATGTAGGAGATACAGATTTATCATTAGTAAAAGCAAGTAACCGAACAAACCAGAGGTTTAAGGTTCATAGTGAAGAATATCAGGGAATAACAAACAGAAATCGAGACACATTAGACATTAAAATAAAATTAGACCAAGAATCAATTAATACTATTATTAGTAAAATGGGAATTTCAGATTTAAATAATACCTCTGGTGAATTTGATTCAAATGAATCTTTAGAGGAAAATGAAAGAAACTGTAATTTAGACCAATGGATACCTAGAGATGCTGTGGAATCAATGTGCGGATATTGTAATCCAGATTTAATCGATTAGAAAAAAAAATAAAATCTAATAATATACATAATGAATAAAGAAATGTATTTAAAGTTAGTAGTAGCATTTGCTGTCTTAATTGTTTTGGGTTTCTTAGCAATGAAATTAGTTGGCTCACGTAAAGTTCAAGAAAATTTCAAGTCTTGTCCATATAAAAACGTTCATCCAGATGTAATTGCTAAAGATTACATAGCAGATGCTGAAGATAAAATGGAAGAAGAATCGGAAGATAAATTAGACTTAATTTTAGATAGATTAAGCGAACACCATCAACATGACAATGATTATGTTAAGAAAACTAATGTAGAATTAGCTGCTAAATCCGCAGCTGGTCAGTATTGTCCAGTAGCCCCTGATTTCGATCTTACTCAATATGTTAAAAAAACCGAAATGAATGAGATGGTTAAGTGTCCAAAGGTGCCAGATATGCGTGATTTTGTTCTTAAATCAAGCATTCCACCAGCAAGCAAATGCCCATCTTGTATCTGTCCTAAAGTAAAAGTATCCGCTGGTTTCTGTAAAAAATGCCCTAGTCCAGAAGAAATATGTCCTAAACCAGCACCTTGTGGAATTGAACAATGTAAGAATGTAATTAAATGTCCTCCTTGCCCAGTTCCACCAAAACCCAAACCTTTAAGATGCCCACCTCCTCAGGCATGCCCTACACCACCACCCTGTAAAGAAGGTGGAAGATGTCCACCAAACCAGTGTCCTAAATGTAAATATTACGGAATCAAAACTGTTGAAAGTACAAAGAGTATAGAAGAAATGATTAATGATTTGATGAGTGGTGACTCAGAAGATAAATTAGCTAAATTAAATGCTCTCCGTGATTTACTTGGTGTAAGATTAGCTGAAGAGAAAATTAAATGCGAAAAGAATAAAAAGAGCAAGGGAAAACCAACCCCATCTAATGTAGATAATGATGCTAATATGCCAACAAGAATGGCAAGTGAGCCAGAGGATAAATCATATCTTAAACCAGTAGTTGATTATGACAATAAATGTGTAGATAATACACTTTTTTATTCTGCTGAAGGTATGCTAGGTTCTGATTTCAATTAATTAAATTTATCGATAAAAATAATCCAAAATTTTCTTTCTATATCTTTCATTTATTTTGATAATTCTAATTTTTATTAGGTCAAAATACTTCAATTCTATAAAAATGTAATATTAAATTATTAATATGAACCAAATGTGCTTAAACGTTGCTTATATAGGCGGAGAAAATAGAAATAGCTTCTTAGCTAGACTATTAGGTCTATATAATAGCAATAATTTAACAACTAAAATAAGTGAAGGTGACGACAAAATAACGGAAGAATTAGAGAATGTACTAAATGAAAGGAAACAAACAATAGATAACAATATGCCTATTATTTGGAATTTTAAAATGAAAGGCAGAAATGTTAATATTTATAGTATAGAACCTCAAATCAACGATGTTTTTAATAACTCACTTATTCAATGTGAAATTGGTTTATTTTATATCGATAGCGAAACCTCAGTAGGAAACGAATTAAAGAATCAAATACTTTTGGCGAATATTTTAGGAATTAAGAGCGTAATTGTTTATATTAATATTCCGGAAGACAAAGATAATACAAAAATTATTAATAAAACACGAGAATTATTTACAAATAGAAATTTTAAGAAAAATCGTATTTTTGTTGTAACCAAGTTTAATCGTCAAGAACTAGATAATAGTTTTAATAGTTATTTGCGTATGGAACAAAAAAGAAAGAATGTAGACAGTAATGTATGTGTTCCAATAAATAATGTGTTTCAACTGAGTAATAGATATTCGGGCGTTAATGCTACTATAGTTAGAGGAAATGTTGAATTAAATGGATTTTTAAAAAATTCAAGAACTGGAGCAACATATAAAATAGATGAACTTCAAGTAGCCCATATTGATACAAAAATGGCAACAAAGGGTGCTTTAATAGGTATGAAAATTAAAAATGCGAGTGAATTATCCGTTGGTGACATATTAGTAAGTTCCGATGAAATAGTTAATAATTATACATTAATTACAGCACAAGTTCTTCTTATTAATGACAAAATAAATAGAGATTCAGTGCTTTCAATAAATACTATAGGTAGAGATTCTTCAGTGAAAGTAGTTAATATTGTGAAAACTATTAATAATTTAAATAAAACAATAGAGAAAAAACCGAACGAATTAAAACATCGAGAAACTGGAATTATAATTTTTCAATCAAGGGAAAAACTGCCATTAAAATTATACTCAAAGGATTACACCTTAGGAAGTTTTTTAATAAAGAATGAAACAGGTGACGTTATTGGTGTAGGAATTGTAAAAAACTTAAATTAAATTAAAATATTGTTTTATTATATATTATACTATGAAAGCCGACATTATCCTTTTATTTTTAACTCTTGTTATTGTAGCCTTATCTATTTATTGTGTAGTAAGAAAAAATGGGAAACAAGAAAATATGAGTAATTTAGCAGCCAATGCCTCTCCTGTAACTAGTGTCACCTGTAAAAAAAACACACAATGTACTCCAGAAAACAACTGCTTTCCTGGTTCATATTTAAGAAGTCAAGTCTACCAAAATATGTGCGAACCAACAGATACACCACATCTACTTCGTAATAAAGTTCAAACTAGAGACAATTGTTTAAGAAGTCTCGGTAATCCATTGAACACACAGAATTTAGAATGTAAAATAAATGTTCATGACCAAAGAAAATGTTCTTGGCAAAAAAAATAAATAAAAAATTTATGCCATATCTCCTATGTCATATGCGTCCATTCCAGCAACACCCGCAGCCGTTCCAGCATTCCCTGAAGAATTACCAACTGGGAAAAATGGTTTTCTACACATAGGACAGCTGAATAAATTATTATCAATACTATTAAATAGGCAGTCACGACAAATTCTATGATAGCATTTTAATGTAATTTTCTCTACATTTTCTAATTTAGCTAAGCAAACTGGACAATCGTTATTAGCTTCCGCTCCTCTTTCTGTTTTATCTACTGTATATTCTACTGCGTTTGATAGTGATGTATTTCTACCAGAACCATTGGTTATTTTTGTAATTATTATTCCTAATGTTTTTTTGGTTTTTATAGGTGTATTTTGATTAATAATAGTAGATACTAAAGTGAATAGTAACTCGGGTAGTTCTCCATAGGGAGATATTGTATGAAATAACTCTTCTACTTTCATAAAATTATTAATTGTAGTTAGCCTACATTTATAAAAAACACCACACGTATCGGCTGCGAAATTAATAATTATTTGGTTCCCTTTAGATTTAATGTCAAAGCACACAATTGTTATTTTAGATAAATCTGTTTCTCCACCTATTATTGAAGAAAAATAACTAGTTATTATTTGTGCGCTTGTTCTAACACTAGTATGTCTAATGCTTATTGGTGTGCTTAAATTACGATTACTGGAAACAGTTCTTCTACTACTACTACTACTCATTAAGTTTATTATATATATTTATAAAAATTTTAAACCATGGACTATAATGAAGGTCACGGAAAGGTTTTGGACCATATTGACATTGACTTGTTAAAAATGACCTTTCTGGATGTGGCATAATGGCCATATGATTTCCATTATCGGAACATAATGCGGCTATACCACACTCACTTCCGCTTGGATTAAATGGATAATCAGTAGTAGGATTTCCATTATAATCAGCATAGAAAAATGGCACATTATTATTAATTATATTAGCTCTTTCAGTTGAATCACATGTTTCTAATACTATTTTACCTTCTCCATGAGCACTATTCATACCAAAATATGTGCCTTGTAAATCTTGTGTGAAGGCACAATTTGCGTTTCCTACTACAAGAGATGGAAATCTACTCTCAAATTTACCACTATCATTTTCGATTATTTTACAGTGTGGAATCCAATTCATTTGCGACATAAGTTGGCAACCGTTACAAATACCTATACTAAATCTGTCGTTTTGTTTATAAAACCAATTAAGGTAATTTACAACAGTTGAATCATTCCAGAGAATATTATACCAACCTACGGCAGCTCCTAATACATCGGAGCGACTGAATCCGCCACAAAATGCGATAACATTAACAGAATTCATAAGACTTGTATTGGTATTAACTGCTTTTATGAATTCATCAGTGGTCATATCAAATACAGTAAATCCAGCATTGAAGAAAGCAGCTTTCATTTCTTTATCACTATTAGAACCAATATCCCTTAAAACGATTGTCCTCTTCTTCTTATCAGTTTTAAGTCTAGTTAATTCCGCTACATTAAAATTAGTAGTGTAATTAAAGTGTTTACGAGAGTCAATAGTATCATATTCTGCCTTAGCAAGTTCCTTATTCATTTGCATACACTCAAAATTATAACTAGTTTTTTCAAATTCACGTGATAATTCATTTACAGATTTAGACAATAAGAATTCACGATTATACATTACTTTTACTCTAGGTTCGAATGTGGTAACACCTATTTTTTCAGCATAAATCATAGGGAAAACGCTATTTATAAATTCTATAAAGTTACTAGTAAATTTGGGATTAAATTCTATCACTAATCCAAGTTCCTCTGAGAATAAAAATTTTTCTTTTGGTAATCCTGAATTAATACAAAGTGTCATTCCATAGAAACTGGATATGCTCATTTCTATGAGACTAGTTATAACTCCTCCATCAGATATATCGTGACCACTATATATATTACCATTGCGTAATTCACTTTGTATAGTATCCCAAAAATTCTTAAACACCTCAATTACAGAATTATCAAATTCAGGGGGTTTATCATTTGCTATATTATCATACTTGGTGAAATAAACACTACCACCCATCCTTCTTCTGGATTGCTTTCCAAGATTAATATATATTATATCGTGATTAGGACCCAGAAAGAACGGTTTTACTGCTATACGGGTATCAACTACCTTAGAATAACTCTTAATTACAAAACTATTAGGTGAGATAATCTTTTCATCTAGATATTTTACATTCATACTGAGAGAATCCTTTCCACCATCTATGCCAATACCCAATGTTCCTAGAGTTCTGCGTAATTTTTCAACAGCTAAATATAATAAATAATTGTAGTTTTTATGATTAACACTCCACATCCAATTTCCTTGACATTTAATAGAATTGTATTCAGCACCAGAAAATATAAGATTAGTGAGCATTTCACCTACACTCATAGTTATCATAGCATTAACATTTAATAATCCTAATATAGGACGCTCCCCAAAACTGGTAGCAATTCCATTGTAACCGAAGAAATTTAGATGAGAAATACTATAATCACTGAGTGGCATATTCCAGGGTCCTACACATTGTTGAACGGCAACTAACCCTCCAACACTACGGTCAACTTTATGAACTAAGTATCTCTTACTTCCTACTGAAATATCAGTGAAAACCTTGGAAACCAAGTCTTCTAATGGTTCTACAGGAACAAAATCAAAAACATCGCTTGTAAGAGGCAACACCTCACGATAAGCATCTTCAATGGGAACTTTAATATTCTGTTTAGGTAAATCCTCTATATCTTGTAAATTAAAGTTTAAAACAATTTCACCATTCACTTTCTCTCCTTTCACATGTGTATCCTTACTAAATACTCTAATATTTCCTGAACTATTCAATTCTCCAACAACATCAAAAGGCACATTTTCGCGTTCGGCTATAATTTTACAAGCATCTAAATATTTTTCGCTAACTAAAATACTACATTGTTCCTGATACTCTGAATTCCATATCTCAAAATCATTCATACTAGAATCTCCAAGAGAAACTTCGCTCAAGAAAATATCAGCACCACAAGGTGTAACTATTTCTTTAGTCACATTTGCCATTCCTCCACTGCCCTGATCATGAATACTCAATATTAATCCTAATTCACTACACTTCTCCACAAATCTAAGCAATCTATTTTCCATTTCCGGATTTCCTCTTTGGACAGCAACTAAGTCTTGTTGTGAGTTTTTATCACTTTGATTTCTACTACTACAACTACCGCCTCCTAGTCCTACTTTATAAGCCTTTCCTCCTACTCTAATAACAAAAATTGTATTTTTGCTTTTCTTAACACGTTCTCGTGTTGGAGTATCTTTATACATTGTTCTATCACATATTAATCCATTACCAGCACTATACAAAACAGGTTTCACATATTCGAATCGTTCTCCTGGGTAGTTTAAACGAAAATCTCTAGTGAATCCTCCTAACACTGGTTCTCCTATCTTGTTTCCATAATCTGAGCAACCATTACTTGCCAATATAAGTGTTTCGCTGGGAAGTTTATATGGGTATTCCACACTATTTTCACTAGTTTTAGTTGTATCTCCTACATAGTATCCACAGAAACCACTTAATACTAGTCCTCCTTGTCCAATACTAATAGTGTCACGTATTCTACCACCAGTTCCGGTAGCTGCGCCAGGAAAAGGGCAAATACTAGTGGGGAAATTATGTGTTTCGGCATTACTTGTTAAATGATACCAACCAGTATTTATACGTGTGGTATAATACACTTCATTTTTCATATATTTTTCTAGAATATCTGATAACTTTAAACTCTTGAATCCAATAATACTACTAGCATTATCACTAAATGCTACAAGACTCTCGTTATCAATAGCGTAACTGTTGGTAAGTTTTATTTTTTTTAATAATGAATCTGGGTCTAAATAATTTCCTATAGTCCATTGAGCATTAAATACGTGATGTCTAGCATGCTCACTGTTTCCTTGTAGTAAGTCAAACAATTCTAAGCTATTTAGACTATTAAATTTAGTAGAGTAATAGTTTATCAGTTCTTCACTGAGGTTCATATTGTTGTCTGTTAAGTATTTTCTAATATCTATTACTGGTTGAACTTCATAGTTAGAATTACTTTTTACATTTTTTACTTCGTCAATAGAATAATATTCACACATAAGAAGTGGGTCAAATTCCAATACACAGCAACTCCTTTCTAATATAACAACATCACTAATCCAATTCTTACCCACTTTATGAAGCATATCTAACAAAACTTCGGCTTCACTAGTAGTAAATTGACCTAATGGACCAATTGTGTGAATAAGTGCGTCAGGTGAATCTAAGAAACTATTATGTGAGACTTCTATTGTTGAATCCATATGATTTTTAAAAAGGTAGCCTATAGTTTTTACTTTAGATAGATATTCATCACTAGGAATAGTAAGCCTGTAACAAGTTTCACTAAAAGTTTCAAGTTTTCTTGTAAAAATAAAGCCAAATGTCATAGTTTATATTATATCACTACGATTATTTAAATAAAAAATAACTTAATTTTGTAAATTCCATAAGTAGTTAATTTTACGTTGAAGATTTTTTTGAGTATAAAACATAGTAGGAGCCACAATAATAACGGCAAATCTATCTGGATTTCCAAATATATGCGTATTTAAATCAAATACATTTCTAAATAAGTAATCTATAAATTCTCTTAAAATATAACTTCCTAAAACTAATAATACTACTTGAGCGATTGTTTCTGTCCAAATTATAAATTTAGATTTTTTGTTATTTTCTTCGCGAAAATCATCTAATAAGTTATCAATAAATTTTGCGTAAGTAATACCAATTATGAAAAGAAAAATGGTATATATTGTTACAAAAAAAGTGTACTTGGGATACAATAAATGATTCATTTTTATATAATATGTTTCTTTTATTTTTTGTATTTATAGAAAAATAGCATTTAATATCTAGTAATTTTGTATTATGAAGACAGAATGCGGTGTCTTAGGCGTATGGACTCCTCAATTGGAGATGGTAAATTTAATTAAACCATTCCTTTTAAAACTCCAACATAGAGGACAAGATAGTTGTGGAATTGGTTATCTTACTAGTGATTCTTCGAAAATAGAAATAAAAAAGTATCTAGGAAAAGTTGATAACCTAATAAATATAGATAATGTTGATGAGTCACAATATTTTATAGGACATACTAGATATACTACAAGTAGTAAGGAACGTTCTTTATTAGAATCTGCGCATCCTATTAGTGGTAATTTTAAAGGTAAAGATTTTGCCTTTGTATTTAATGGAAACATTCCTGATGTTGAAAATGACACAGAATATATTAGAGATTTCTTCGCTAATAGTGAATTAATTACTTTTTATGAAACGCTAACAGCTTTCGTTAATAAAGTATCAAGAGCATATAATATCGTATTTTTATATGATAAAAAATTATGGATAACTCGCGATACGTATGGCACTAGACCATTAAGCATATGGATAGGAGGCGATGGAACTATTGTGACAGCGAGTGAAACATGTGTGTTTGATGAATTAAAAGAAATAAACTCGGGTTTTACTACAGAAATTCAACCAGGGAACATAACAGTAGTGAATAATGGATACATAAAAAATTATGAAGTGAAAAAAATGAATAATACTGCCTTTTGTCTATTTGAATATATCTACTTTATGAAACCAACAAGCGAATCAATGATTAAAGGTAAAACAGTAGGTGAAACTAGGAACTTATTTGGTATAGAATTGGCTAAACAAGAAGCTAGAGAAGCAAGAGAAGCATTTAATCCAGATGATACAGTTGTTTCCAGTATTCCAAATACCGCAAATGATTATGCTAGGGGATATGCTATTGAAATGGGAATCCCATATGTTCAAGTTATTAAAAAAAGAAGTAGCAGTATGAGAACTTTTATAGAACCTTCACAAATCGACCGAATTACTGCCTCAGAACAGAAATATATTTATGACTCTAGTGGTATAAAAGGGAAAAACGTGATATTAGTAGATGATTCAATAGTTCGTGGAATCACAATTAAAAATATAAGTGATAAATTGCGAGAATTTGAACCTAAAAGTATTCACATTAGAGTAGGGTGTCCTCCTATTACAAACACGTGTAACTTAGGAGTAGATATGTCATCACACGATGAATTAATAGCAAATAGGCACTTGGACACAGAAAGTATAAGAGATACTATGGGGGTAGATTCACTAATTTACTTAAAATTAGAAAATATTAATGAAGTGATAAATTTAAGTAATTTTTGTTCTGGTTGTATGAATGGTAATTACAATTCTTGTGAAAATTGTGAAACAAGTAAAAATATAGATTGGTAGATTTACACTGAATAATTCATAACTGACGATATTTTTTGATTAACTTCTCTGCGCATAGATATAGGAAGTGTCCAATAATTACTTATTTCGTCGTTACTTCGATAAAACAACACATTCTCATTTTCTAAATCTTCGATTATGTCTTTTTTAGGTCTATATGTATCAACAAGTATTAAATGTGTATCACTATTAATAAATTTTACATTTGAATCATTTAATCTAGAGGTCATAAATTCATTTTCTTTTCTAATAGTTTCTTTTGCTTCAGTTTTATATTTTTTATCGCCTATTACCTTTATTGCCATTCTCTCATTTAGAGAATCAATTTGATTAATTAAGTTCTTTTCATTTAAAATTTTAATTACCTCTAAATTCGTGATTGTATACGCTATTTTTAATGATTCAATGCTATAGAAATTATTCATACTCCTCAATACAATTAAATTTTTATACTTATTAATATATTTGCTAGCGTCAAAGGCCTTTTTCTTAAAACTACATTCTAATAGTCGCTGATCAACTACTACAATTGTTCTACTACTTACTTTCATCATTATTTCTTTGAATTTACTTTCATTAATTGATACTCCAGTGACCAATCCTGGACTTGATAACCACAGCATTTTTACTGCTCCAGTTAAGTTTTTATCTAATTTTTTGCTGTCAATTTCTATTTGTCTAGTGTTTTTATCTATTTTAAAATCAACAAATGTTCTATCATGACCGCGGTCTTTTATTATACTAGTTAATTGAGGACATGTAGGTTCTTCGCTACATATTGTATCTCTATTGCTAGTAAAAATTTCAAATATTTTACGCATAGCATCATATTCGCTATTAAATACTTCGATTGTGTTTGATGCTACACCGCAATGTTCAGAAAGAATACTAGGAAGTTCGCCACTGTATTTATTATGTGAATTTACACCAGATACTAGTGTATTAATAGAATCACCATTTAATATTTTTTTTATACTATTAGGAAGTTTAAAGTCTATTTGTTTGTTTAGGAATACTTGATTTTTGTTAGTGCGGTCTAATTTATCATTCTCTACTAAATAAAATGAATGGTCTAAATTTCTTTGTAAGATATCTGGTGACACATAAGGTGCTAATTTTTTATCTCTTATGAAAGTTTCAGTTGAGAATATTTTCCCATTTAATTCGCTAATATTTAATTTGAGGCACTCCATATAAACACCCACTATTTTCTTAGGGTCCCTTCCAAAAAGTTTAGGGATTTTATCTAATGGTTTTAATAATTTTTCAGCTAACTTATTTGGTTTTATTGGTAGTTTGTAATTGATAAGACTGTTACTGGTATCTCTGTCAATTCTTACACAACAAAC
>Ga0206131_10003880_pt1 | contig 16861 bp, 12 predicted proteins | sample Helgoland_Spring_FD_148636 | JGI IMG/M metagenome (GOLD analysis project Ga0206131, IMG submission 148636) | Pelagic subsurface seawater microbial communities from Kabeltonne, Helgoland, North Sea - Helgoland_Spring_Bloom_20160517_1 | ecosystem: Environmental > Aquatic > Marine > Epipelagic ...
CAATATACCCAAGCCTACGAAGTATAGCCAGACGCCTTCTAAACGTTTTGTAGGAATAATTTAGCATTGTCTCACATTGCAAAAATGCTTCTTTCTGGCACGAATAAAATGCTAATTTAGGGTTTTGGTATTTTAGAATTAAGCAAGTCCTAAATTCTAACTGCATCGACAAATACAATAGCGGAGATCAAAAATCGTCATTCATAAAGGATAATATCATTCACAAAACACTGTTTAAAAGCATATTAAATTTTTTTTTGCATCACCCATCCAGCGAGAAGCCTAGAATTTGAGATTGGTTGATATATATTGTTTAATGTTTGCGCTAAAAAGTTAAACAAAAAATATATATACTTACCTACTTTTGAATCTATGTTATTAGAAATTCCTTTAATGAAACCAGACGATTATGTTGGTTTTACCTTTTTCATTGGCTTTATGGCCATGTTTGCAGCATCTGTATTTTTCTTCGTAGAAAGAAACTCTGTTGATGCTAAGTGGAAGATGTCTCTACTTGTATCAGCTTTAATTACTGGTATTGCTGCCGTTCATTATTACTACATGAGAGATTACTATCTCACACACAATGCATCCCCAACATTCTTTAGGTATGTTGATTGGATTCTGACTGTGCCTTTAATGTGTGTAGAATTTTACTTACTAACTAAATTAGCTGGTGCCAAGAAAAGCTTGCTATGGAAGCTTATTTTAGCTTCTGTATGGATGCTAATTGCCGGTTACATTGGTGAGTCTTTCAATCCAGAAGGTGGAAGTACTACTCATTCTGTAACTTGGGGTGTATTATCTACCATTGGTTACTTGTATGTATTACACGCTGCTTGGTTTGGTGAAGTTGCACAACTTGCTGCAAAAAGTGAGTCTGCTGCAGTTAAAACCGGTGTAAGAACTTTAGCTTGGTTTGTATTAGTTGGATGGGCTATCTATCCAATTGGTTACATGTGTATGCCAGGTGGATGGTTAAGCGGTATGATGGCACCTGAAAATGTTGACTTATGGTACAACATTGCTGATGCTATCAACAAAATCGGTTTTGGTCTTGTAGTATATAATATTGCTATAAGCTCTAAAAAATAATCATTCAATTGTTTTATAGAAATACAAGCCAAGAAATTGGCTTGTATTTTTTTTTAGCCCATGAATTTATTCACTTTCATATTCCTAATTTGCTTGTATGCATTGTTCTTTATTTATCAAGCATTTAGTGGGATTGAGTTAGAGCAACAAATTCTGTATTCTTCTATTTTTATTTTACTATTCGGGATCCCTCATGGTGCAATAGATCATATACTCTTTTTTAAGAAGCGTAAGATGTCCCAACTCAAGTTTTATACCTTATACCTTTCCCTCATCTTACTTTTCTTGATATTTTGGTTGTATCAACCCATGTGGAGCTTCCTCTTTTTTTTGGTGCTTTCCGCATTTCATTTTGGACAATCCCAATTCGCAGACCTTAAAACAAAAAAAACCATCTACTCAAACATACTTTTTATCATTTGGGGCTTAACACTCCTCGTAAACCTTATATTTTACAATGCAAATGAGCTCAATAACTTCACCGCATTTTTCGATGATACCGTTTCGTTTCAAAGCATTTATAAACACCATTATATTCGAAATTCGTTTATTCTGTTCAACGTTGTTAATGCTGGTATACTAGCCTATTTAATGGCAAGTAAGCAAATGATTTGGAGCCGGTTTACCTCCGAAATATTTTTAATAGCTCTCATTCACCTAACCTTTTATCTCTTTCCCTTTATCATAGGCTTTACTCTTTATTTTGTGGTTTTGCACTCTATACGAGTCATGAGCCAAGAATTCAAATATTTCAAAAACGAAGATTCAACCTTTAGTTTGCTCCATTTCCTAAAACTATTAATGCCACATACCCTCCTGAGCATTTTTTCTACCATTCTCATTTTATGGCTATCATATAAGGAAATTATCCCTTTGTCCGTGCCCTTAACCTCCCTAATAATAATCTCAGTAATTACCTTGCCTCATGCAATAGTGATGCATATTTTCTACCAAACGAAAGTTTAAATCTTAATCCTTGCCTCCCTTTTTATTACTAAAAAGAAACAGTACAAACTCCACTTAGAATATTTAAGGCTACACCCTTCACCTCAACATCTCTAAATTTTAGTTATCGGTAATTTATAAACTGCTGTAAATCGTTCAGAAAAACATTTCTAAACTATTCCAAAAGCTTTGAAGCACTGGGAATGCACCGTTTGCTTTCTATCTATCCAAACCTTAAGTTTGCTTAAAGTTCTCAAGTTTGCCATGTTAAAAAAATTACTCACTGCCTCACTTCTTCTTATCTCATCCTCTTTGCTAAAAGCACAGCAAAATGTAGGAATAGGAACATTAACGCCATCTACGGATGCTATCTTAGATCTATCTAGTACGACCAAAGGTCTTTTGGCGCCCAGAGTTACCTCGGCTGAACGAATTGCAATGGCAGCAGCTTCAAACGGTTTGTTTGTGTACGATACAGACCAAAATAAATTTTTTTATTGGAATGCAACGGCAGGAATATGGCAAATTATGCAAGATTTTTCCCTGACCAATGAGTTAAACACGGCATTTACTTTTGATAATACCACGAAACAATTTAGCATTACCGATGCGGGAAATATATTTACACAGGATTTAAGTATTCTTTCACAATCCCTAGATTTTACAAATAATATACTCTCCCTATCCGATGCAAACAACGTGGACCTTTCCGTTTATCATACCGATTCTTCCACCACCAATGAACTAATCCAAACCACCGATTTTAACAACGGAAATAAAGAATTAAGAATTACCGATGCTGGAGCTACGTTTACCGAAGACTTAAGTATTCTGTCCCAATCCCTTGATTTTACGAATGATGTACTTAGCCTTTCGGATGCAAATAATGTAGATCTATCCGTGTATCACACCGATTCTTCCACCACGAATGAATTAATCCAAACTACTGATTTTAACAACGGAAATAAAGAATTGAAAATTACCGATGCTGGAGCCACGTTTACCGAAGATTTAAGTATTCTTTCGCAATCTCTTAACCTAACCAACGATAGGCTTACACTTTCCGATGCAAACACCGTAGACTTAACTCCTTACAGAAGGGACGAATCCACCACAAACGAATTAATTCAATCCACTGACTTTAACAATGGGAACAAAGAATTAAAAATTACCGATGCTGGAGCCACATATACCGAGGATTTAAGCATTCTCTCACAATCCCTCAACCTAACCAATGATAGGCTTACACTTTCCGATGCAAACACCGTAGACTTAACTCCTTACAGAGCAGATGAATCCACCACTAATGAAATACAACAACTATCCCTTGTAAACACGAGGCTCTCCTTGAGCCGAGGAGGAGGATTTGTTGATTTGCCGAGCAGTTGGAATACCAACGGGAATACAGGAACCAATCCAGGGGCAAACTATATTGGTACGAGAGACAACCAAGACTTTGTGATACGAACCAATGCTACAGAAAGAGTACGAGTAAAAAATAACGGTCGAGTAGGTATTGGGAATAATTCACCCGATGAAACACTAGATGTTAGTGGCAATATTGAATTATCTGGAGGTTCACGATCTATTCATACAGCAATAGCTCCACCTGGAAGTCCTGGTTATAGCATTACCGTAAGAGGTTCTAACCACAACAACAGCGGTGACTTTGCCGTAAATGGAGGGCATGTAATTTTACAGGGTGGAAGCGGATATAATAAAGATCAGGGTTTAGGCGGAGGAAACATTTACTTGAGAACAGGGGCTAATGATTTAAGAACACAAGATGAACGCAGAAACGGTGGGTATATCATTTTTGAAACCGGCGGAGCAAACAACTCAAGAACTGAAACAGCTCGAGTGTTGGATAATGGGAATTTTGGAATTGGGACCACGGCCCCATCAGTCAGGTTGCAAGTTGGGAATGATGGAGATGGCAGCTTGGCACGAGCCAATAGATGGAGCACATTCTCTGATCGCCGTTGGAAGCAAAACATTGAACTTATTACCAACGCCTTAGACAAACTAAACCAAGTCAACGGATATACGTATAAATGGAAAAATAAAGCCGATACCTCCACACAAGTAGGAGTTATTGCTCAAGAAATAGAGGCCGTACTTCCAGAAGCTGTAACAACCGATGCGGCCGGATACAAATCGGTAGACTATGGTAAATTATCAGCATTGCTTATTCAAGCAGTTAAAGAACAACAAGAAATTATCTCATCCATGGAAAAGCAAATCAACAGCCTGCAAAATGGTCAGAAAGCAATCATGGATAGGCTTTTAAAACTAGAAGAATAATGAAACGCAGGATTAAGAAAAGAGTTTTACCTCTATTAGCCGCCTTATTCTCCATACACCTAAGCACCGCTCAGATGTACCTGAATGATGGCGCACTTATGAGTACCACAGAGGATGCTTTAGTAAGCCTTAGAACTTTTGACTTTATTAATGATGGATCCTTTAACCATGCCGGAAACTTAATTGTAGAAGGAAGCATAACCAATAACGATTCTATTACATGCGCAACCAATGGCACAAATCAAATAACACTGAGCCAAAACTGGATTAATAATGCCACCTTCTCCTCAGGAGATGGGAACGTTCTTTTTAATGGAACCAATCAAAATATTGATGGAACCGTTTCCAGCTCATTTCACGACCTTAGCTTAAATGGAATTGCAGGCAATGTAAAGACTGCACAGCTTTCGCTTACCGTAAAGAACACCTTAGACCTTACCGGCGCCGAGCTCGCGCTGCAAACCAATCAATTAGTCTTAGATAGAGCCTCTACTCCAGTAAGCAGAACTGTGGGTTATATATCCACCGATTTTCCAGGAAAAGTGGTGACGAATATTGATATTGCAGGTGCTCCCACTATTGATTTGCCCTTGGGTTACTCCACCAACGCATTAGACTACAGACCCGTAACCCTCATAAGCCCAGCACAAGGAGAATACGAATTTGCCTTATATGGGAACAACCCTACTGTAGATGGATTTGATGAATTTAGCTTGCAGGATAGTATATGTAGAATACAAAATACATACTATTACTACATGAAAACAGGGGTAAATGATTTGAACTATGCACTCACCTACAAAAGCAACGACCTAGACTATACCAAAACCACCAATTGGTTCAGAGGTCAATGGAATAAAGTAAGCAACTCCAATATTGTTTCATCTAGCAGCATCGCCGGAGCTCAGCAAGCAAACGCAACTACTTTTATTACCTTAGGAAAAGAACAAGCATTTGCCAATGCAGGCGATGATATTACTATGAGAAGCGGCAGCACCGTCGTCTTTAACGGAAGCGGATACAAGCCCTCATCTGCAACAAGAAGTTGGAGCCCGAGCATAGATTTATCTTGTTCCGACTGCTATACTCCAACCTTTACCTTTGGCTCACAAGGCAAATACGTACTTACCATAGACAATGGCATAGGCTGCTCCGCCTCAGACACCATGGAATTGGTATATTGGAGAAAGAAAATATTTATTGAAAATGCGTTTTCTCCTAACAATGATCGCCTAAATGATAAGTTTATGCCCGTTCTGCTCACCAATGAAGAACTCGTGAGCTTAAAAATTTACAACGCCTACGGCCAAAAAATATACTCCGATAAAACCGGCTGGGATGCCACCTTTATGGGATCTGATGTTCAACAGGGAGTTTATATATACATCATGGTTATTAACCAATACTTATTGTATGGCAAAAAAGACATTTACATTGCGCGCGGAGAAGTGTCCGTGTTTCGTTAAAATAGGAAAAGCCGAGACATTCCTTTACTTCAAGCCTTGGCTTATGCCAAATCCAGGCCCGCCTCCTTCATGCTTCGCCCTCGATCTATCTTTTCGGTAGCTGTAAACTGTAAACAATCTACCTCCACCGTCATTTTTATGTATTTTAGATTGGAAGAAGGGCTAAGGCTTAATTCTAGACCTCTCTTCTTTACTAAAACTCCCTTTTCGCCCAGCACAGAATCTTTAATAGAACCAATAAAAAAAGAATGATACGCATATGGGTTATCGGCTAAAATCTCCGCTTCCATCACTTCGGGATGCAACTTTAAACCTCCAGAATTAATCACATGGTCATTGCGACCCAAAATCTTAAATCCCCCATTCTTAAATGCCACCACATCCGAAGTTTGCAGCCATTTCCCCTCTGTTAACGCACATTTTATCTTCAAACAAGACTCCTCATTTACATCCAAATCTACTGTTGGAAGAGGGTAAAAATAATCCGAATCCAACCTGCGATACGCAATATGGCTATAGGTTTCAGTCATTCCATATGTATGAAACAGTTTGGAGCTAATCACATCAGGCACCTCAAAACCAAGGCTTCCACCCCCTATTAAAATACTATGCGCTTGGCTCAATGCATGCATCGTTTTCTCCGACTGAAGGCAATGATATAACTGGTGCGGCGTAAGTGATATACAGGCCTCCTTTACATCCATATCCAAAACAGGTTTCGCCTCTGGCGTTTTTATGTAAAGCGGTATATTCCAAACCAAAGCCCGCACCATTTGCATAAATCCGCCAACTTTATGCGTAGGCAAGCACACATACATGCGCTTTGGTTTAGAAGACAAGAATGTTAATGTTTGCTCCGCACTCCAAATAAGCTTAGCCCGTTCCAAAGCAATCGTCTTTGGGGCGCCGGTACTTCCAGACGTTTGCAGCAAAAAGCGTTCTACCCCCTGTTCCCAATCTTTTTTAAAATTAGCCTCGTTCATCCAAAGTATATCTATGCCAATGCAGGCCCATAAAACAGTCCTCCTATGAAAGGTCGAAGCGCCTCATTGATCTGAGGTCAAAGGTAAGAATTGCAGATGTTTATTGCCCAAGTTGGTAAAAAACTTATGAAATAAACTACCTTTGAGGGCGATTATTTAACCCCAAATAGGCATGAAAGTTATAGGAATAATGAGTGGAACAAGCATGGATGGAACCGACCTTTCGCTATGTGATATTCAAGAAAATAATGGACAATGGACGGCAGAAATCATATCTAGCAAAACCTATCCCATGGAGGAAAAATGGAGGGTGAGATTGAGCCAACTAAAGTATCAAAACAGTGCTACTTATGCCCGCACGGACGTATTTTATGGACGGTATTTGGGCGAATTGGTAAAGCAATTCTTAGAGGAACAAGGCTTAGAAGCCGATTTAATTGCCTCGCATGGACATACCATATTTCATGATCCCGAAGGATGGCTAACCGGCCAAGTGGGCGATGGAGCCACCTTAAGCGCGGTAGCAAATTTACCCGTGGTTAGCAATTTTAGACGAGCCGATGTAGCTAAAGGAGGTCAAGGAGCCCCCCTAGCTGGCAAAGGCGATGAGCTGCTCTATGCGGAATATGATGCCTGCTTAAACCTGGGTGGTTTTTGCAATATCTCTGCAAAAATAGATGGGCAAAGAAGTGCCTGGGACATAGGGCCTTGTAATATTGTCTTAAATCGATTGGCCAGAGAACGGAATTTAAAATACGACGCCTATGGTTCCATCGCATCCGAAGGACAAATTGATTTTACCCTTTTGGAACGATTGAATCAAATTGACTATTACCATAAAACCGGAGCAAAATCCCTGGGACGTGAATGGATCAATAAGAATTTTTGGCATATTGTACGCGACTTTGAAAAAACCGACGTTGCCGATCGAATGAAAACCTTAGTGGTTCACATTTCCTTTCAAATAGCTCGAGCACTAGACCAAAGTTTTGGCAATAATGGCGAAGGAAAAAAGATTTTAGTCACTGGGGGAGGTGTATTTAATAAAATTTTGATGGAATTCATCACCCAAGAGAGTGATGCCAGTTTTGTAATACCCGAAGAAAATATTGTCAATTATAAAGAAGCCCAATTTTTTGCATTGTTAGGGGCTATGCGCATTAAAAATCAAAGCAATATAGACCATCATCAAACAGGAGCCTCTGCATCTCAAATAGCAGGTTCATTGGATGGTGATTTTTCAAAAATAAAGTAACATGAGCCTAAAGAAATTAGTAGAAAAGTTTGAGGGGAAAAAACCCGAAATCGTTTTTGAGTGGAACGATACTGAGACAGATGCCAAAGGATGGATCGTGATAAACTCTTTACGCAATGGAGCAGCTGGCGGTGGCACACGCATGCGAAAAGGATTAAACCGACACGAAGTGGAATCTTTGGCCAAAACTATGGAGGTGAAATTTACCGTAGCGGGACCACCCATAGGTGGAGCAAAATCAGGCATTGATTTTGACCCCAATCATCCGGAAAAAGAGAGTGTTCTCAAACGATGGTACCAGGCCGTTTTACCTATTCTTAAGCACTATTATGGAACGGGTGGTGACCTAAATGTCGATGAGATTCATGAAGTAATTCCAATAACCCAAGAGTTTGGCCTACTTCACCCGCAAGAGGGGGTTGTTAACGGACACTGCAAAGAATACACAGGAGAAGAAAAACTAAAGGCCATTTCTAGGCTGCAAGAAGGCGTTTTATTGCCCATAACACATCCCGAATTGAGCCCCGATGTGGAGGCCAAATTTACCATAGCTGATATGATTACAGGCTGGGGCGTGGCAGAGGCCGTACGTCATTACTATGAGGTATATGGCGGGTTTACCAATGGTAAATATGCCATTATTCAAGGATGGGGAAATGTATCTGCGGCGGCGGCATTTTACCTAACCAAATACGGCGTGCGTATTACGGGTATTATTGATAGAGAGGGAGGAATAATAAATAAAAAAGGATTCGGTTACGAGGAAATTAGAACCCTTTTCATAAACCGAAAAGGGAACAAACTAAGCAGCCCAGATATGATTTCGTTTGAAGAGGTGAACGAGCAAATTTGGGATTTACCTGCCGAGATATTTATACCAGGAGCCGCCAGTCGCTTAATTACAGAAGAGCAAGTCTTAAAGATGCAAAAATCAGGAATTGAAGTCATCAGCTGCGGAGCCAATGTGCCTTTTGCAGATCAAGAGATATTTCAAGGGCCTATTTCTAAGTTGGCCGATGAGGTAACCGCGGTAATTCCAGATTTTATTGCAAATTGTGGGATGGCTCGCGTGTTTGGATACTTAATGAAGAAAGACGCACAAGTAACCGATGAAGCCATTTTTAAAGATGTGAGTCAAATTATTAGAGGCAGCATCATGAGGCTTCACCAATTTAACCCCAAAACCACCGGTTTAAGCGGAAAGGCCTTGGAAATGAGTTTAACTGATTTAGTGCATTAATATGAAATCCAATTTTTTAGAATTTAATAACGCAGAAATAGAGCAAGCAGTGCTGCACCATGTAGGCAATGCATATAATGGCGGGCCGCTTACATTGGGCGAAGAGGAACTCCCCATTGATAGCGATACCCTCAAGTTTTGCTTGTTAAAAATCACCTCTCGCTTATTAAGCGAAGTTCAATATTACTCCTTCAGAAAACCAAGTGAAAATATTGTTAGAAATTGCGCTCAGGCCATTTTTGATGGAGAAGATATGGTGGAGGCCACGGGTAATATTGCCAAGCATTTATACAATTGTGGAAATCACCAAAATATTAAACCTGGCGATTTTTTCTGTTTGAGATTTAGTGGCGTGCGTTACGAAAAAGAAGAAGTAGAGGTAATCGCTTTTCTTAAATGCGAGAACCGAAAACCCTTTATAAAATTAGATATTGAAGATGAAAATTATATCCCACAAATCCTTCATGGCATAGATGCAGACAACCTAGATAAGGGATTTCTGATCATTAACACTGCAGAGGAAAAAGGATATAAGGTACTCTCCATCGATCGCACTGCTCGCGCCAAGGAGGCCATATTTTGGGCCAATGATTTTTTAAATATTGTTCCCTTCCAAGACGATTTCTTATTTACTTCAGAAATCATGAATGTAACTAAAGATTTTGTAACCAAAAAGGCCTTGGATGACTTTGATATGGAACGACCAGAGCAATTGGCCCTTTTGGATAAAGCGCAAAACTACTTTGAGCAAGAGCCCGTATTTGAAGAAGAAAAATTTGAGGCAGCCATCTTTGAGGATGGAGTAATGAGGGATAAATACCGACAATTTAAAAATGAAGAAATTGAAAGTGAGCATTACCTACCCCCCAATTTTCCTATCAATAATTCTGCAGTTCAAACCTTTAGTAAGGTATTTAAGTCCGTTATAAAATTAGATAAGAATTTTCATATCTATGTTCACGGGAATCGCCAGTATATTGAACGTGGCTTCGATGAGGAGAAAGGAAAGCATTACTACAAATGCTTCTTTGATGACGAAAATTAGACGCTATTAATCACAGGCACTGAAGCCCTTGTGCGAGGAATTATTCCTCAAACAGTAAATTTATTTAAGACTTAAAGGGAGACCTAATGGTATATTCCTTCGGCTTGTAAAAGATGTTTTTGTACATGTTTGAAAAAGCACATATCCAGGGAAAACGAATAAGCGCTATAAAATAATTTCTTACAGGTACTGCACCTAAACAACTTTTTATTTCGACAGCGGTACGCCCGAAGTTTACACTTTCCAACTTACTCTCTATGGCATAGTAAACCAAACCATATAACATTCTTTGGTAAATAGGCATATTCTGTTTCTCCGGCGTATGAAAACCAATGTGCATGGCAGTAAGTGACTGTTCCATCAAAACAAAACCAATGAATCCCAGTGGGTTTCCATTGGATGAGTATATCCTTATGCGATAGTTATCGCCAAAACTTTTAATATAATTTTTGAGTACAGATGCCAAGTCTGAACTCATGGTAAGCGTTTTACCCGCCAAGGTTTTCTTTAATAGACCGGCAATAAGTGCGAGTGTTTCATCATCAATTTCAGAACCCATGTACTCCTGGGTTTCCAATTCATCCGTCTCTTTAAGTATTTTCTTAGCCCTTACCCTATACTTACTCGTAAATGCATCCAAATAATCATCAAATGAATCCCATTTAGCCCTTATATGAAGAACCATCATAGGATCTGCTGGTATGCTTAAGTAATGTGGCACTCCTTCAATCTTTCCTGAAAAGGTATTAATAATATAAATACCACAAGGGTTGTCTTTCCTTAAATGAACATCTTTCCAGGGTTCCAAATCCTCTACCTGTGAAAAACAAGGAACCGCAGTATTACCCACGAGATGCACCCGCGATAGACGGCTAATTATATTTAAAAGGGCCAATGAAACCTTATTCGTCAACCTCCCTTTAGTATTACTAAAGACAGCATGAGAAATGGGCCATTCCTTTCCTCCCACGGATACAGTACCTTTGTAATTGGAAAATCCACCGTACAGTTTAGCCAGTGATTTTAAATGATTACTCATGGATTTTTTTGCTTGAGATGACAAAGGTTGGCGAAATTAAGTATTTAATATGATGCAAACCTCAAATACTATTCCTAACCCGTCGTTTTAACTTAAGACTCCCAAAAAAATAAAAAAAAACAGTTTTGTCCATAAAACAGGTGTGTTTTTCGTTCAAAATAGTCAAATATCTGCAATCCATGCCATCCATCGGTTATTTTTGCATGATTGTTGGTTTATAAAAGTAAAAAAATACCCATGAAAAATAAAATAGTTATTTGCAGTCTTCTCCTGTTTAGCGCATTTTCTATATCTGCTCAAACCACTAAATATACTGAAGTGGAAGGTTATGGAGTAAGTGAAAAACTCCGTTCGTATAAGAAAGTAAAACTCACCGCGGACCTGAGCCATTTAAGCCAGAATGAAAAAGATGCATTGTATTTTATGATAGAGGCGGCAAAAGCGGTAAATCCCATCTTCTGGAAACAAACATATGGAGATGAGTATCAAAAACTTTTGGATGGTAGCTCTGGGGATTTGAGATCTTTTATTGAATTAAATTATGGTCCTTGGGATCGCCTAAATAATGATGCTCCTTTTGTTAAAGGCTTCGGGCCTAAACCGTTAGGAGCCAACTACTATTCGCCTAATTTGGATCCAGAAAAACTAAAGGAATTTCCAAAAGAAGAATTAAATAACCAGTACTCTGTTCTTAGGGCAAATGAAATGGGTGATATTGAAACAGTGGGATACTCGAGGGAATACACTGAAGGTATTGGAACTATCGCCGATAACTTATTTAAGGCTCAAGATAGACTTATGGATTCTGATGAAAGCTATGCTCGCTTTCTAATGGAGCGAGTGAATTGCTTGGGACAAGATGATTATATACCCTCTGATATTGAATGGCTGAAGCAAACGTCAAATAAGTTGGATATTATTATAGGCCCCATAGAAAGTTATGATGATAAGCTACATGGCATACGTACATCTTTTGAATCCTATGTAATGGTGCGCGACCCAAAGTGGAGTAAGAAGTTAGCCAAATATCTAAAAGAGCTTCCAGAGCTGCAAAAAAACTTGCCGGTAGACTCTGCCTATAAAACAGAAACCCCAGGAGGCAGCGGAGATCAACTTGCCGTGTTTGATGCTGTTTATTATGCAGGAGATTGCAATTCGGGAAGTAAAACCATTGCCGTCAACCTTCCCAATGATGAGAACATTCAAAAAGAAGAGGGAACGCGGCGCTCACAAATACGCAATGTAATGAAAGCTAAGTTTGATGAAATTGTGGTTCCAATAAGCAAAAATATGATTGTTGAAAACCAGCAAAAACATGTCAACTTCAATTCCTTTTTTAACAATGTTATGTTTCACGAAGTGGCTCATGGCCTAGGAATAAAGAATTTAGTGGGTTCAGAAGGAACCGTCAAATCTGCTTTAGGTGCTTTACACAACACCATAGAAGAATGCAAGGCGGATGTGCTGGGCTTGTGGATGGTTACCCAATTGGTAGACAAAAAAGAACTGGATGGAGTACTTGACGACTATTACGTAACCTTTGTTTCGAGCATCTTTAGATCTGTGCGTTTTGGTGCAGGATCTGCCCACGGAAAAGCCAATATGATTGTTTATAATACTTTGGTAAAGGACAGAGCCATCAAAAGAACAGAGAATGGACTTTATGCGGTTGATGTAAATAAAATGCGAAAGAGTATAGAAGAATTAGCGGGTCGTTTACTGAAACACCAAGGAGATGGAAACGCCTTAGCTGTTGGGGAATACGTAGCCGAGTACGCTGCCGTTTCCTCCGTACTTAAAGCCGACATTTCAGAAATAAATAAGCAAAATATACCGGTAGATATCCGATTTGAACAAGGGCAAGAAGTTCTTGGCCTAACTCTACCAAAGCCAGAGCCAAAGCGAAAGTAGCTAAGTACATTTAAAAATAAATAACTTTTAAAAAGAAGGAAAGTAAGAATGAGAATTATAAAATTTATACCTGTCGTTACCATTGGGGCTTTGCTGAGCACATTGGTTTTCTGCGGCAATAGCAATAAAATTGAGGGAGATGAAAACTTACTTTCTGCAATAACAGAGCTGCTCAGCTCTAGGCATTACCAACCAAAAAAGATCAATGATAATTTTAGCCAGGCTGTTTTTAAAAACTACATGGATAAAATTGATAATAAAAAGCAGTTTTTTACCCAAAAGCAAATGGGTAAATTAAAATCCAAATATGCCAAAAACATTGACGATGAGATAAAAAAAGGGAGTTCCGAATTTATGGATTCTACGTGGTCTGCCTTAAACCAGCGATTATATAGCTTGGAACTGGTCAACAAGCGCATCTTAAACACCCCTATAGATTTCAAAAACTCCCAGGAGAGTATTATTATAGAAACAACTCCTAAAAAATATCCAAAAAACGAAAGCGTTTTGGAAAATAAATGGAGCAAATGGGTGACATGGAATGTACTGGATCGATTGCACCGAAAAATACAGGCGCAAAAAACAGACAGTGCTAGAAAAAAGGCCCCCTACGATACACTGGAGCTAAAAGCGAGAACCGAAACAAAAACCTACCTCAATTCGTGGTTTAAACGCTTAAAGGAAATGGACCAGCGCGATAAGTTGAGTTTTTATGCAAACGCTGTTTCTGAAGTATTTGACCCTCATACTAGTTATTTCCCTCCTGCTCAAAAAGATAATTTCGATATTCAAATGACGGGTAAGCTAGAAGGTATTGGCGCCACCTTGAGTCAAAGAGATGGATACATTAAAGTAGAACGAATTGTTGCAGGTAGCGCATCTTATAAACAAGGAGATCTTAAAGCGGGATACCTCATTGTAAAAGTGGCTCAAGCCGATGGCGACCCAGTAGATGTGGTAGACATGAAATTGGATGATGCCATTAAAATGATCCGTGGGAAAAAGGGAACTGAAGTTCGGTTGACAGTAAAAAAACCAGATGGAAAAATCCAAGTAATTCCGATTATTAGAGATGTCGTAATTATTGAAGAAAGTTACGCAAAGAGTGCAATTATTAATGAAAATGACACGAAATACGGAGTTATTTACCTGCCCAGCTTTTATGCAGACTTTAGCCAAAGAGGGCGAGGTAGAAATAGTGCAAATGACGTGTTAATTGAAATCAATAAACTTAAAAATGCTGGTGTATCAGGTATAATATTGGATCTTAGAAACAATGGCGGTGGCTCTTTGGCAGATGCCATAGAAATGGGTGGACATTTTATCTCCACCGGTCCTATTGTTCAAGTAAGAACAAGCAACAACAGAATTCAAGCAGCTCAGGACAGAAACCCCTCTGTTGCATATGATGGGCCTTTGGTTATTTTAACAAACTTCTACAGTGCCTCCGCCTCGGAGATTTTAGCAGCTGCCATCCAGGACTATAAACGAGGCATTGTTATCGGCTCAAAAACAACCTATGGCAAAGGAACTGTTCAAACATTTATTCCCTTAGAATACACCAATTCATCGGTATTTAAAAATGGGTTTGGACAAATGAAAGTGACCATTCAAAAGTTTTACCGCATCAATGGAAAAACAACCCAACTCAACGGCGTGGTTCCAGATATAATTATTCCAGACTTATATGATGAATTGGATTTAGGAGAAAAAGACATGGATTATCACTTGGGTTTTGATGAGATTGCCAAAGCTCGATACTCCCCTTACAGAGACTTATCAATGAATGGCAGAGAAACTGCTATTCATTTAGCCAATATAAGAATAAGCAATAACGCCTATTTTAATCAAACCATCCAGAAGGCCAAGCGCCTTAAATCCATGCGTGATTCCTACTCATATACCTTAAATTTAAAGAAATATGCCGCAGAGCAACAAAAGATTAAGGATGAAGACAAGGCCTTTAATATAACCTATACATCTGCAGATAAGAGTATAGATCCTTTAAAAGTTGATGTTGAATCTGCAGGAGACGATGAAGTGAAAATAGCGCAGAAGAAAGATTGGATTAAGATGTATGCCAATGATGCAACCCTTGACCAAGCTGTTTTTGTTTTAAAAGATTTGAACCTTCAGAAGTAAGGTTTGTTTACTTTACATGCAAAAAGTTACTGCAACCCTTTTATTTATTGCTTTCGCTATAGTTGGAAGCTCATGTTCCTTTACAAAAGGCAAAAAAGTGCAAGCAACAGATTCAAAAAGTATGAAAAGTATTCACAGTTATAGTATAAAAACCTTGGATGGTTCCTCAGATATTAACTTATCTATCTTTAAAGGTAAAAAAATAATGATTGTAAACACCGCTAGTAAATGTGGGTTTACATCCCAATATAAACAATTGCAAGAAATGGCTGAAACCTACAAGGATAAACTGGTTATTATTGGCTGCCCATGCAATCAGTTTGGCGGACAAGAGCCCGGAAACTCCGCTGAAATCGCTGGATTTTGTGAGAAAAATTATGGAGTCACTTTTCCTCTAACAGAAAAATTAAATGTAAAAGGGAGTGGTCAACATCCACTGTACCAATGGCTCACTAGCAAGAATAGTAATGGAGCCTTAGACTCTGAAGTTTCTTGGAATTTTTGTAAGTATATAATGGATGAAGAAGGGCAGCTACTCGGGTTTTTCCCAAGTATGGTAAAACCTAACGACAGCCAGATCACAAGTCTATTATAGACCGCAACCGCTTACTGCGACATAGAATCCATCGCTTTAAACGCTTACTTACCTACCTTCGCTTTATGAAAAGCAGCTTCATTAAAGCTCTTATTGGCTCTATCCTATTCGTAAAATTCACCTTAGGTATATGTCAAACCCTTGCTCCAATTGAAGTAACCTATCACATTAAAGAAAAAAATATGCAAGAGATCTCAGGTCTCATTGCAGATAGCCTTTCTGAACACGGCAATTATACGTTTTGGGCCTTAGGCGATGGCGGAGCTCCTGCCAAGCTCTATAAATACGAATTAAGAAACCTTGATAGTTTTACCATTAGCCAAGAAAATCAAGAAGATACAGCATTGCTTTTGGATAGCACTACTTTTTTAAATGCCAGCAATGTAGATTGGGAAGAACTCAGCCACTCCAACTCTCATATTTTTATTGGAGACTTTGGAAATAATAATGGAAATCGAACGAATCTAAGAATATATCGGTTTAAAAGAGCCAAACTCGGTTCCAAAAACGTATCTGTAGATACCCTTCATATTTCCTATTCCCGCCAGATAGACTTTAGCTCTCAAAGGTTTCATCCCTGGGATTGCGAAGCAATGTATTGGAAGAATGATTCGCTGGTCTTGCTTAGCAAAGGTTTGTTTAATTCTAAAATTTACATCTATACAATTCCAGATCAACCAGGGCATTATTCTATAGAGCCCACTGATAGCTTTCAAAGCACCCAGCTTATTACTGGTGCCAGCATAAAACTAGGCGGAGGAAGCAATTTCCCTGATCTCGTGGGCTATAATTTTAATAGTTCGTTTAAACTAAATAGCGTCTTTGGGTTACTTCAAAAGCC